>Ga0265342_10000378_pt1 | contig 49176 bp, 39 predicted proteins | sample 4CB327metaG_FD_203125 | JGI IMG/M metagenome (GOLD analysis project Ga0265342, IMG submission 203125) | Rhizosphere microbial communities from Carex aquatilis grown in University of Washington, Seatle, WA, United States - 4-CB3-27 metaG | ecosystem: Host-associated > Plants > Roots >... | reverse complement strand
ACATCAACTACCTGACCGGGCACGCGGTGTTCGAAGCCACGCACGGCACGGCGCCCAAGTACGCGAATCTGGACAAGGTGAATCCTGGTTCGGTGATTCTGTCGGGCATCATGATGTTCGAGCACCTGGGCTGGACCGGTGCCGCGACCCGCATCGTCGCCGCCATGGAGAAGACCATCGCGCAAAAGACCGTGACCTACGACTTCGCTCGGCTGACCGAGGGCGCGACCGAAGTTTCGTGCTCGGAATTTGCGACGAGAATCATCGCGAACCTGTAGAGGATGCCAACCGAAATAGCAAAACTGGTTGTCTCGCTTCGCCGCGCTTGCAAGGCGGGGGTGTGGTCGGCGGGGGTGAATTTGGTGCGGGCGGGGGCGGTGACGGTGGAATCGCAGAACGACGAGGAAATCGTCCTGCGCGTGCGCGCGCAGGGCAGGGCCGTGCCGGCGCAGGTCGTGCTTTATCCCGGCCAGGACGAATGGGACTGCGACTGCCCGGGCCGGATGCGGCCTTGCGAGCACCTGGCGGCCTCGGCCATTGCGCTCAGCCAGGCCGAAGGCGACGGTGATGCCAAACCGGTCCAGACCAGCGCCGAGGTGTGGGGACGTGTGGCCTACCGTTTTGCGCAGGTGGAAGGCGGACTCACCTTGCGGAGGTTCATTGTGCGCGCCGACGGCAACGAGGCGATCCTAGATGGCACACTATCGGCGTTGTTGTCGCGGCCGGCCGAGGCGCGCAGCCTGCAAATCGAGCAGTGCGATTTGCAGGCGGACCGGCTGCTCGAAACCGGTGCGCGCGCGACCCTGCCGCCTTCCAAACTGGATGCCCTGATTCGCGTTTTGCTCGGCTGTCGCCTGGTCTTTCTCGACGGACGGCAGGTGGCTATGTCCGAGGAAGAGGTGCTACCGCACGCCGTGGTCACCGATCGCGACGATGGCGTCGCCGTCACCCTGCGCCGAGACCCGCGCGTCACCGCCGTGCCCAGCGCGGGCGTGGTCGTGATCGCCGACGAGATCGCCCGCCACGGCGAGCTCGATCTTTGCGGCGGTTTTTTGCAGAACCTGCCCATCGTTCACACCTACCGGGCGGCTCAATTGGGCGAGGTGGCGACGCGCATTCTGCCCGACCTTTGCCGCCGCATGCTCGTCGACGTGCGCACCAGCCGCTTGCCGCGCATCGCCCGTGGCATCCTGCCGCGCTTGGTGCTCGACCTGAGTCAGATCGGTTCGTCCCTCGCCGTGCTGCCGACCCTGGTGTACGGCAATCCGCCCTGCGCGCGCATCGACGATGGCCGGCTCGTGCATCTCACGGGCCCGGTGCCGGTGCGTGACGAAGCGGCCGAACGCCGCCTGGCCGAGAAGCTTCGCGCGGACTTGAGCCTGATCTGCGGGCGCCGCACCACCTTCGAGGGCGCGGACACCGCGCGTTTCGTGGACAAGCTGAAACGCTGGCGGGGCGAGCTGGCGGGCGACGGCGCCAAGCTGGTGGGCGGGCGGGTTCGCCTGGAGCCCAAGTTGCGCGTGGAAAGCTCGGGTGGCGCGACGGCGGGATTGCCGAACGTGCGATTCGATCTCGATTTTACGGTTGTAGCCGAGGGCAAAGGCGAACCGGTCGGCACGGTCAGCGGCGCGGCGGTGCTCTCGGCCTGGCAAGAAGGCTTGGGCCTGGTGCCGCTCGACGGTGGCGGCTTTGCGCCCTTGCCCGAGGCGTGGCTGGCCAAGCACGGGCAGGAGCTGGCGGCCTTGCTCGCCGCCCGCGCCGGCGACGGCCGCGTGGCCACGCACGCCCTGCCCACCCTCGGCCGCTTCTGCGAGGATCTGGATCAGCCGCCACCGCCTGGTCTGGATCGCCTGGCGCCGCTGGCCGAAACCTTTGAACGACTGCCCGAAGCCAAGCTGCCAGGCGATCTCACCGCGACCCTGCGGCCCTACCAACAGATCGGCGTGAACTGGCTGGCGTTTCTGCGCAGCGTGGGCCTTGGCGGGATCCTTGCCGACGACATGGGACTGGGCAAAACCGTCGAGGCGCTGTGCGTGTTCGACAAGAAGACCCTGGTGGTCTGTCCCACCAGCGTGCTGCCCAACTGGAAGTCCGAGCTGGCGCGCTTTCGCCCGTCGCTCCGTGTGAATGTCTACCACGGTCCGGCCCGCGCGCTCGACGACAGCGCCGACGTCACCCTGACCACCTATGCGATTTTGCGCCTGGATAGTGAGGAGCTCACGCGCCGCCGGTTCGACGCCGCGATCATCGACGAAGCGCAAGCCATCAAGAATCCCGACAGCCAGGTGGCACGTGCGGCCTATGCGCTCAATGCCGATTTCCGCCTGGCCATGACCGGCACGCCGGTGGAAAACCGCCTCGACGAGCTGTGGAGCCTGATGCACTTCGCGAACCGTGGCTTGCTCGGCGGCCGGCGCGAGTTCGACGCTGAAGTGGCCCGTCCCGTCGCTGATGGCGTGGCCGGTGCAGCCCAATCGTTGCGCCAGCGTATCCGTCCATTCGTCCTACGCCGGCGCAAGGCCGAGGTGGCACCCGAGCTTCCCCCGCGCACCGAGGCCACGCTCAAGATCGCTCTCGACGAGCGCGAGCGCGGTATCTACGACGCCGTTCGCGCGGCCACCCAGAGCGATCTGGTCGCTGCTCTTGGGCCGAGCGGGGCCGGCAAGCTCGACGTGATGAAGGCGCTGGAGGCGCTTCTCCGCCTGCGCCAGGCCGCCTGTCATCCCGCCCTCTTGCCCGGACAGAAGGCCGCCTCGTCGTCCAAGGTCGAGGCCTTGGTCGAAGCCCTGGTCACGGCCGCCGAGGATGGCCACAAGGCGCTGGTGTTCTCGCAGTGGACCTCGCTCCTCGATCTCATCGAGCCTGTGCTGGGCCAGATCGGCATCGAATTCACCCGACTCGACGGGTCGACCCGCGATCGGGCCGCCGTTGTCGAAAGTTTCCAGTCCGAGGCGGGCCCGCCCGTCATGCTGATTTCGCTCAAGGCTGGCGGCACCGGGCTGAACCTGACCGCCGCGGATCACGTGTTTCTTTGCGATCCGTGGTGGAATCCCGCGGTCGAGGATCAGGCCGCGGATCGCGCCCATCGCATTGGCCAAGAGCGTCCGGTCATGATCTACCGCTTGGTTGCCGCGGACACCGTGGAAGAGCGGATCCTCGAATTGCAGCAACGCAAGCGCGCCATCGGCGAGGCCGCGTTGGGCGATGCGGCAGCGGCCGCCGCGCTTACGCGTGAAGACCTACTTGCTCTTCTGGCCTGATCGGCGCTAGTTAAGTGCTTGGACGTACTGGCGAGCCATGCCATTATGACCGCCGCCTGGGAGGAACCGTCGATGCGAAAAATCATAGGTCTCTGCTTCCTGACCGCAACCCTGTTTGCCAGCTCGGCCCGCGCGCAGAGCATCTTCATTGACAAGGGCGATCCCAACACCATGGGTGCCGTGGTCGGCGGCAGCCTGGTGAAGGATGCTTGGGGTGCCGGTGCAGGCGTCGGTTTCTCGTATCGTGGCGTGTTCGATGTCGGCGCGGACTTCGCGCGCTACGTCTACACCGACGGCACCAACAAGAACCTGGTCGGCTACAGCTTGGCACCGTTCGCGACCTGGCATGCCCTCCGCCACGACGTGGACGAACTGCCGGTTTCGATTTCGGGAACCCTCGCGGTGCAGAGAATCGTCTACACCGGCAATGGCCCGGTTTCGAATCCCGAGGGCTGGGGCTTGGTCGCTGGGCCGTCGGTCTATCGCCGCATGGAATTTGGGACGAAATTGGTCTTTGTTCCCGAGTTGCTGGTGGCCTTCGACTTGGCATACAACCGGTACTACAGCCAGGCTGGAGACCAGGCGTCCGGAAACACCCGGAACTCCGGCGTTGGTGCTGGTTACTCGACCGAGCAGAAGTACAACGTTCGCGTGCTGGTCAGGCCGAACCTCCTCTACAGGATGGGCGGCAACACCAATTTGGTGATCGTTCCCTACGTTGGCTCCCAGGGACTCTCGCTCTTGGCTGGCGCCAACGTCGGCGCGATTTTCTAGAGCTCGTCCGCGGGCGCAGGCGAATTTCCCCTGCTAGGGTTGCGAGAAAACGTTCCCGTGCAGGGGACAGCAGGAAGGGCTTTGCATGTCTCAGCGGAAGAAGATCGCTCTCGTCGGTGCCGGTAACATCGGCGGGGAATTGGCGGCGCTGGCGGCTCGGCACGAGCTTGGCGACGTCTGGTTGTTCGACATTCCCGAGAAGCTCGGTGTGGCGCAGGGCAAGGCCCTGGATCTCGAACAGAACGGCGCCGTGCTGGGTTACGACGCCGCGATTCGCGGAACCGCCAACTGGGACGACCTGGCGGGCGCGGACGTCGTCATCGTGACCGCGGGGATCCCACGTAAACCAGGGATGTCACGCGACGATCTCCTGAGCGTCAACCTGAAGATCATTCGCAGCGTGGCGGACAACCTGCGCACGCGCTGTCCGAACGCCTTCGTCATCGTGGTGTCGAACCCGCTCGACGCGATGGTGTACGCGATGAAGGAAGTCACCGGGTTCCCGCCCGAGCGTGTGGTGGGCATGGCCGGCATTCTCGATTCCGCTCGGCTTCAGCTTTTCCTCGCTCAGGCGGCAGGCGTGGCGGTGAAAGACGTGCGCGCCATGGTCCTGGGCGGCCACGGCGACACCATGGTGCCGGTGCCGAGCTACTGCACCATCAACGGCATTCCGGTTCGTCAGCTCATCGCCGCCGACAAGCTCGCGGCCATTTTCGAGCGCACGCGCAACGGTGGCGCCGAGGTCGTGAAGCTGATGGGCACCAGCGCCTACTACGCGCCCGCCTCATCGGCCATCCAGATGGCCCGCGCCTTCCTGCACGACGAAAAGCGCCTGATCCCATGCGCGGCCTTCTTGTGCGGTGAATACGGCTACCAAGATCTCTACATCGGCGTGCCGGTCATTCTTGGCGGCAGCGGCGTGGAGAAGGTCGTGGAGATCGCGCTCGAGCCCGGCGAGAAGCAGATGCTCGACAACTCCGCCAAGGCCGTGAGGGAGCTCATCGAAGTTTCAAAGCGCCTCTAGGCTTGCCGCGGCGCGGTTGCCGATCTGCCGGCATCGCTTGGATCTAAAGCTATAATCCGCGCACTTGGATCTCCGATCGTTCACCCTGGCCGAACTTCGCGAGCGCGTCGCCCACGCGGGCGAGCCTCCGTTCCGCGCCGAACAAGTCTTTCGCTGGCTGCACGGTCCGGGCACGGGGGGCATGGGCAGCGTGCGCATTCCGCTCGCTCCGTCGACGGTTCCCCGGGCTCTGCGCGACGCCTTGCTGGCCAGTGCGCCGCTTGTGCCGCTGGTACACGACGGAACCTTCGAGTCGTCGGACGGGACGCGCAAGTTCCGTTTTCTCACCCACGACGGCCGCGCCATCGAAACCGTGCTGATCCCGGACGACAAACAAGAGCGCAGTAAGCTCACCCTGTGCATCTCCAGCCAGGTCGGCTGCGCCTGGGGCTGCGCCTTCTGCGCGACCGCCACCTTGGGTTTCGGTCGCAATCTATCTGCGGGCGAGATCGTCGAGCAGCTTTACTGGACCATGGAGAGTGTGGGACAAAAGCCGACCAACATTGTCTTCATGGGCATGGGCGAGCCACTCCACAACTTTGAACAAGTCACGCGGGCGCTTTCCATCATGGAACATCCCTGGGGCGCGGGCCTGTCCCCGCGGCGCATGACCGTGTCGACCTCGGGCGTGGTGACCGGCATCGATCTTCTGGCCAAGGTGCGGCCCCTGCCCAACCTCGCCATCTCGCTCAACGCGACGACCGACGAAGTCCGCGACCGCATCATGCCGGTCAACCGGCGCTGGAACATCGCGGCCCTGCTCGCCGCTGCCCGTCGTTTTCCGCTTGGCCACCACCGCCGCGTCACCTTCGAATACGTGCTCTTTGCCGGGGTCAACGACAGCGACATGGATGCCGCCCGAATCCCCAAGCTGCTTGCCAACATCCCAAGCAAGGTCAACTTGATCCCCTGGAATCCCGTCGCCGGCCTGCCCTACGAGCGCCCGAGCGAGGCGCGCGTGCTGGCTTTTCAAAATCTGGTGCGCAGGGCCGATCTGCCGGTGTACATCCGGACCCCGCGCGGCGACGATGCGGCAGCGGCCTGCGGGCAGCTGGCGGCGCAGACGGGTGTTGCCCGGCCCGGCTTCTTCGAACTCAAGGTCACGAGGCGCGTATCATGAGCCAGGCGGCTATTCATCTCGATTTGACCTCGCCGCCTGCGCCGACGCGCCGTCGGGTCAGCGACTTGTGGTCGCTGGTGGAAAGCGACATGCACAAGGTGGAGACGCGCCTCTGCGAGCAAATGGATAGTCCCATTGGCCGCATTCCCGAGGTCGGCACGCATCTGCTTTCGGCGGGTGGTAAACGCTTGCGACCGCTGCTCGCGGTGCTGGTCGGGCGCGCGGCCCAGGCTGACATGGAACAGGCCGTGGCCGCTGGCTGCGCCGCCGAACTCATCCACACCGCCACGCTTTTTCATGACGACGTGGTGGACAACGGCGACGTCCGGCGCGGGCGTCCGGCCGCCCGCATGATCTACGGCAACGGCGTGGCGGTCTTGGTCGGCGATTTTTGTCTGGCGCGCGGGCTGGACCTGGTCGCCTCGACGGGATCCATCGCCATGGTGCGATCGCTGGCTGCCACCGTGACCGAGATGGCCGAAGGCGAGGTGGCGCAACTGGAAGGCGCCGGCGATCCCGACGCCACCATTCCCACTTATCTACGCGTTGTCGATCGCAAGACCGCGTCGCTCATGGCCTGGTGCGCGCGCGTGGGCGGTGTGCTTCCCGACCGGTTCGACCTGGTGCTTGGGCGCTTCGGCCGCGCCCTTGGCCGGGCCTTCCAGATCGTCGACGATATCCTCGACTGCGCGACCGACGAGGGCACGACCGGAAAATCGGGCGGTCGCGATTTGCAGGAAGGCAAGCTGACCTTGCCGGTCCTGCTCGCTTGCGAGGCCAATCCCGATCTGCGCGCTCATATCCGCAAAGCCCTGGGCGAGCAAGGGATCCCGGCCGACGAGGCCCGCGCCATCCTGACCACCGTTCGCGCCGCTGGCGGGGTGGAGCGCGCGCGCCGGCGCGCCCTTGCGTTCGCCGAAGAGGCGGTTGCCGAGCTTTCGAAATTGCCGGCATCGCCGTACCGGGACGCTCTGGGCGAGCTGTCCCGGCTTTCGGTCGACCGGGTGGCGTGATGTCCGCGTCCACATCGGGAAGTGACATCCGCGGGATGTTCGATCGTATTGCCGGCCGCTACGACCGCGCCAACCGCATCATGTCGGTCGGCGTGGACGTGCTGTGGCGGCGCAAGGCCATAGGGCAATTGCTGGCCGGCCTCGGCGAGGCGCCACGCTTGCTCGATCTTGGGGCCGGCACGCTCGACGGTGCCATCGAGATCCTGCGCAGGCGGCCCGGGGCACAGGTCTTTGCCGCGGATTTTGCCCGCAACATGCTGGTGCTCGGGCGCAAGAAGCCGCGCGCGGCTAAGGTGGCGATTCAAGTCGGCGACGGGCACGCGCTGCCCTACCGGGATCAAGCGTTCGACGGCGCGTTCTCGGCGTTTTGCGTGCGCAATCTGCGCGTTCTCGATCAGGGCCTGGCAGAATTGCGCCGCGTGGTGCGGCCGGGTGGTCGCATTGCCATCCTCGAATTCTTCCGGCCAGGTCGCCGTCGGCCCTTCTGGGACGGTTTCTACAATGCGCGCGTGCTGCCGCTGCTCGGACGTGCGGTGACTGGCGATGAGGCGGCCTACCGCTATTTGCCCGAGTCCATCGCCGGCTTTCTCACCCGGGATGAATTCGAGGCCCGTGTGCGCGCGACCGGATTCGCACAGGTTCGCGGCAGCGATCTCTTCCCCGCTGGCGTTGCCTCCTTGGTGGTGGCGGAATGAAAGTCCTGGTCGCCGTCACCGGCGCGTCTGGCGCCATCTATGCCAAGCGGCTGCTTGACGCCCTGTCGGTCGCGCGGACGGCGGATTCCAGCCTCGAAGTCGCCGTCTGTTTTTCCACCAACGGTCGCCTGGTCTGCCGGCACGAAATGGGCGGCGAGCCCAGCCACGGGTTTCGCGAGTACGCCAACGACGACTTCGCCTGCTCCTTCGCCTCGGGCTCGGCTCTGTGGCACGCAGTGGTGGCCGTGCCGTGCTCGGTCGGCCGCGTGGGCCGCATCGCCACCGGCATGGCGGACGATCTCATCGCCCGTGCTGCCGACGTCGCGCTCAAAGAGCGGCGCAAGCTGATTCTCGTGGTGCGCGAGACGCCGCTGTCCTTGATTCACCTCGAAAACCTGCTGACCGTCGCCCGCGCTGGTGCCATCGTGCTGCCTGCTGCGCCGTCCTTCTACACGCGGCCTGCCACCGTCGACGACGTGGTCGACACCGTGGTGGCACGTGTGCTCGACCAGCTTGGCATCAGCACTTCACTTTCGCCCCGCTGGGGAAAGACACCATAATGCTCGACCCGAACCTCGATCTCTTCGACATGGGCCGCGAGGCGCTGGCCGCGGCCCGCGCGGCCTTTGCCGAGCGGGCGTTCTTCGTCTCCGCTCGCTGGTTGCAGCCGGATGGTTCGTGGCTCGGCCCGCCCGAAGCAACGCTGGCTCTGGTCGCGGAAGACGTCCTGGCCCGGTTGGGTGGCCTTGCGACCGTGCGGAGGCTCGGGGCCAACGCCGTGCTATGCGATGTGGCCGGCGCGGTCGCCAGCGAAGCGGTTGGTCTTGGCATGCGCTGTTTGGTTCGCGCTCTCTTCGTGGCCGGCGAATCCGTCGACGCGCGCCGCGCGCGCCTCGACCAGCTTGCAGACCTTGTTCGTCGCATTCCTGGTATCGACGGCGTTCTGCCCGTGCCCCTGGGCGAGGCGCAGGGGCTGGACACCCTGCAATTCTTTGCCGCTTGCCGCATGACCTGCCCGGCCGGGCACGTGGTCGTGGACGTGGAATTGTTCGGGCACAAGCTCGGCCAGCTGTGTCTGTCGTTTGGCGCCGACGAGATTCTGGGCACGATCACCGGCCAGCGTGCGCTCCGGCTGGGCGTGCACGCGTCCAACAACGCGCTCACGCGCGACGAGGCGGCGCTGCTGCTGCGCGCGTCTGGTTTCACCCCATGCGAACGCTTGCCCGAAGGGAAGGTGCAGGTTCTGTGAGTTTTTCGGCCATCGCGAGCAAGGTGCGGGAAGGCGTGCCGCTTTCCCAGGCTGACGGGCTCGCGCTTTACCGGCACCCCAATCTGATGGAAGTGGGCGCGCTGGCCAACCAAGTGCGCGAACGCCTTCACGGCGACCGCACCTACTTCAATCGCAACTTGCACATCAATCCGACCAATGTGTGCGTGGCCTCGTGCAAGCTGTGCTCGTTCTCGCGGCGCCAGGCCGACGCCGACGGCGCCTTCGTGCTCAGCGTCGAGCAAGCAGTGGCCAAGCTGCGCGCCCGTCTCGACGCCGGCGATCGCGTGACCGAGGTTCACATCGTGGGCGGACTGCACGACGGCTTGCCCTTCGACTACTTCACCAGCTTGCTCTCTTCGCTCAAAGTCGCGGCTCCTGGCATCAGCCTCAAGGCCTTTTCGGCGGTGGAGATCTTCTTCTTTCACCACCTTTACAGCATGAGCATCGAGGACATTTTGCGCCGCTTGCAGGCGGCGGGCCTCGATTCGCTGCCCGGCGGTGGCGCCGAGATCTTCTCGCCGCGCGTGCGCAAGGCCATCTGTCCGAACAAATGCGGCGCGGACGAGTGGTTGGAGGTGCACCGAACCGCGCATCGCCTCGGCATCAAATCCAATTGCACCATGCTCTTCGGCACCGTCGAGACCCTGGACGAGCGGGTTGAACACCTCCTGCTGCTACGCGCTCAGCAGGCCGAGACCGGTAGCTTTCTGGCCTTCATACCGCTGCCGTTTCATCCCGAGAACAATGCCCTTGCCGACCGGCCCGCGCCCACCGCGGCCGAGATCTTGCGCACGGTCGCGGTTTCGCGCCTGCTCCTCGACAACGTGCCCCACATCAAGGCCTACTGGGTGAGCCTCGGCTTGGCCACGGCGCAAACCGCGCTGTGGTTCGGCGCCGACGATTTCGACGGCACCATCAGCGAAGAGAAGATCTATCACCAGGCCGGTTCGCAGTCGCCACAGGCTTTGGCGAGCGGTGAAATCGCCCGCCTGGTGCGCGCTGCGGGCCGCGTGCCCGTCGAGCGCGATACCGTGTACGGAAATGTGTCGCAGGCGAGCGGGGTTATCTGAGCATGCGCCGCCTGCGCCTTTCCACCATCTCCTTCTTGAATACGCGTCCCATTACCTACGGTCTCGAACGTGGTCTCGTGGGGAAGGATCGTTTCGATCTTCGCTTCGATCTGCCTTCGCGCTGCGCGGCCGCGGTGGAAAGCGGCGAGGCAGATCTGGGGCTCATGCCCATCGCCAGCTACGGCGCGTCCGCGACCCTTCTGCGCATCGTGCCCGGCATCGCCATCGCCTCGCGCGGTCCCGTGCGTACCGTGATGCTGATGGGAGACGTGCCACGGGAAGAGATGGCCAGCGTGGTCCTCGATGGGGCCTCGCGCACGTCGCAGATTCTGGTTCAGCTCCTCCTGCGCCAGCGCGGGCTTGCCCCAGCCTTCGAGCAGGCCGACCACGATCGCGTCGTCGATTGCATCGGAGGCAAACGGGGCGGGCTGGTGATCGGCGATCTGTGCTTCTCGGCCAGCCGCCGCTTTCGCCATGTCTACGATCTGGGTGCCGAGTGGACCGAACAGGTCGGCCTGCCCTTCGTGTACGCGGCCTGGATCGGCCGGCCGGACGTGCTTGCCGCCGGCGACGTCGAGCTTTTACAAGAAAGCTTGTCGCTTGGCCTGGCCAATCGGCCGGAAATCGCTCGCGTGTGGGCCGAGCAGAGTGGCGAGGAAGCGGCGCTTGCCGAGAAATACCTGACCGAGAACATCCACTATTCACTTGGGGCTCGCGAGCTGTGTGGAGCCGCCGCTTTTCTCGAACGCGCCCACGGGCTGGGGCTCTTACCCAAGAAGCCGGTCTTGCGTCTGTTCCCAGGCGAGGCCCGTTCGCAAGCCACGCGCAGCCCACGCGACCGTTCAATCGACAGCCTGCTTGCCGACGCCGCCGCGGGCGAGCGACTGTCCTTTGACGACGGCGTGCGCCTGCACGACTCGGCGTCGCTCTACGACCTCGGGCAGGCGGCCGATGCGCGGCGACGTTCGCTGCATCCGCAGGGCGTGGTCACGTACATCATCGATCGCAACGTCAACTACACCAACGCGTGCACCACGGCCTGCCAGTTCTGCAATTTCTACCGGCCGCCAGGCGACCAACGCATCTACACCCTCACGCGCGACGAGCTGGCGCACAAGCTGCGCGAAACCGTGGGTATGGGCGGCATCCAGGTATTGCTCCAGGGTGGCGTCAATCCCGAGCTTGGCCTCGACTATTATGAGGAGCTATTCCGATGGATGAAGGCGAATTTTCCCCTCGCCATCCACGGCCTTTCCCCGGAAGAGATCCGCTACCTCGCCGAGCGCGAGAAGCTCAGCCTGCGCGCCGTACTCGAACGCCTGGTCGTGGCCGGGCTCGATTCGGTGCCTGGCGGGTCGGCCGAGATCCTCGACGATGAGATCCGGCGGCGCATCTCGCCCAACAAATGCTCGGTCGCCACCTGGCTGGAGGTCATGCGCCAGGCGCACCGCCTGGGCTTGCGCACCACCGCGACCATGGTTTTCGGTTTTGGCGAAAAAGCCCACCACGTGGTCGGGCACTTCGACAAGCTGCGCGCCTTGCAAGACGAGACCGCGGGCTTCACCGCCTTCATTTGCTGGAGCTTCCAGGCCGAGGGCACCAAGCTTCCGCTGCGCGACGACACCACGGCCACGCGCTACCTACGCACGCTCGCGCTCGCGCGCCTGTACCTCGACAATTTCCCCAACGTGCAGGTGTCATGGGTGACCATGGGACCAGCCGTCGGGCAAATCGGCTTGCGCTTCGGCGGCAACGATTTCGGCTCGGCCATGATCGAGGAAAACGTTGTCGCGCAAGCAGGCGCGGTGTTCAAACTGTCGGCCGCCGACATCGAAGGCACCGTGCGTGCCGCCGGCTTCACCCCGCGCCGGCGCAACATGAGATACGAGTGGTTGTGATGAAGAAGTTCACCACAGAGAGCGCAGAGAGCACAGAGGCGGATGGGAAAGAAAGGGTTCGGATCCAGGATCCGGAAACCCCTTCTTTTCCGCTCTCCGCGCTCTCCGTGCTCTCTGTGGTGAAAACATTCGGGCGCATGGTGAAGTTCAGCCACACGGTCTTCGCCTTGCCCTTTGCCTTGGCCGCGACTGCGCTGGCGGCGCGTGGGCACGGCATCACCTTGGCGCAAGTGGCTGCGATTCTGATCGCCATGGCGGGCGCGCGCACGGCGGCCATGGGTTTCAATCGCATCATCGATCGCCGCCTCGATGCCAAGAATCCGCGCACCGCTGGACGCGAGATCCCGACTGGCAAGGTGTCGGTGGTGTCCGCCGGCTTCCTTACCGCGATCAGCGCCGCGGCCTTCGTCGCCGCCGCGGCCAGCCTAGGCCGGCTCTGCCTGGCGCTGTCGCCCATCGTGCTCGGCCTAGTCCTTGGCTATTCCTTCACCAAGCGCTTCACCTGGCTGTGCCATCTATTTCTCGGCCTGGCCATCGGCATTGCGCCGGCCGGTGCTTGGATTGCCGTGCGCGGAGAACTGGCCGCGCCGGCAATTTGGATGGTGGCAGCCGTGACCACGTGGATCGGCAGTTTCGATATTCTCTATGCGCTTTCCGATCGCGAGTTCGACCGCAGCGTCGGGATCCATTCCATCCCGGCGCGCTTTGGTGTTCCCGCCGCATTGGTGATTTCCGCTGCCTTGCACTTCGGCACCGTGGTCGCCCTGGTTGCCGTGGGCCACTCCGCCGGACTGGGGACGATCTACTACCTGGGCGTGGCCGCGGTGGTTGCCATCCTCATCTACGAGCACAGCATCGTGCGGCCGTCCGATCTCTCGCGCGTAGATGTGGCATTCTTCAACCTGAACGGCTACGTCTCGCTCGTCTACCTGCTCGCGACGCTAGCGCAGGTTCTAGCCAACTAGATCCTGACGATCGCGTTGGCGAAGCCGGGCTTTGCCCGGCGGAGCCAGAGCGCGGGAGGTCTAAGGAACCCTCTCAGGGTTCCTTTTAGAATCGTGGGCACAGTAGGAATCGAACCTACAACAAACGGATTAAGAGTCCGCTGCTCTGCCAATTGAGCTATGCGCCCGTACTGATTTTGGGAAGCGAATGTATGCCTTCGGTGTGCGGATAAGTCAAGACCGGCGCGCCCGGAGGGAATCGAACCCCCAGCCCTCGGCTTCGAAGGCCGATGCTCTATCCAGTTGAGCTACGGGCGCAAGGACTCGGAGTGATACCACTGTCGCGCCGGGCGGGAAAGATGAACTCGCGACCGGCGCGGGAGGTCGTGGCCGTGGCCGTCTAACGCGATTAGCCTCAGATCGGGCCAAAGTCGCTCAAGGGAATGCACTCGACGCCAAAAGCGTTGGCAAGTACTGCGTCTTGCGGGAATGATTCTCCCGTGTTAGACGAGCGGCCCACGCCCAGGTAGCTCAACTGGTAGAGCAACGGACTGAAAATCCGTGTGTAGACAGTTCGACTCTGTCCCTGGGCACTGGCAGAGTAAACACCTCCCCTATCGGAGGAAATTCTCGGAGAGCGTCGAAGGAGAAATCCAATGGTTCGCAACGTCATCATCTTTGTTCTCGCCATCGGAGCCGTCACCGGTGGGTACTTCATGGGTCGGAACAACTGGAACATCGGTGGCAGCGCTGCCGCCGCCAGTTTCAAGTGCCCGACACCTGGCGCCGCGGTCGCCGGCGATGACGTCGAGCGCAAGTGCGTTCCCTTCGAAGGCAAGGCCAAGGGGTCGAGCAAAGCGCAGATCACCATCGTCGAGTTCTCCGACTTCCAGTGTCCGTATTGCAGCCGCGTCCTGCCCACGCTGGACAAGCTGATCAAGGACTACCCGGACAAGGTCAGGGTTTTCTTCAAGCACAATCCGCTGCCCTTCCACAGCGATGCGCCGCTGGCGGCCCAGGCTGCCGTGGCCGCCGAGAACCAGGGCAAGTTTTGGCCCATGCACGACAAGCTGTTCGGCAACCAGTCGAATCTCAAGCGCCCCGATCTTGAAAAGTACGCCCAGGAAATCGGCCTGGACGTGGCCAAGTTCAAGACCGACATCGATTCGCCGGCCACCAAGAAGCGCGTGGATGACGACCTGGAGTTGGGCAAGAAGCTGGGCGTGCAGGGCACCCCGAACTTCTTCATCAACGGCCGCCCGGTTCGCGGCGCCGTGCCCTACGAACAGTTCAAGTCGGCGGTGGATGACGAACTGGCCCGCGGCAAGAAGCTCGTGGACAAGGGCGTGTCCTCCAGCAAGGTTTTCGCCGCGCTCATGAAGGGCGAGGGCAAGGGTCTCGGCACCCCGACGCCGCCCGCCGCGCCGCCGCACATTCCAATCGGCGCCGAAGTCTACAAGGTCGAGCCCGGAACTGCCCCGCAGGTGGGTGGCAAGGAGCCCAAGATCACACTCATCGAGTTCTCGGACTTCCAGTGTCCGTATTGCTCGCGCGCTAAGGGCACCCTGGACGAGCTGCAGAAGATCTACAAGGACGACCTGCAAATCACTTTTCACCACTATCCGCTGCCCTTCCACAACAACGCCATGCCCGCCGCCATCGCGGCCGTGGCCGCCGCCGAGCAGGGCAAGTTCTGGCAGATGCACGACAAGCTCTTCGCCAACCAGCAGGCGTTGGCCGCGGCAGATCTCGAAAAGTACGCCTCTGAAATCGGCCTCGACGTGGCCAAATTCAAGGCCGCCATCGACAATCCCAAGACCAAGGCCGTGGTCGAAGCCGACATGAAGACCGCCAACAACTTCGGCGTGGGTGGCACGCCCTCGTTCTTCATCAACGGCCATTCTTTCAGCGGCGCCTATCCGCTGGAGAGCTTCAAGATGGCCATCGACGACGAAATCAAGAAGGTCGATGCCAAGATCGCCGCTGGGACATCGCGCGCGGGCCTGTACGCCGCGATCGTCAAGGACGGTCTCGACAAGGCCGCGCCCAAGAAGGAAGAGGCGCGCCCCGGCGAGCCGCAAGCTGGCGAAGTCTACAAGGCCGAGATCCACGGCGCGCCAATCAAAGGTGCCAAGGACGCGCTGGTGACCATCGTGCAGTTCTCGGATTTCCAGTGCCCGTTCTGCTCGCGCGTCGAGCCGACCATCGATCAGGTCATGAAGGAGTATGCCGGGAAGGTGCGCGTGGCATGGCGGAACATGCCGTTGCCCTTCCACGACAAGGCCAAGCCCGCTGCCATCGCGGCCATGGCCGCCAACGAGCAGGGCAAGTTCTGGCAGATGCACGATATCCTGTTCAAGAACCAGCAGGCACTCGGTGCAGAGGATCTGCAGAAGTACGCGCAGGAAATTGGCCTGAACCTGGCCAAGTTCAAGACCGCGCTTGAGGACAAGAAGATCGCGGCCGCCATCGAAGCCGACTCCGCCGCGGGCGGCAAGATCGGCGCGCGCGGAACGCCGGCTTTCTTCGTCAACGGCCGCTTCCTCTCGGGCGCGCAGCCCTTCGACCGGTTCAAGGCCCTCATCGACGAGGAGCTCAAGAAGGCCGAAGAGCTGGCCAAGAAGGCGGGTGGCAAGGCCAAGGTCTACGACGCCCTCATGAAGACGGCCAAGGCCGAGGTCAACGCTGGCGCTGCTCCGGCAGCCGGCGGCGAACCTGCCCCAGGCCCGGCCAAGAAGGTCGAAGTTGGCAATGCGCCGTCGCGCGGCCCCAAGAACGCGCCCATTACGGTGGTGCTCTTCTCGGACTTCCAGTGCCCGTTCTGCGGCCGCGTCGAGCCGTCGATTGCCGAACTCGAAAAGCTGTACCCCGGCAAGGTGCGCGTGGCGTGGAAGAACTACCCGCTTCCGTTCCACAACAACGCCAAGCCCGCCGCCGAGGCTGCGTTGGCCGCCAACGAGCAGGGCAAGTTCTGGGAGATGCACGACGTGCTGTTCAAGAACCAGCAAGCCCTGACCGCCACCGATCTTGAGAAGTACGCCAAGGACATTGGCCTCGACATGGGCAAGTTCAAGGCCGCCATCGACAGCCACAAGTTCGCCGCCCAGGTCGAGAACGACAGCAAGCAGGGCGCGTCCCTCGGCGTCGAGGGAACCCCGGCCGCGTTCGTCAATGGTCAGCTGGTTTCAGGCGCGCAGCCCGTCGACGCCTTCAAGAAGATCGTCGACGCTGAATTGAAGGGCGGCGCCAAGGTTAAGGCCAAGGCCAACTAGCCGAGAGACATTGCCGAAGACCCCGAAGCAGCGAACGCGACAGTTGCTGGCGGCGTGCATCGCCGCCGCCGCAACGGTCCTGGTAGGTGCGCTGCTGATCGAGGGTGCGGCGTCGACGGTGAAATCCGCCGCTGAGGGCGCGTGCGCCGCGCTTCGCCCCAATCCGCTCACGGCCACCCTGCGCGCGCTGGTGCCGGAATTCGACTTGCCGGATCTGGCCGGCAAGAAGGTGCCGCTGCGCAGCCTGCTTGGCCGACCCGTGTTGGTCAGCTTCTTCGCCACCTGGTGCCCGCCTTGCGTCGAGGAAGCACCGTCGTTGGAAGACTTGGCTCGCCGACTCGGCGACAAGGCCACCGTGGCCATCGTCAGCGTGGACGAAGATCTGGACGCGCTCAAGAAATTCTACGCCAAGGGATCCCAGGCCCTCGTGGTGCGCGACGAGAGCCGCAAAGTGCCCGCCAGTTTTGGAACTTCCAAATTTCCCGAGTCCTTTCTTCTCGACGGATCGGGCAAGGTCCGCTACGCCTTCATCAACAAGCGCGACTGGTCCATCCCCGAAGCCGCCGCTTGCGTGGCAGGGTTGAAGTAAGGGGAAACCCGCCCGGCGAGCCCACCATCCGTTCCGCCGACGCCTGTTGACTGCCGGCGCACATCGCACGTAGGTTCTTGCTGAAATGTGTACCATCAACGTCGTGCGGTCCGTCACACCGGTCACTTCTCGCGGCATCGCCCGCTGGGCGAGATCGTGGTTCTTCGCAGCTTTCGCGCTGCTCCCCGCCAGCCTGCTCGCGTCCACGGCGGTGGCCCAGCCTCAGAACTTGCTCGCGGGCAGGCGGCCGATCGCCAGCGACGGGGTGAACCATGCCGAGCGGCTGACCGATGGCATGCTCAGCAACGAAGGCGACGAATGGTTGACCGACGTGACCTCTCGATTCTCAACCGCGCACTCATTCGTCGAGTACGACCTTGGCTTGCTCCAGCCCGTGCGCTGCGTGATGGTCCAGGCGGACAACAACGACGTCTACTTCATGGCCGGCTCGATCGATGGGCAGGAATGGCACCAGCTGTGGCGGGTGGGAGCAGAGCCGGGCGCGGGCATGCGCGTGCGTAGCACCAAGCTCAACGCCACGATTCGCTACCTGCGCCTGTCGGCGACCGGCGGCGACGCGCTCTACAGCGTGGCCGAGATCGCGGCCTATTCCGAATGTCCCGTGCCGTGGCCGGCGGATCTGCCGCGCGCGCACGGCGTTCCCGTGGGTGACGCCCTGGACATCAAGGTTCTGGCGTTCGGGATCCTGGCCGGCATCTTCGTGCTCGTGCACCGTCGCAAGGGAGCGAACGTGCAATACGTCTTGCTCTTGCCCGTGCTCGGCTCGCTGTGGATGATGATTGCCGAGCTCGTCAACCTCTATCCCTTCTTCAATCAAGAGCCGCCCCTGCGCGCGCTGGTGGCCGGGCTGGCCGCTCTGGTGGTGATCAAAGAGGCGTTCCTGTCGAAGCGCTGGGAGCCCCATCGCGCGGTTTCGATCGCCACGCTCGCGTTTTGCGCCTTCACCGCCTTCGGCACCTACTACCACTTCGGTATGCCGCAGTTTTTCGACCAGGCCAAGGGCCGCCGCACCCTGGTGCATACCTGGGACATGCGCCACTACTACCCGGTGGCCAAGTACTTCCGCGAGCTGCGTTTCGACGGTCTGTACCTTGCCAGCCTGGCGGCCTACATCGACAACAATCCGGGGTTTTCTGACGCGCAACTTGCCCAGGTTCGCCTGCGCGATCTGCGCGACGCCGAGATCCGCACCGGCACCGAGGTGGCGCCCGAGCTGCCCAAGATCCGCGCGCGCTTTTCGCCCGAACGCTGGGAAGAGTTCAAGCAGGACATGAAGTATTTCGGGGACACCATGGGCGGCGCCGACTACCTCGGCAGTATGCAGGACCATGGTGGCAACGCGACGCCGGTGTGGATCCTGCCTGCGTACTTCATCTTCAAGTATTTCCCGGCAAGCGAGGCCATCATTTCGCTGGCCGGCCTTATCGATCCGGTCTTGGTTCTGTTCTTCTTCTTCGTCATGTGGCGCACCTTCGGCTTGCGCGTGATGCTGTACGTGGCGGTGATTTGGGGCGCGTCCGACTTTTACAATTTCGGTTCCAACCTGATGGGGTCGACGTTGCGCCAAGATTGGCTGGTCGCGCTTGGGCTTGGCGCCTGCGCGCTCAAGAAAGAGCGGTGGGCCTTGGGCGGCGTGCTCATGGCCTACGGCGGACTCATCCGCGCCTTCCCGGCCATGGCGACGTTCTTCTTCCTGGTGCCCATGGCGTGGTTCGCCTTCGACACCTGGTGGGCACGGCGCAAGCTGCCCACGCGCGCCGAATGGCGCAAGAACCAGCGTCCGGCCTTGCGCGCGTTTGTCGGCGCTGCGGCCTGCGTGGTTGTGCTGGTGGTCGCGACCTCGGCGCTTTTCGGATTCAAGGGCTCGTGGGTTGCGTGGAAGGAGAAGATCGAAATCCACGCCACGGGACCCAGCACCAACAACGTCGGTCTTCGCAACGTGCTGGCCTTCAGCCCGGACTATTCGGCCAAGAGCCTCTCCGAACATCGCGTGGCCGGTCCGATGGGCGACTGGGGCACAGCCCAGCGCATGACCTTCGCCGCGCGCCGGCCCCTGTTCTACGCCATCCTGCTGATTGCAACCGCGCTGGGCCTCTTGGCTTGCCGTGGCCGTCGCTTGGAGGAAGCCGCACTCATCGGCCTGCTGCTCATTCCGTTCTATTTCTACCCGTCGAATTACTACTGCCACTTCGTGTTCTTGATACCCATGGCCGTGGTCGGGCCCAGGCTCGATCGCGAACGCACTTTTGCCATCGTGTTTATCGTCTTGGCCGCCATGTGCATCGGGCAATACTTCACGCTGGCCGAGGGCTGGACCGATCTGCGCTACACCTACCAAAGTTTCCTGTTGCTCATCGGCTTCGGCATCATCCTCGCCCACCTGGCCTGGGAATCGCTGAAACTCGCGCCTTTCACCAGGGCGGCCGTTACGGGCGTTCCAAGTCAGCCAGGATCTGCTTAACGGTCATGGCCGCGGGCTTGCCTCGTGGGGTGTAGCTGGTGGTTCCCGGGCCGCCGTAGCCGTACCAGTTCCAGATATAAAGACCGTCGATGCGCGCCCGGGCTGCCAAGGGTTCGGTGAAGGCCAGCCGGAAGGCCTCGAACCCGCGCTGCTGTTCGGCCAAGTCGGGCGTGCCACCCGAGGATTCGTCCCAGGGCGCGGCGGTGGCGCCCGCGCGCGAGCGGTAGCCGACCTCGGTGAAGAGGAAGGGCTTGTTGTATTTCGCCAGGTCGGATTCGATGTTGCGGCCAATGCGGCGCCAGCTCGCGGTTAGGGTCTGAACGTCGGACGGGGCCCTCGGCTCGCGCAGATTGAAGTAGGCCGTGATGCCCAACTCGTCGACCAGGTCGAAGAGGCGCGCGTCGCGGTAGTGATCCCAGTTCGCCGAGTAGACCAGAGTGCCCGAGAAGACAGCGCGGATGAAGGTGAGGAGCTTGCCCCATCGCTCGACATCACCGTCGAGCGAGGACAGCTCGCTGCCGATGACCAGACGTGTGGCGCCGGTCAAGGTCGCCAGCGAGGCCAGGTCACCGACCATCTGCCCGTAGCTTGAGAACCAAGCATCGGGATCCGCGGGCTGCAAGGTGCCGCGCCACTCGTTGGGCGATCGGGGATCCGACAGCCGCACGATGGGAAACAGCGTGACCTCCAGCCCGGCTCGGCGCGCGTCGCGAATGGTATCGGCGATGGCCTCCAAGGTTGGCGAAAACCGCGTGTGCAGGCGAAGCTCGGTCGAGGCCGCGTGGGTCTGATACAGCGGCACCACCAGCGCGACGTGGCTGGCGCCGAGCGCCGCGATTTCGTCCAGCAGCCGGGCATACGAGAAGCTCACGTCCTCGGCGAACATCCCGAGCGCCACGCCCCGCTGCACTGGATCGCGGTTCACCCGGCGGCGCGACGGCAAGGGTTCGGCCGATGACTCCGGGCCGGCCGCGGGCAGTTCACGCACCGGCAAGGACGACGCCCGCAAGCCCAGAAAGCCCACGGCCGCGAACGCGACAAGCCCAATGGCAAGACGCCGGTGCATGCTGGGAAACCTATCACAGCAGGCAATGGCGCAGCGCCAAGCAGTTGCCAGAGCCGTTTGGGCTACTTCAAGGCACTGCGCATTGGCTTCAATTGTAGGATGATTTCGGAGGACTTGACCATGACCTGTCGATCCACGCTCTCGCGACTGACTTTCGTTGCTCTCGCTGGAGTGCTGGCACTTTCTGGGTGCGGCCAATCCACTGTCCCTGGGGTGTCGACAACCGGTGGCAATTCCAACCCGCAGGGTGGCAGCGGGCCGCAGGCGACCGGCGGCACCGTCGCCAGCACTGGCGGGCAAGTCAGCGGAACGGGCGGTGCAACCGTACCGCCTGGCACGGGAGGCAGCGTTGGTTCGGGTGGAACCTCCGCCGCAACGGGCGGGGCAAGCGGCGGTTTGAGCACTACCGGAGGCACTGTCGCGGCGGGCGGAACTCGCGCAACGGGTGGCACTCCGGCAACTGGCGGCACCTTGGTAGCCGGTGGCACCCCGGCAACCGGCGGCATCGTCGCCAGCGGGGGCAGCTCCGGAACCGGCGGCACTCCAGCGACCGGCGGAGTTGCGAGCACGGGCGGTACGAGCGCGGGCGGCAGCGACGCCGGCATCCGCGACAGTGGCGTAGGCGACGCAAGCAAGGGCGGCGCAGATGGCGGAGGCACCGGCGGCGCGGGTGGTGGTGGCACCGGTACGGGTGGCGCCGGCGGTGGTGGCACCGCCCCCATCACCTTATGGCTCTCTGGCGATTCCACCATGGCCACCGGGAGCGGTACCTGTCCGGTGGGTTGGGGCGAAAAATTCCAAGCCTATTTCAACAGCAACGCCAAGGTGACCAACAGCGCCGTGGGCGGCACGACCATCCGCAGTTGGCTCTACAATGTGACGGCAACTATGGGCGCCGACGGAGATTGCACGCTCAGCTCCACGGCGCCCCAGGCGCATTGGACCGCCATGGTCAACGGAATGAAGACCGGCGACTACCTATTTGTCCAATTCGGCATCAACGACACCACCTCCGCCGTTTGTCCCAAACACGTGAGTACGGACACCTTCGAGCAATTGCTCGGCATGATGGCCCAGGCTGCCAAGGACAAGGGCGCCAATCCCGTCTTCTTGACCTCGGTCAGTTCGATCTCGTGCAATGGTGCCACCGCGGAAGGCACGCGCGGCGTGTTCGCGGCCGCGACCAAGGCGGCGGGAACCACGTACAACGTGCCCGTGATCGATCTCGAACAGCTCAGTGTGGCTTTCTACACGGCGTCCGGCTTTTGCCCCATGGGGGCGGACACAACGGCCACGTTCACCGCCAACACGCCGGTTGGCAACTTCTTCTGCAACGACCACACCCACTTCGAGGCCGCGGGCGCCACCCAGATCGCCGGCCTGGTTGCCAAGGCCATCAAGGACCAAGGCTTCCCCCTGGCGAGCTATCTCGTGCCCTAATCGCCGAGCGCACGGGACAAACGAATGCGCGCCAGGGCGTATTCGTAGCGGGCGCGGGCGAAGTTGAGGCGCGCCTGGGTCAGGGCCGACTGGGCGTCGAGAAGATCGGTCGTGTTTGCGCTGCCCGCGGCGAGAAGCACCGTGGTCACGCGGTAGGCTTCCTCGGCGCTGCCGATGGTCGTGCGCCCCGTCTCCAGGGCGCTGGCCGTGGCGCGCACGTTGGCGAGCTTTGCCGCCACGTCGGTTTCCACCCTGCGCCGGGCGTCGTCGGCCTGGGCTTGCGCGGCCACGGCCTGCGATTCGGCGGCGCGATGCTGGAACCAGCGCGCCCCCCAGTCCCAGATCTGCCAGCCAGCTTTGAGCCCGATGAAGGCCGAATCGGTTTTGACGAACGCTTGTCCCGTCATGTGCATGTAGCCGGCCTCTAGATCGACGTCAGGAAGCAAGTCATAGGTACGCGAGCGCGAGCTGGTATCCGCCGCTTTCGCCGCGAGGTTGGCGCTGTGGATCTCGCTGCGGTCGTGCAGGGCCTTGGCCACGAGAGGTGCCAGATCGCCTTCGGCTGCGTCGGCACTTTCTGGTGTCGCGGGCTCGACGAAACTCACCGCTTGATCTTCGGACTCGCCAATGGCGACCAGCAAAGTGGCGCGCGAAACCTGCTCTGCCGCTGCGGCCTGGATCTCCTGTTGCCGGGCATTGGCGGCGGCCACGTTCAGGCGCAATACGTCCGCTGGCGTGAGTACACCCGCGGCGAGCTTTTCCTTGGCCACGGCGATCTGCTCGGCGAGCTGATCCTGCGAGGCATGCGCGACGCCGGCCAAGGTGCGCGCCTCGAACATGCGCAGAAATTCCGCCCGGACCTCGTCGCGCAGGTTGGCCTCGATTGTTTTCACATCGAAGGTCGCGGCCTCGGCCGCGGTCGAGAGCGCGCTGTGGTCGGACGATAGGTGCAGAAGTCCAAGCAAAGGCTGCCCGGCAGCGACCACGAAGGCATTGGTGGAAAGGTCGCGAGCGGGGATCGACAGAGGCATGGACGGAATCGGAAAATTGACGGTGAAGCGCGAATCCCAGCGCTGATACTCGTCGGACAAATTTATCGAGGGCAGCAGCCGGCCGCGCAGGCTCTTGGCTTGGTCTTCGTTGCCGCGGGCGCGGGCGCGCGCGGCCTTGAGCGCGGGGCTCGACGCGACCGACATTTGCACGACTTGGTCCATGGTCAGTCGCTGCTGCGCCGGCGCGTCCGCGGCCTCGAACGCCAGCAAGGTCAGCACGGCAATTGCGATCATCGTCTAGTTCTCCTTGCGCACGAAGACTGTCACGTCGGTGGAAAGCCCGGCTTGCAGCGGCAGATCCGGGCGCTTGCTCCAGGCGATGCGCACCGGCACCCGCTGCACGACCTTGACGAAATTGCCCGAGGCATTGTCGGGCGGCAGCATGGAGAAGCGCGCGCCTGTGCCGCCCGCGATGCTCTCGACTTTGCCTTCGATTTCGACGCTGGGGAAGGCGTCGATCTTTACGCGCGCCTGCTGGCCCGGACGCATGCGCCCAACTTGCGTCTCTTTGAAATTTGCGACGACGTAGGTGCGATCCGGCACCAGTTCGGCCAGCGGCTGGCCAATCTGGATCATCTGGCCGGGCTGTACTGTGAGTTTTGTGACCAGCCCGTCTTCGCTGGCGATCACCTTGGTGTAGCTGAGCTGCAAGCGCGCGAGTTCTAGCGTCGCCTCCGCCACTTTGATGCGGGCATGGGCGAGATCGGCGTTGGCTCTGGCCGAGGCGATCTGGGCCGCAATCGGGGTGCTTTGATCGAGCCGGCCGCGTGCTTCGTCGACGCGCGTGCTGGCCAGGCGCCGCATCTCGGAGGCTGCGGCGACCTGCGCCTGGGCCTGAGCCAGGGCAGCTTGCGAGGCATCGTAGGCCACCTGCGCGTTGTCCAGGCGCTCGCGCGGCAAGGCATTGCCGGCGACCAGTTGCTTGGTCCGCCCCAAATCCAGCTCGCCCTTGCGTGCCTCGGCCTTGGCCCGTTCGAGTCCGGCGCGCGAGGCCGCCAGTTGCGCCTCGGCATTGGCCACGCCCATGGACGATCCCGAAAAACTCGCGCGCGCGGTTTGCAAGCCACCCTTGGCGCTGGCCTCGACGACCTGCACTTGGGCATCGGCGGCCGCGGCTTGTGCTCGCGCGGTGTCCAGCTCGGCCTCGGACTGCTTCACCCGCGCGGCGAAGTCCGCGTCGTCGATCTGAATGAGCACGTCGCCCTTTTTCACGCGCTGATTGTCCTCGACCAGGCGCTTGACGATTTGACCATTCACGCGCGCGGCGATGGGCACGACGTCGGCCTCGACTTGGGCGTCGTCGGTGCTCTCCTGGTTGGCAGTCGCCAGCAGGTAGATGCCGGTGGTGGCGGCGAACGCGGCGACCACGCCGCCCAGGATCATGAACGGCTTCTTGTTTCGCTTAGGCGCAGGGGGCGCGAGTTCCGGTTTGAGCGCTGTATTGGATTCCATGAACTACTCCAGATGGATGGGACCCGAAGGCTTGCGTGCGACCTTCAGGAAATAGAGGAGTGGCAAGACGGTGAGAAAGACGATGCCCGCCAGGTAGAACGTGCGTTCAAAAGCCAAGGTCATGCCCTGGCCAAAGACCAACCCATTGAGGGCCTTGAAGGCTCCGCTTCGTGCCGAGGCGGGATCGAGTCCACGCGCGCCGAGGCCCGCCGTGATCTGGGCGAGGCGGCCAGTGACTTCGGGGCGCAGCGAGGTGATGTGCACGGCCAGGCTGGCGCGTGCAATGGTTCCGTAGCGCGTGAGCAGGGTGGCGAAGATGGCCAAGCCGATGGAGCCGCCGAGTTGGCGGAAGAGCGAGTTGAGCCCGGCCGCATCGGCCAGGCGATGTTTGGGAATATTGGACAGGGCCGCGGCGGCGAGGGGGATGAACAGGCACGAGAAGCCGACGCCCTGAACGAGGGTCGCGAGAATGATTTGCGAAAGGCTGGTCTGTAAGGTGAAGGTGGCCATGGCGAACGAGCCAAGGGACACGCAGACCACGCCATTCCCGACGAGCAGGCGCAGGGGCAACTTGTTGTAGAGCTTGCCCACGATGGGGTTGACGACGAACATGATGGCCGCGCGCGGGAGCAAGGCTAGGCCGGTATCGATGGCCGAATAGCCGAGCATCTCCTGCATGAAGACGGGCAGCAGGAACAGGTTGGCCATCAGAATCGCGAACTGCACAGCGCCGATCAGCGTGGCGGACATGAAGGTCTTTTCCTTGAACAGGCGCAGATCGACGGCGGGCGTGGCGGTGGTGAGTTCGCGAAGGACGAAGGCGATGAGAGCGATGATTCCCACGGCCAGGCAGGCCGAGATGGTGCGCGATTCGAACCAGTCGTCGCGTGTGCCTTCTTCAAGCACGTACTGAACCATGGCCAGCCCGATGGCCATCATGGCGATGCCGGCCCAGTCGACGTTCTTCTTCTCGCGCGCGGCCTGGGCGTGGTTGGCGCGCATGGTTTCCTCGTCCTCGTGCACGAAGGTCGAGACCATCAAGAAGCCAAGGGCGCCGACGGGCAGATTGATGAAAAAGATCCACTCCCAACTGTAGTGGTCGACGATGAAGCCGCCCAGGGTTGGCCCAATGGCCGGTCCCAGCACGACCGCCATGCCGAACACGGCCATGGCCATGCCCTGCTCGTGGGGCGGAAACGTCCGGCGCAAGATGGCTTGTTCGGTGGGCTGCAAGGCGCCGGCGCCCATGCCTTGCAGGACGCGGAAAATGGCCAGCGTGGTCAGCGAGTGCGCGGTTCCGCACAGGGCCGAGCCGATCAGAAAGACCACGAGTGAAGTCAGATACACGCGCTTCTGGCCGAACATGCGCGAGAGAAAGCCGGTAAGAGGCATCACGATGACGTTGGCCACGACGAAGCCGGTCGTGATCCACGTGATTTCCTCCAGGGTGGCGCCCACCGAGCCACGGATGTGGGGCAGGGCCACGTTAACGATGGAGGCATCGATCGTGCCCATCAGGGTGCCGAAGGTCACCGACACGGTGACCAGCCACTTGTTCACGGGTGGGCGAGGGGCGGTCATCGGACCTTCCTAGCTGGGGCAATGCCTTGCCAAAGTCCGGCGATCAGGCGCTCGGCAAAGGTCTTGGCCGACATGGATTTGTCCCCGGCCACGGTCTGCAGAAAACAATAGTTCCACACCGAGCCCATGAACATGCGCGCGATGATGGGCGGATCGCCGCCGACCCGGCCCAGGGCCTTCTCCGCTTTGAAGAAGGCGGTCAAGGCGCGCAAGATCTCGCGCGGGCTGGAACACACGTTGGCCTTGGTAGCGAACTCGCGTTCGGACCAGCGCAACATCAACTTGGGTAGAAGGCTGCTGAGGTAGTGAACGCTTTCGACGGTGATGCGGATGAGATTCTTGCCCAGGTCGCCTTGCCCGACGTAGCGATCGAGGGTGAACGCAGGGGGTTGGGCTTCGTCCATGGCGGCGCGGAAGAGATCGTCCTTGGTCGCGAAGCGATTGAAGATGCTGCCCTCGGACACCCCCGCGCGCCGGGCGATGTCTACCGTGCTGGCCTTGGTGAAGCCATGGGCCAGGAACATCGCGCGGGCGGCGTCGAGGATTTGCTGGTTGGAGATGCTAGGGGGTCGGGCCATTTCTGAGTTGGGACTCAAATATGATCAGGGCCGGCGTTGGCGGCAAGGTCAAAAAGCGGAGGACTTTCCTCCGAAAAGTTACTTTCGCGTTACACAAGAACTCTTTATGCTGAAGCCGTGGCGCCCGACCACCCCTGGATTGCATGCTGACGCGAACTCGAATTGCCCTGCTCTGTGCCGCCGCGGCTCTGGCCGTTAGCCTGCCGACGCTACGCAACGGATTCGCCATCGACGACATCTATGTCTTTGTCGACCAGCCGGCCGCGCACAGCCTGCGCAACATTCCCCAGTTCTTCGCCGGCGGCTGGGGCATGGGAACGACCAACACCCAAGAGCGCGCGCTCAACACGCGCTACTATCGGCCCGTGCCCACCACGCTGGGCGCGCTCGAATACACCCTGTTCGGCCTGCGGCCCGCCGGCTATCACCTCGCAAGTGCGCTCTTGCACGCTGCCACGGCCACGCTGGTGGCGCTCTTGCTCTGGCAACTGACCGGCGGTGCGATCGCCACCACGTTCCTCGGCGGCGTCCTGTTCGCGATCCATCCCGTGCAAAGCGAAGCCTTTTGCGCCGCCTGCTACCAGACGACCTTGCTGGCTGGGTTCTTTGGCACCTTGGCGCTGGTTGCTTTCGGGCTCGTGCTCGTGCGCGGGCCGCGACTTGGCACGCTGGTCGGACTCGGCGCCAGTCTTCTCCTCGCGCTCGTGTCCAAGGAAGAGTCGTTCGCCATCCCGTTTTTCGTGCTGGCCTGGGTGGCACTGCTTCGGCCCGAAGGTTGGCGGCGCGCTCTGTGGCCGAGCGCCATCGCGATGGCCATCCCTCTGGTCCTGGTTCTGCTGCTTCGCCACGCCTTTCTCGTTCCGTCGAAGGTCACCTATTTCGCCGACGAGCCTGCCCGCGTGGTCGTGCTGACCATGGTGCGCGTCGCGGGATTCTATCTAGAGCTCCTCGTGGCACCGCTCCAGTTCTGTCCGTTCTACGACTGGTTCATCATCGGTTACGAAACCGGGATTTCGCTCGCAGTAGTCACGGGCGCGGTGGTTCTTTGCCTCGCCATTGGAGCGGCGTTGTTTTTCGTGCGCCGTTCTCCACTCATCTCACTGGGCGTGGCTTGGATCCTTCTCGGTCTGGCGCCGGTCAGTCAGGCCATTCCGATCATTGTCGTGGCTGCCGACCGCTTCCTCTACATACCAATGCTCGGCTGGGTTCTTCTCGTGGGCTTGCTGCTCGAACGTGGATTGGCACGCGCGCGCGCCGCGGGCTGGATCAAGCTGCCGGCCGTTGCCATCGCGCTCTTGTTCGTCGCGTACGCGGTGCGCACGGTCACCCGCGTGCCCGACTGGCGCAACGACGAGACGCTGAATCGTGCCAGCGCTGAGGCCTTTCCCGAAACCCCAATTCCGTTCCTTAATCTGGCGACCTACTACGAACGCATGGAGAAGAACCCGGCCAAAGCCCTCGAAGCTCTGGCAGAGGCCGACCGCCGCGCCCCCGGCTGGCGTCCTGCCCGCGAACGCGCCGCCCGTTTGAAGATGCAAATCGCGCCGTAGTTTCCGGATCTACTCTGTGTCCTCCACGTCCTCTGTGCTCTCGTCCTTCTACAGTTTCTGGAAGACGCGTACGTAGTCGACCTCGAACTGCACGGGGAAGGTGGTGGCCGAGGGATCGCCGCCGTTGTCGCCGCCCAAGGCGAGGTTGAGGATCATGTAGATCTTCTGCTTGAAGGGACTGGTGCCGTCGGCATTGAGCATGGTCGAGAGCGGCACCCCGTTCATTAGCACGTCGTCCAGATAGAGGTTGATGTTCTGGTCGTCCCAGTCCATGCGCCAGACGTGGAAATTTGACGACCAGTTGGCACCGAGCGACGAGATGGCCTTGGCGGTCGAGTCCCATTTGGCAACCCATTCCGTGGCCGTGCCACAGGCGACGTTGGCCAGCACGTTGCCCTTGTAGTACTCCATCATGTCGATCTCGCCGCTCGACGGCCACTCGCCGCTGACCCCGAGCGCCCACCACGCTGGCCACATCCCGGTGCTGGTGGGAATACGGGCGCGCATCTCGAAGCGGCCGTACTGCCAGGTCTGCAAGCCCGACGTGGTCATGCTGGTCGACGTGTACTGCGCGTATTGGCGATTGGTCCGCCAATCGGTGCTGCCCGCCACGTAGTTTGTGTTCGCGACCTGCTCTCTGCGGCCCTCGATGACGAGCACGCCGCCCTTGACCGTGGCGTTGTTCGATTGATACCACTGCAATTCGTTGTTGCGAACGAAGCCCTTCTCGTAGTTCCAGTTCTTGGGATCCGGGGTGCCGTCGGTGTTGAACTCGTCGGACCAGACCAGCTTGTAGCCGTCGGGGACATTGATGCCACCGTCGCCCGGGGAGGACAGGCCGGCGTCGGTAGCGGCGGCGTCGCCTGGCGAGGGTCCGTTGTCCAAAGCAGCGTCCCGCTGAGTGTCGGCCCCGCCGTCCCTTGCCGGGCTCGCATCGCCGTTCGTCGCTCCGCCGGTCGCACCGGGGCCAGCGTCGCCTTTGCTGCCACCGGTGCTTGCCATGCTGCCGCCGGTGATGGAGCTACTGCCGCCTGTGGTCGCGGTCGCGCCGCCAGTGCTCGCGCCGCCGGTGCCGGAAGTCGCGCCACCCGGTGTCGCCCCGCCGGTATTGCTGGTTGCGCCGCCGGTTCCGGTTGCGCCACCCGATCCGGAAGTCGTGCCGCCGGTACCAGGGTTCGCGCCGCCAGTACCGGTGGTGTTGCCTCCTGTGCTGCTGCCTCCGGTAGCGCTAAGGGCGCCGTCGGGATATGTGGCAGCGTCAGCCTGGGCTCCGGGGCTGGTGGTCTTGCCACACCCAAGAAGTCCCACGACCAACGCCGGAGCGAACCGCGCAAAGAAGCGCGTGCGAGGCAACGAAAATGCTTTCATGGTTCCCTCCGGCTCGGGTGACGCAGGTCGGCCTGCTCGACTAGGCTACTTCTTCGCGAACGGCCAGGTCCAGTCGGATTCGCTCGGCCGGTCGATGCCTTCCGCGTGGGCGTGGGCGCGGCATTCGAGCTGGATGTTGCGGAATCGTTCGCGCGCATGGGCGCCGACGGTGCGTAGGCGCGGCACGCGATCGATGACATCGATGGCCAGGCTGAAGCGGTCGACTTCGTTCTGAATCGCCAGTTCGAGAGGTGTATTGATGTTGCCCTTCTCTTTGTACCCGCGCACGTGCAGGTTCTTGTGGTTGGTGCGCCGGTAGGCCAGGCGGTGAATCAACCAGGGGTAGCCGTGGAAGGCGAAGATGATGGGCCGGTCGACGGTGAACAGGCTGTCGAAATCGCGGTCGGACAGTCCGTGCGGATGTTCGGTGTCGGGCTGCAAGCGGAACAGATCCACGACGTTGATGAAACGCAACTTGATGTCGGGGAATTCCTGGCGCAGCAAGGCCGAGGCCGCCAGAGCTTCCTTGGTGGGCACGTCGCCCGCGGAGACCAACACCACGTCGGGTTCTTGTCCGCCGTCGGTGCTGGCCCACTCCCAGATGCCCACGCCCTTGGTGCAGTGGCGAACGGCCGCGTCCATGTCCAGGTATTGCAAGTGCTTCTGTTTGTCGGCGACGATGACGTTGACGTAGTTGCGGCTGCGTAGACAATGATCCGCCACCGACAACAGGCAATTGGCGTCGGGTGGCAGATAGATGCGCGTGACGGCTGCGCTCTTGTTGACTACCAGGTCGAGGAACCCTGGATCTTGGTGGGTGAAGCCATTGTGATCCTGGCGCCACACCGTCGAGGTGATGAGCAGATTGAGCGATGCCAGATCGGCCCGCCAGGGCAGGTGGCTGCAAATTTCCAACCACTTGGCGTGCTGGTTGAACATGGAGTCGATGACGTGCGCGAAGGCTTCGTAGGTCGAGAAGAAGCCATGCCGGCCGGTGAGCAGGTAGCCTTCCAGCCAGCCTTCCAGCGTGTGCTCGGACAGCATTTCCATCACCCGGCCATCGGGGGCAAGTTCGGTCCCATCGCTGTCGTCGGGCAGGGGTTCGGCCATCCAACATTTCTTGGTGACCGCGTAGACGGCATCGAGCTTGTTCGACGTGTTCTCGTCGGGGCCGAACAGACGGAAGTTAATGGGATTGGCAGCCAGAATGTCGCGCAAGAGCTCGCCCAGCGGCCGTGTGTTTTCCGCGGTCGTCTGGCCGGGGACCACGCCTGTTACGGCGTAGGTGCTGAAATCGGGCAAACGCAGATCCTTGCGCAGAAGCCCGCCATTGGCGTGGGGATTGGCGCCCATGCGCCGCGCTCCCTTGGGTGCAAGGTCGCGCAGTTCGGGTGCCAGGCGGCCGTCGCGGTCGAACAGCTCGTCGGGTTTGTAACTCTTGAGCCAGCCTTCGAGCTGTTTCAGGTTCTCAGGCTTGCTGGCCACGTCGGTGAGCGGCACTTGATGCGCGCGCCACGTGCCTTCCACTTTGTGTCCACCCACCACGGCGGGACCTGTCCATCCCTTGGGCGAACGCAAAACGATCATCGGCCAGCGCGGACGCGCCACTGCATTCGTGCTGCGCGCCTCGGACTGGATGCGCTTGATCTCCTCGACCGCGTGGTTGAGCGTGGCGGCCATCGCCTGGTGCATGGTCGCCGGGTCCGACCCCTCGACAAACAAGGGCTCCCAGCCGTAGCCGCGCATGAGGCTCGCAAGCTCGTCTCTCGGGATGCGGGCGAGGATGGTCGGGTTGTTGATCTTGTAGCCGTTCAAATTGAGGATGGGCAGAACCGCGCCGTCGCGCGCGGGATTGAGGAACTTGTTGCCGTGCCACGAGGTGGCCAAGGGGCCGGTTTCGGATTCGCCGTCGCCGACCACGACCGCGACCACGAGATCGGGATTGTCGAAGGCCGCGCCGAAGGCGTGCGAAAGGCTGTAGCCAAGTTCGCCGCCCTCGTGGATCGAGCCGGGCGTCTCCGGTGTGCAGTGGCTGCCAATGCCACCGGGAAAAGAGAATTGGTGGAAGAAGCGCTGCAAACCGGTCAGATCCTGGCTGCACGCCGGGTAGATTTCGCTGTACGAACCCTCCAGGTACACGGGCCCGAGCACGCCGGGCGCGCCGTGTCCTGGGCCGGCCAAGAAGATCGCGTTCAAGTCGTATTCGCGAATCACGCGATTCAGATGCGTGTACACGAAGCTTAGCCCTGGGCTCGATCCCCAATGTCCGAGAAGGCGCTTCTTGATGTGCTCGGGTTTGAGCGGCTCGTGCAAGAGCGGATTGTCGCGCAGATAGATCATACCCGCGGCCAGGTAGTTGCACGCACGCCAAAAGCCGTCGGTGCGCGCCAGCGCCTCGGGCGACAACGGCGCGCCGCTGATGGTTGACCTAGCCGGCCCGAAAGCACGCGTTCCGACCAATTCGTCTTTGTGGTTTGCCATGGCGGCCGCAATGATAGCAGCGTCCATTGCCCGTGGCATGGCAGGTTTAGGCTTCGTAGACTGTGATTCGATGGAAGCCAAAGACCTCGACCAGCAGCGATCCGTGGCCCAATCCGTGGGCGTGATGGATGCGCGTAGACACATCTTCCTGTGTTGCGACCAGACGACTCCCAAGTGCTGTGACGAAGCTCGCGGCAACAAGGCGTGGGACTATTTGAAAAGGCGACTCAGGGAACTGGGCTTGTCGGAAAAGGGCGGCGTGCTGCGCTCCAAAGCCAACTGTTTGCGTATTTGCCAGGGCGGCCCCATCGCCGTGGTCTACCCCGAGGGCGCCTGGTACCACTCGTGCGACCCGGCTGTGCTCGAACGCATCATCCAAGAGCACCTCGTGGGCGGCAAGATCGTCGAGGATTTCCTGATCGTCACGAAGAGTCTCTAGCCCAGTGCCTTGTCAATGGCCCTGCGCAGACGCTTGCTGTCGGGGCTGGTGACTGACACGAAGTAATCGTGAACCTCGCCGTCGCGGCCGATGACGTACTTGTAGAAATTCCAACGCGGCTTGGGGTGCTTCGCGGTCAAGAAGGCGAACACCGGAGACTGGCCTTCGCCTTTGGTTTTCACCTTGGCAAACATGGGGAAGGTGATGTGGAAGTTGAGATCGCAGAAGCCGCGAATCTCTTCCGCTGTTCCTGGCTCTTGCTGGCCAAAGTCGTTGGAGGGGAAGCCCAGTACGACCAGGCCGCGTTCGCGATACTCTTGCCAAAGCTTTTCTAGCCCAGCGTATTGGGGCGTGAAACCGCACTCCGACGCGGTGTTGACCGCCAGTACGACCTTGCCTTTGTAGGCGGTCATGGGCTGCTCATGGCCGTCGAGGGTGGTGGCGGATAGGTCGAAGAAATGCATTGCGATCGTTGGATGTCATTCTAGCGCTGAGGGTGCGGTTTCCTGCAGCGAATCACCACAGAGAGCACCGAGGGCGCAAAGATCAGAAAGAAAGGGTTCGGATCTGGGTCCGAACCCATCCTCCCTCGGCAACCTCTGCGCTCTCTGTGCCTTCTAAGTAAGAACCCTCGAAGGGTTCTTACCAACTCCCGCGGTGAGTACCGTCGGGCAAAGCCCGCCGGCACTCACGCGACTCTGTGGTTCAATTTCCTAATTCGTCTTGACGACGATCTGCCTCGGCTTCGCCCGTTCGAGCTTGGGCAACTCCAGCTTGAGCACGCCGTCGGTCAACTTGGCGTCGATCTTGGTCTGGTCGATCACTTCAGACAGCGTGAATTGGCGGAAATACGTTCCGGTATCGTATTCGCGCAAGAAGTTGGCTTCGTTTGCGGACTCCGGGGCGGCGACGTGGCCGCTCAGGGTTAGCACGTTCTCGCGCAGATCGATCTTGAGGTCTTGCGCCTTCACTCCTGGCATGTCGGCGAGCACTGAGATGCGATCATCGTTCTCGAAAATATCGACGGCTGGCGTGTAGACCGGGCCTGGCCGAGTCTGCTCTGGAACAGCAGGCACGCTGCCCTTTTCGACCTTCTGAATGTCTCTTGTGGATTCCTTGAACATGGCGACTTCCTCCTGCATGAATTCCAACATTAGGTTGCCACCGCGATTTGCCTTGGTTTTGCTTCTTCTGCCTTGGGCAGGGTCAGCGCGAGAATGCCGTCGCTGTAGCGGGCCTCGACACGATCCGCGGCGACCTCGCTGGGCAGGGTCACGGTGCGGCTGAACGCGCCCTCGGCGCGCTCTTTGCGGTGGTAGCTGACGCGTTCGCTGTCCTGTGGGATCTCCCGTTTGCCGGAAATGGAAACCCGATTGCGCATGGCCGAGATGGACAGATCCTTGGCCTTGATGCCGGGCACCTCCGCGCGAAGGTAGAAGTTGTTGTCATCTTGGGTGATGTTCATGGGTGGGAAAACCCCGGCCGAGATTTCTCGCGCGTTGTCGCCGGCAACTGTGTCGAATACGCGCAACATTTCGCGCCGCAATTGCTCGAATTCGGCGAAGGGGTTTTCGAACGCTGGCCTCGAGGGCCAGACTCTCCTAAGTAGCATGGCGTTCCTCCTTGGTTGTTGGTTCGAATGGGTTGTCGACAACCGCCTCGACAATTGGCTACTTATTCACCCCGCGATGACCGTCAAGTAGGGCGGCGGAATCCTGGCTCCGCGATAGCCACAGAAGATCGCCGTCGTGGCCGTGGCCGGGTGATCCTTCTTGCGTCGGCCGAGTCGGATCGATGGCAGCGGGACCCGATCGCCCTACGCCCCCATTTGCAGAACCTTGGTCAGCTTGGTCATAAGAGCCGGATCGCCGGTGATCTTGAGTTTGCCGGCGAAGAGGATCTGCATGGCGGCCTGCATGCCGCCGTCGATCATCGTGCAAAAATCCTGATCCGCGACCTCGATGGTGCACTGGGGTTGGCCAGTCGCGCCGGGAGTACAGGTGGGCGGCGTGGCCATCAAATCGGCGGTCCAGGTGCCGCCCTCGCTGCCGCTGATCTTGAACAGGTATACCGCCGCGACGTCCTTGGCCCGGCCGGGATTGGCCAGCAGAGCTTCGGGCACGCGTTTGTCGAAAAATTCCTTCACCGTTGTGGCCATCCGGTCCTCCCGATACATCCTTAGCGAGTCGCCTTCTTCATGCCGACATAGCGTTCGGCCAGACGGTCGGCGTATCCGTCCACTTGTTTGCACGGAACGCGTGAAATGGCCAGGGCTCCGTCGCGCACGTCCTCGGTGATGGTCGCGCCCGCTGCCACCACCGCGCGCTTGCCCACGCGCACGGGAGCCACGAGCTGCGTGTCCGAACCGATGAACGCGCCGTCCTCGATGATGGTCTGGCGTTTTTCGAAGCCGTTGTAGTTGCAAGTAATGGTGCCAGCGCCCACGTTGACCTTTTCACCCACGATGGTGTCGCCCAGGTAGGTCAGGTGGTTGGCCTTGCTGCCACGACCGAGGCGCGTCTTCTTGGTCTCGACGAAATTGCCCACGTGCACATCCGAGCCCAGCACGGTGCCGGGCCGTAGGTGCGCGAAGGGGCCGATCTTGTTGTTGTCGCCGATGGTCGCGTCGCTGGCCACACAATAAGGGAGCACGTGCGTGCCGTTGCCCACCACGGTATCCGTCAAAATGCTGCCGTCGTCGATGCGCGCGCCCGCGCCGATCTTGGTGCGGCCGCGTAGAACGACGTTGCGTCCGATCTCGGCGTCGGCCTCGATGGTCACGCTGGCCTCGACGACGACGTCGGCCGGGGCGCGGAAGGTGGCGTGCTTCATGTGCTCGGCTACGATGCGGCCAGCGAGGATCCTTTCCGCCGCGACCAATTGTTCGCGGTCGTTGACCCCCGACATTTCCTCGGCCGAAACATCGACCGAATCCACGCCGATGGTGGCCGCTGCCTGCGCCACGATGTCGGTCAGGTAGTACTCGGCTTGGGCGTTGCGCGCGGAAAGCTTGGCCGTGGCTTTGCGCAAAAACTCCGCCGGGGCGGCGTAAATGCCGGCGTTGACCTCGGCGATGCGGCGCTGGGCGTGGTTCGTGTCCTTGTGCTCGACCACGTCGACGATCTTGCCCGCGTCGTCGCGAACGATGCGCCCGTAGCCCGTGGGATCGCGCACCACCGAAGTCAGCATGGCCAGCCCGCCGCTCCTCTTGGCTTGCGCGACCAAGGCGGCCAGGGTTTCCGTGCGCAGAAGCGGCACGTCGCCGTACAGGATCACCACCAGCCCGTCGAAATCGGCCAGCGGTGCTAGCCCCAGGCGCACGGCGTGGCCGGTGCCCTTCTGCACTTTCTGTTCGACTACGGTGACACAGCCAGGACCGAAGCGTTCGTCTAGGGTCTTGGCCACCTCCTCGATTTGATGGCCTAGTACCGCCACGATGGTCGTGGCGCCAAGACCACGCGCGCTTTCGACCGGATAGGCCACCAGGGGAACCCCAAGCAGGGTGTGCAGCACCTTGTTTTGGGCCGAATTCATCCGGGTTCCTTTCCCGGCGGCCAGGATCATGCAGGCGGTTGTGGACTTGGGACGACGACTTCTCACTTAGTCAACTCCTTCGCGGTAGGGGGACATTCTACGTCAAAGTACTCGTCAGGCGTCTTTTCCACACGAATACGGTATACAATCCTCCGCCCATGTCGCCCTACGTGCTCGTGGTCGAAAGTGACCCCGAAATGCAGCGTCGCATCGGGGATACCCTCTCCGAGGCCCACTATGCTCTCGCTTCCGAGGCCGAGATCGGCTGGGCCAAGCGCAGCATGCTGATCCAGCCGCCTGACGCGGTGGTGATCGACACCCACCTGCCCGACGGCAGCGGTTTCTCTCTCGCCGAAGAAGTCCGGCGAAGCCCGGAAACCGAGCACGCCCCCATTTTCTTCGTCGCCAGTACCCATCGCGGGGCCAGCCACGCCTCGGAGGCACGGCGCCGCTTTGCCCCCGCCGAGTACCTGCCCACCCCGCTCGATGTGTCGCGCCTCTTGGCCTTGCTGCTGGAAATGGTTCCGCCCAAGGAAGTCACCTTGGAACCGCTGGTGCCGAACTACCCCGGCTCGGCCATCCTCGATCTTGAGGAGAAGCGCGAACGCCGCGATGTGGAGACTGCGGCCAAGTCCATGGGCACGGGCGATCCCGACCTGCGCGGATCGCTGGCACGCCAGCCGTTCGCCCACCTGCTGCAGCGGATCTACGCCGGCCGTCTTACCGGCGCGCTCTTGCTCACCAGCGCTCCGGTCAAGAAGATCGTCTATGTCGAAAACGGCTACCCGGTCGCCGTGCGCTCGAACGACCCCACCGAGTGTCTGGGCCAGATCTTGCTCGAACAGCGGATGATCTCGGCCGAGACACTGGCCGAATCGCTGCGCCGGATGAAGGCCAGCAAGAAGCGCCAGGGCGAACTGCTGGTCGAGATGGGGGCGCTTTCGCCCTACAACCTGTCGCGGGCCTTGGTTCTGCAGATGGAGGCCAAGCTGCTCGAGGTCTTCTCGTGGCGCGAGGGCCGCTTCGCCTTCAAGAAGGGCCAGCCCGCGCAAGACCAGCCGGTGCGTCTCGAACGTTCGCCCGCGGCGCTCATCCTCGAGGGCATCCGGCGCTCGTACGATGCCGAACGCATGCGCTCTGTTCTCGATCCGTACACTGCTCTCTTCCTCATGCCCTCGCCAGATCGCCGCCAGCGCCTGCAGGACATCACCGCGGATCCCAACGAACAGCGCTTCATCGACAGCCTAGATGGCACCGTGAAGTTCGAGTCCGCGTTGGCCACGACCATGATTCCTACCGACCGCGCTCGGCTGCTCTTGGTGGCCATGGCCGAAGCAGGCATGATTATTCCGTCGCAACGGCCTGCCTCGAAAGCCATGGAAGAGGTTCAACCCGAGGTGGATTCCCAGCCCCACCTGGTCGCCGGCGGGCGCAGCCACGACGACCTTTCGGCCATCCTGGAAGTTATGCACCGCCAGACCCACTTCGAGGTGCTGGCCCTGGATCGCGAAGCCACCCAGTCCGAGGTCGACACCGCCTACGAGGTGCGCGCACGCGAGTTCCACCCCGACCGCTTCCGCATGCGCACCGAAGGCGTGCGCGTGCTGGCCGAGCGGATTTTCGAGCGCCTGGAAGAAGCCCACGCGGTGCTGTCCGACGCCACCGCGCGCCGGCGCTACCTTGCCCAGCTCGACAAGATCCGGGCGGCGAAGGCAGCCAGTGGCGAGGAAGTGGTGCCGCCCAGCGAGTCCCCGCAAGTGGTTGCCGAGCGCATCTATTTCCAAGGCGTGGCGCACCTGCGCGCGCGCCGCTACCGGGACGCCGCCGAGGCCTTCCGCCAGGCCACGGCCTTGGCCCCGGGCCAGGCCAGCTATCGCAGCGCCCTCGGTTGGGCTTTATACCGGCAGGCGCCCGCGGATCCGCGCATGGTGGCTGCGGGTTTGGGCGAGCTTTTGCGCGCGGCCGACTCGGATTCCAAGAATCCCTGGTCGCGCGTCTCGCTCGGCCGTTTCTATGCCGAGACCGGCATGCCCGACGAGGCCATCCGCATTTTCGAGGAAGTTTTGCGCATGAGCCCCGGGCTTTCTGATATCGAAGAGGAAATCCGCCGTCTCAAAGGAGCATCATGATTGAGTCCCAATTCGCTTGGATGAACGGAAAGTTGATTCCGTTCGCCAAGGCGACCACGCACGTCTCGGCCTTCACGCTGCACTACGGGATCGCGGCGTTCGAAGGCATCCGCTGCTACAAGCGCGCCGACGGGCGCAGCGCCGTGTTTCGTCTGCGCGAGCACATCGAACGCCTGTTCGGTTCGATGAAGGTGTGCGGAAACCAAGTGCCATTTTCCATCGAGCAAGTCGAAGCCGCGTGCCTGGAAGTCCTGCGCGCCAACAAGCTCGGCGAAGCCTACCTGCGACCCCTGGTGTACGCCGGTGCCGGATCGCTGGGCTTGGGCGCGAAAGACGCGCCCATCGAAACCGTGGTCATCGCCTTTCCGTGGGGCGCGTATCTCGGCGAAGAGGCCCTGCACAAAGGCATCCGCGCGCACCTTTCGACCTTCGTGCGCGGGCACGTGAACCACACCATGAGCAAGGCCAAGATCTCGGGCCAGTACGTGAACTCGGTGCTGGCCAAGCGCGAGGCGCAGCGCCAGGGCTTCGACGAGGCCATCATGCTCGACGCCGACGGCCGCGTGGCCGAGGGCACGGGCGAAAACATCTTCGCCGTTCACAAGGGCCGCATCTTCACCCCGCCGCTCGACATGCCCATTCTGGAAGGCATCACGCGCGACGCGGTCATCACCCTGGCCAAAGAGGCCGGCCTTGAAGTCGTCGAGCAATCGTTCACGCGCGACTTCTTGTATCAGGTAGCCGAGGTGTTCTTCACGGGCACGGCCAGCGAGGTCACCCCGGTGCGCGAGATCGACTGTCGCACCATCGGCAGCGGGCAGCCCGGCCCGGTCACGCGCAAACTGCAAGCCGCCTTCGCCACCGTGGTGAAGGGCCCCGGCGAGCCCAAGCCCGAATGGCTAGCCTACCTCTAGCATGACTCGAAAACGCGTACTGGTCACCGGAGGCGCAGGCTTTGTCGGCTCGCATTTGTGCGAACGCTTGCTGGCCGACGGGCACGAAGTCATTTGCCTGGACAACTTTTTTACCGGCACGCACGCCAACGTCGCGCACCTGCGCGAGCACCCGCGCTTCGAGCTGTTCCGTCACGACGTGCAAGAGCCGTTGACCATGGAGGTGGATCAGATCTTCCACCTCGCGTGTCCGGCATCGCCCATTCACTACCAGCGCAATCCCGTGCGCACGATTCGTACGGCCGTCGAAGGCACATTGAACCTGCTCGACGTGGCCCGCGAGGCCTCTGCGCGCATGTTGATCGCGTCGACCAGCGAAGTCTACGGCGACCCGGCCGAGCACCCACAGACGGAATCCTATTGGGGCAACGTCAATCCCATCGGCCCGCGCGCCTGCTACGACGAGGGCAAGCGCTGCGCCGAGGCCCTGGCCACCTCCTACGCCAGCCAATACGGCGTGCAGGTCCGCATCGCGCGCATCTTCAACACCTACGGCCCGCGCATGCACGAAAACGACGGCCGCGTAGTATCGAATTTTGTGGTGCAGGCCCTGTCCGGCAAACCCCTGACCATCTTTGGCGACGGCAAACAGACGCGCTCCTTCTGCTTCGTCACCGATTTGATTGAAGGCTTCGTCCGCCTCATGGCCAGCGAGCACGGCAGCGACCCCGTGAATCTCGGCAACCCGCGCGAAAGCACCATGCTCGAGCTGGCGACCCTGATCAAGCAAATGACCGGCTCGCGCTCCGAAATCATCCACGAACCCCTGCCCAAAGACGATCCCGTGCGCAGGAATCCGGATATCACCCGGGCCAAGAAGCTGCTCGGCGGCTGGGGCCCGAAGGTGCCGCTTGAAGAGGGGATTGCAGCCACGATCGCGTATTTCAGGACCGTCGTCGGCGCGAGCTAGATCCGGTCCCGTCGCCCCGGCCTCGCGCGCGGGGAGAGGGCTAGGGTGAGGGGGCGTAGCCTCCCCGCCCATCGACATCGTGATGTCCATCGGGTAGCATCAAGATGTGCGAACGACTCTAACCCTTGATGATGACGTTGCCGCGAAGTTGAAGGCCGAATCACGCAAGACCGGTCGGCCATTCCGGGATACGGTCAATGCCTGCTTGAGGGCTGGCCTTAGCGTGCGCAAACAAAGCACGGCGGCTCCGGCGTTTCGAGTCAAGGCGCGCGACATGGGGATGCGGCCCAAGATCAATATCGACAAGGTGAGTGCCCTGCTCGACGAGCTGGAAGGACCGGAGCACCGGTGAACCTTCTAGACGCCAACATCCTGCTCTACGCCTACGACCGTTCCTCGCCCCACCATGCGGGCGCGCGAAAGTGGCTGGAATCGGCGCTGTCCGGGCTCACTCCCGTCGCGTTCTGTTGGCCGACAATTCTTGCCTTCATTCGCATTGCCACCCATCGCAAAGCTATGGCTAGGCCGCTCGCGGTAGACGACGCGCGCAAGATCGTGGAGTCGTGGCTTGAGCAGCCCATCTCCACCATCGTCTCACCGACAGAGCGGCACTGGGCAATCCTCGCCAGTCTGCTCACCGCTGGACAGGTCAGCGGCGCGCTTGTTTCGGGCGCCCACCTCGCCGCCCTGGCCATCGAACATGGGGCCACGCTCGTCACGAACGACCGCGACTTCGCCAGATTCCCAGGTCTGGACGTCGAGTACCCCCTTATGGGTGGGTGAACCAGTCACAGGCGCGCGAGCAAGACGCGAACATTCTGCGAAACCTTGGCCAGCAGGGCGGCCGTTTCCGGGTGGTCGGGCGCGATGGATCTGAGGATGAAGGCCGGGGCGAAGAGCTCGTCGTCGAATTCGGGACGCTCCTTCGCGTACGCGACAATGGCAGGCAGGAACTTGTCGCGGCTCCAGCTCATGGCGAGGGCGAAGCGATGAAGCGACGCGCGGAGGCTGGTGACGTTGGCGCCGTCGTTCGCATTCAGCGCTGCCACCAACGCCTCGCCAAGGACGTTCACGTCGTCGAGCAGGCGCGTGACGATCTCCTGGCGCCATTCGACGAGCGTGGCGCCTGGAATTGTCGGCGAAGTTCCAGACCTTGGCGACATCTGTAGGAATCGACACTATCCTACTTGCGTTGCGGTGGCAGCACCTCGATCTCGCCCTGGTTGCCTGCCAAGCTGACGGCGCCTGATTCTGCGCCTTGCGGAGCGATGGACAGCCGCCCTGCATCGACGGCGTGCGTACGTGCTTGGATCTGTGCCAGAGCAGCTCGTGCGGCCATTCCGAAACGTCCGCCGAGCAGCCCAAGAAGCGCGCCGACCGATCGTTCCGTGCCGATGGACCCGATGGCTTCGAGGGCGGGCAAGGCCAGGGCTGACTGTCCCGAGGCGAGGAGATCGAGAAGGGCGGGTTCGATGCAATCGGCTTTCGAACTCGCAAGCCATTGCACGATGCGCTCACAACGCTCGAAGCGGCCCTTCTTGATCAGGTTGCAGACGAGATGGACCAAGGCTGCGTCGCCCGAGGTCGCTGCCGCTTTCAGGGCCACGGCCCTGAGGGGCTCGGCTGACGAAGCGAGTGCGGTCTCAACCAGCGACCGCACCTCTGGCATCGGAAAATGCTGGACCAGATAGTCGAGAGCGTCGGCGTGTAACCTGTCGGGGCCTTTCGCGTGCGCGAGCAGGCTGGACAGTTCGCGAAACGCGGTTTGGCCGCCGGCAAAGGTCGATGCGATGGCCCTGACCGGCTGGTGTTCGTCGTGCATGGCGGTGGCGATGATGCCGGGCAGTCCCGCATCGTCACGATAGTGCTCGATGAGTACCTGCAGGTTTCGGCACCGGACCCAGGGGCTGGGATCCTTGCTGGCGTTCTGGCGTAGACCCGGCAACACTTGATCGGGTGCGATGCGAAGTTTCTTGGCCAATCCGCAACACCCTTCGATGGCCTGCACCATGTCTGCGGAGGGGATCGGCAAGGGTTGTTCGATGGAACAGCGATGGACGTCGCGCAGGAAGAAGGTCGGCGAGTCCGCATCGAGGCAAATGAGAGTCTGCCAACCGCCGATAGCGGCCATCACCTCAGCGCGGGTGCTTTGGTCCATGATGGCCGTCGTGCGCGTGGGGCTTCCGGCCAATCGCACGACCTTGTCAAACGGTGTGTCACCGAGCGGAGGCAACGGCGTCTTGGATCGGCCGTCGATGGCTGGTTTTCCGGTGCGTGCCAGGGCCAGGAGATTCTTGCCGTCGCCCGAAACCGCGATGTGCACCTTTCTCTGCTCAAGGCCAATGTCTTCCCGCCCGATGGTGACTTGAACGAATGCACCATCTCGCAGTCCCGCCAGCACCAGCTCGTCATATTTGTAGCGAAACAGCGGCTTCGGATGAGGGTCGAAAAGGTTGGCCGGTAGCTCACGCCATGGCTTCATCGCGCGCTTGAAGGCACGCCTTTCCGCGCGACGCTCCCGGAGGAGCCGTCGCCCTACCACGAGCGCCAATGACAGCAGAGACCCGACTGAGGTGCCACCGACAAAGGGGCCTCCATGTTTCCAGCGCGCGTGCGGAATGTCCATGATCGAGTACGCGAAGCCGAATGAGACTGCGAAGATCACCACCACGGCAATCCACTCCCACACGCGCACGTCGGGCCAGTTCGAAAGCTCATCCTTTCTAGGCATGGTCAGCGGAGTCTAGGCGGTCATGAGCCTCGAGATCCATTCGGAATGTGCGCAACCAGTTGTTGCGCTCGACCCAGCGTTTCCCCCAAGATTCAGTGCGAATGTCGAAGTCGCGCTGGGCCCTCGATCTCGGAACCACGAACACCGTTCTCACTTGCTGGGACACGGCCGCAGATCGCCCGCGCGTTTTTGAAATGCCTGCGCTTTGTCACCGCGTCGACGAAGCCGATCCTCTGCAGGCCCCGCGGGCGGTGCCGAGCGCCGTGCACGTGATCGAGAATCCCAGTCTTTGGACCCGCGTTGCCAGTCGTGGCTTCCTGGCCCGGCATTTCTTTGTCGGCAAGCTTGCGCTGATAGGCCGCCCGGCCCTGGAAGCCAACCTTGCGCGGGCGAGGCCGAATTTCACGGCGAGCTTCAAGCGCGATCTTTCGCAAAGCCCCCTCGTGACGGTCGCGCGAGTGAACGGCCGATCGGTTTCCGCGCGCGAGATCAATCGCATGTTCCTGCGCGAGCTTTTCGCCGAGGTGAAACGACTGTGCGGCGAGCGCATTCGCGAGATTGTCGTCACGACCCCCGTCGAGGCGTTCGAGACCTACCGTGCGGAGATCTCGACCGCCTGCAGGGCCTTGGGCATTGGCAGGGTTCGCTTCCTCGACGAGCCGGTGGCAGCCGCCCTCGGCTACGGACTGGGGCTCGATAGGCCACGCAAGGTGCTGGTCGTCGACATGGGCGGCGGAACCATGCACCTGGCGCTGGTGAACCTGAAGACCGCGCAGGCCGACACCGCGGAAGCAGAGGTGGTCGCAAAAGCCGGGCGACCGATGGGCGGAAACCTGGTCGACCGCTGGGTTGTCGAAGATCTTTGCGAGAAGCGCCAATACACCTTCCTCGAAGACGACAGCCCCGACGGCAAGCTGTGGCGTCGCCTGATGCTCGCCGAAGCATGCCGGGTGAAGGAGGCGCTGCTTCTCAAAGACCGTGAGACCTTCGACCTCGAACCTTTCGAGGAATGCCGTCGCTTCGAAGCTCGCCTGGCCACCGGCCCTTTGCCTGCGCCGGAGCTTGGTCGCGAGAATCTCGTCCGTATTCTCACAGAACGCGGGCTCTACCGGGCCTTGGAGGAATGCATCGACGAAGTGCTAGCACAGGCCCGAACGGCCGGGCTTTCCGAAACCGCCATCGAGCAGGTCTTGATGGTGGGCGGTTCCACACTCTTGCCGAATGTCTATTCCCTGTTCGAAGGCCGTTTCGGCCGCGATCGCGTGCGCGCCTTTCAACCCTTCGAGGCCGTGGCGTACGGCGCCTGCGCCTACGCTGCGAATCGCATCGCGCCTTCCGACTTCATCGTTCACGACTATGCCCTTTTGACCTACGACCGCAGAACCCAGGCGCCGGAGTACAGTGTCGTCGTGCCGCGCGGGACGCGCTTTCCGACGGCGATGGATTTCTGGAAGCGATCGCTCGTACCGACCTGCTCCCTTGGCCAGCCCGAGAAGATTTTCAAACTGGTGATTTGCGAAGTCGGCGACGCGCGTAACGGCGACGAACGACGCTTTGGCTGGGATGCCTCCGGGCGCCTGCACAGCCTGGGAGCGCAAAGCGCAGCCAGTGAACCGTACGTCGTGAAGTTGAACGACTCCAACCCAGCCTTGGGTTACCTGAGCCCACCGCACGACCCAGGCGACCGCCGCCCGCGCCTCGAAGTTTCATTCGGCGTGAACGCCGAGCGCTGGCTGTGCGCCACGGTCACCGACCTGGCGACGCGAAAGCGCCTGATGCACGCGGAGGCGGTGGTTAGGCTGCTGTAGAAGGGCCGCGCAAGAGGCCATTCGCGGGTGGCTACCGCTTGCGCCGCCGGCGGTGTTCGTGGTGGCCGGGGTGCTCGGGCTTGGGGCCGGTCCACGGGCGGAATCTCAGACTCTCGAGCGGAACCTCGATTTTCCCCGAGAACAGGCGTAGGCCCAAGTACGAGGCCACCGTCGCAGAAACTGAGTTGGCATCGTCCTGGGTCTTGCAACCGGCAAGCTCCCAGAAATCGTAGTACGAAGGCAGCGCCGTGAGCTTGATTGGCCAATAGTAGGCGCTGCGGTCTCTGCCACCGCCTCCTCTCGGCTTCAGGATGACCTTGGCGTCTTCTCGAATCGGATAGCAGCGGCAGTTCGTCCGCCCGGTGAAGATATTCCTGCGCCAACAACGAGCCTCCCGGGGAGGATTCGACAGCTCGACCTTGAGATTGAAACAAGAGAGCCAGATTGGATAGAGCAGCGCGAGGCCAACCACGAACCCAGCGCAGGACAGGGCAATCAGCCCAGGTTCCTCCCCGCGGACAATCCACGACACGGGCCAATAGAAACCTGCCGTTGCAAGCCCCAGCATGCAAAGCAAGCCCACCAGTCCCCAGAATGTTGGGCCCTTGTCAAAGCTCTGTTCGCCGAACTCCACGTCACAAACTCCCGCCGGTTCCGCCGGGGTGATGGCGGCTTTTCACTGCATGCGAGCCCGATTGCATCCGCTCAGGGTCTCCGGTGTCGTCGACGACGACGGTGCTGCGCCGAATCCTCGGGATCGGGACGGGGACCGTGCCACTTGGGCATGTCGGGGCTGTCGACCGGATAGTCCTTGCCGCGGTAGTCGACAAAACAAAGGTCGAGAAACAGGGCCAAGGCGCACCCAAGCCCCAAAGCGTCGTCGATATTCCGGCCATGGCCAAGGAGGTAGAAGTTGTAGAACCACGGAAGACCGGTGATCTTGACCGAGTAGAACACCTCGGAGCCATACGAGCCGCCATGGCGCCGGCCAAGGACCACCCGCGCGTCATCACGGATGGAATAGGTGTGCTGACTCGACCGCTTGGTCAGCTCGTTCTTCCGCCAACAGCGTGCCACACGCGGTGAGGAAGAAAGCTCCACCTTGTGACTAAGGCACATTGTCCAGGTCCCTAGTAGAAGTAAGCCGGCCAAGGGGAGGCAGCACAAGGAGGCAACCAAGATGGGGCCGATGTCAAACCGGCTGATCGCACAATAGACTGGAACCCCTGCAATGGCGCAGGCGACCAGAAACATCGGCACTGCCCACAAAGTGGCGCCAGGCGAGCACGTGCGCTCGAAGTCCAAGACCTATCTCCCCCCTGTCAGGTCGCCGTGCCCGCCGCCAGACCCAGGACTCGGTGCATTTGTCCACGCAACATCGGCGTCCAAGTGTCGAGATCCACTCGTGTCGAGCTTCAGCGAAAGCCGGCCTGAAAGGTGAAGGCCATTGAATGCCTCGGGCCCATTCACGATGCCAGCATTGATCAGCCATGAATCGGCCGTTGCCAGGGATGCGCCGTCGACGGTTCGCTTGACAGAATAGTGCTGCGGCGGGAGCCCCTCCAAGGCAAGTGTGAAGTCGACGTCCAGCGAGGCTTCCGGCGGGAGGAAGAGCGACCCGCGGCTTGGTTTGACCTCGACGAACATGTAGTGCGGCCCGTTGGTGCCCTGGGGCGTGAACTTGGGGGTCCACTCGTACCGGAAGAGAGCCCAGTCCAGATCGCCCGACAACTTGGCGATCTCTGAGGCTGAGAGGCTGATTTCGTTTACGCTCTTGGACTTCGAGGCCTTGCCCCAAGGGCCCTCCCGAAGGTAAACGCTGAGCTCTTCGGTGTGCTCCACGATCCATTCACCGGCGATCTGCAAGCCGAACCCAGCCAGCCCGACAATCACGCCCACCCCTGTCTCGGAAGCTACCGCCCCGACCAAGCCGGCAGCAGCACCGAGGAGACTCAAAGAATAGCCAAGGGTAGCACCTGTGCCGTGGGCATTTGCCAAGTCTTGGATACCTAGCACGATGTCGATTCCGCTGGCGACGCTTCCCAGGAGCTTGAACTTCGCGTAGCGAAGGCCGTTGTGTGGACCGAGAGTGTACTTCCGCTGGGTGAGCGTCTCGAACACCTCTTTCATGTTCTTCGCTTGCCGCGGCAGCAGGTCGATACCTACCTCGCTGGCATTCAGGAGAGCGGAAATGGACTCCATCGCGGTCCGGCCATGCGGGTTCTTCTGAAACTCAGCCAGCTTCTCCCAGAAGACGGAGGCACGCGCGATTCCCTGGCCTATCTTGCTTGCTTTCTGTATTCGGCTCTCACGGACTTCCGTTGGCCGCCTGCCTTCTGCGATCAACTCCTTGGCGGATCGCTGCTCATTGAACTGCTGCCGGTTGATGCGTTTTAGATTTGCCAACTTCGCTCGGTCGGCCATGATTTCCGGCGTCTGGATGTCGACACCTGTCTTGTGCTTTATGAAGTCCGCAAGGGAGCCAAAGGCCAATTCTCCTTTTTTCATGGCGATCCGAGGCAAGTAGTTCTGGAGGACGCCCTCCCAGAGGCCCTCGGCGATATCGACTGCTCTTGGCAGTTTTACGATTCGCAAGAATCCCCCGAGGAGACCATCGTCGCTTCCGGGTTTGATGTCTGCCTCGCCAAGGCAGCGCTCCGCCTGCTTGCCCAGAAAGTCTTGCCCATGCTTGGTAATCGCCAAATGGGCATTGATGTCGCTTCTCAACTTGGCGACGAAGCCCTTCCACTCCTTCGTACCGCAGTCGCCCTCGTACATCGCCGCGCTAAACCAGTTGGCGGCGATCTTTTGCTCCGGACGAAGCTCGTCCTTGTACTCGGTGGCATTCCCGGATGCGGCCCAATCGAAGGTGCACTTCTTGAAATCCAGCTTGCCGGTGAACCAGGTCCAGCCCGATGGGGAGTAAGGATAGCAACACCAACGAAGAAGATCGGCTGCGCGCTCTTCGGCTCTGAACAGGAGTGTGGCGATGGGTCCTTCGACCTGACCTAGCTCGCCGTCCAAGAGACTGGAATTCACGAGCTCTTTGCGCGATTCATCCTTTCGAATCACCGCCTCGATGCGTTTTGCCAACACATAGCGCGGGTTCCTAGCGGCGTCAGCTTGTCGCGCAGCGATCTGGTCGAGAATCTGAAAGTAGGCGTCCAGGCGACGAATACCTTCCAGGAAGGGGTTGACGAGATAGAGCGTGCGTTCGCCGGTATCAAGATCGGCGAGTTCGTCCTTGGCGAGTTTCTCTACCTGTGCGGTCGTCAGCGGGCTGGCCTTGGCGCCGTGCCCAAAGTCGGTCGTGAATGGATCGTTCAACCAGGAGGCGCGGGCAAGCGCATTGGCAAGCAGTATCTTGTCGTTTTCGTCTTTGGGTTTGCGAAGTGCCTGCACCACATCCGATGACAGGCGCATCGGAGAGAGGAGGGCGCAATTGCGAACATTCCGGCCAAGGACAATTTGCTCCAACGCGAGGACGCTTTCGGGCTTCAGCTTGTCCGAGAACGAGTCCGGCGCATCGGGATCCATCTGTCGGTACGTGCCCGGGGTTTCGTAGCCGAGGATGTGTTGCAGCTTGTACTTGCCCTTCTCCTCGAGGTCCGAGAGCACGTAGACATAGGCTCCGGCGGCAATCTGTTGGTGCGAAGGATCACGAACGAAGGTCCGAAGTACGGTCGACATCCCGGAAACGGAAAAGCTGCGATAGATGCCTGGCATAGGGGGCGGGCATCCGTTGGCGACCTTCTTGCCTGATTCGTCCCAGGCGCCGAGCCATCCGCCCCTGTCGCTCACGACCAGCTTGGGCTCGCCCAAGTTCGCCAAGAAGCGCTGGACCCCCCGCTCGCCGGGACCGAAGTGGAGGTCGTAGACTCGGGGAATCTGACAGAACTGCACGTGGACGTACGCGGGCTTGTTCCCCATCGCTAGTCTTTCTCCCCATCGGCCCGATCGACGATCTTGTCGAAAGCCGCATCCTTGAAGACGACATGGCTCAGCTGTGGCCCATCGAAGCGCGTGAGCGTAAAGTGGGCGCCCTTCGGCAGATAGTCAAAGCGCACCTGGCACTGGCGTTTCTCGCGCCGAAGATCGTTCTTTGCTGACCGCTGCTGCTTGTACTTTCCGTCGCTGCTTTCGAGCACGAGCTTGGGGTAGGTCTGCCCGCCTGGCCTCGGATGCGCGAACTCGACCGTCATGGTCGCAATCTGACACGTCAGCTCGTGCTTCTTGCCGGTCGGCAGGGAAACGGCTGCGCCATCCTGGTCAGGGGCAAAGACCTTGGGCTTCATTTCCTTCATCGGCTTGCCCTGCCAATCGAGCAGCGTCACCTGGCAGGATCCTTTCTTGAGCCCGCGAAGGGTGATCTCACCACCGGCCGGCGATGGTCGTTGGAATGTGCGCTTGGCCGGGGTCTCGATGAGCACCTTGAGACCCACAATTGGGCGCCCCAGCTCGTCCTTCAGTGCCAGGGTGATGAAATCTTTCCCCTCCCTCTCCTCCTTCTCCGATTCCTTCGGCGCCGGTCCTGCCCCCGCCATCATGGCCGACATCCACGGCGCGGGCGGCGTGTTTCCCGGCATCTTCGCCATGTGGTTGTGGGTTAGCAGATCCATGTGGCGGACGGCGGGCTGGCTTTCGATGAAGACGT
>Ga0265342_10000377_pt1 | contig 49212 bp, 36 predicted proteins | sample 4CB327metaG_FD_203125 | JGI IMG/M metagenome (GOLD analysis project Ga0265342, IMG submission 203125) | Rhizosphere microbial communities from Carex aquatilis grown in University of Washington, Seatle, WA, United States - 4-CB3-27 metaG | ecosystem: Host-associated > Plants > Roots >... | reverse complement strand
GCCATCGGATGCCGGCACAGTCCATGGCGTTTGTGGAACTCCTTCTCAGCGCGCTTTGTCGATACACAAGGCCGCGTATTCGATCCTCAGGGAGACCAGCACACCACTTCAGAGGCACAGGCATACGGCATGTTCTTTGCGCTGGTCGCAAACGACCACGCGCGCTTCGATCGCATCCTTGCATGGACCGAGGTGAACCTGGCGCAAGGCGATCTAACGTTGCATCTGCCCGCCTGGTACTGGGCCAAAGACAGCGGCGGCAAGTGGAAGGTGCAGGATCCTAACTCCGCCTCTGACGCGGATGTCTGGATGGCCTACTCGCTGCTTGAGGCCGGACGACTTTGGAACTCGCCGCGCTATACAGACATTGGGCGCAGCATGCTCACGCAGGTTTCAGGTACCGAAGTCGCCAATCTTCCCGGCTTCGGTCTAATGTTGTTACCGGGCCCGGTGGGCTATCAGCGCGATAATACCTGGACACTTAACCCAAGTTATGTGCCCGTATTTCTTTTCGATCGGCTGGCAGTTCTCGATCCCGCGGGGCCATGGCATCAGATCGCGGTTAACGTTCCGCGCCTGCTTGAAGCGAGCGCGCGCCATGGATATGCGATGGACTGGGTCACCTACTTTCCCGGCGATGGTTTCTACCCGGCACGCGAACAGCATTCAGGCACCGGCATCGATACTGACCAGCCCGGCGGCGGATACGATGCGATTCGCGTGTACCTGTGGGCGGGCTTGCAGGGCGATAGCAGCCAGACGAAAGCAAGACTCGTGAACGCCGTTTCTTCAATGGGCGGATACCTGGGTAATCACGATGCGCCGCCCGCCAGAGTCAGCGATCAGGGTGTGCCAATTGCGCAAGCGGGCCCAGTGGGATTCTCCGCTGCCGTATTGCCCTACCTGCGCGCGTTTCCTGGCCGCTCCACCCTTGGCGCTCAGCAAATGATTCGCATGAGCCTGATGAAAGACGACGCAACCGGCTTATACGGAAAAGACCTGACCCTGTACGACCAGAACCTTGCGCTTTTCGCCACTGGTTTTCTCGACAGCAAATTTGAGTTTGGTCCGTCGGGCGAGTTGAAAGTAGAATGGATGCGCCGATGACGGTGGGCCGCAGCGCGTGGAGAAAGACTTCGATCGTAGTGGGCTGCCTGCTGTTGGCGCTGCCGCTCTCATTTGCTCAAAAAAGGCCTGCTGAAAATTCCCCCGGCAGCACCCGCTCCGTACTGATTGATAAAGCACGTGCGCTTGAGTCGCGCGGCCGCCCTGATATGGCTGCGCAGCTCTGGCAGCAGATCTTGCTTTCAGAACCGAACAACCCCGAGGCGCTCGCCGGCCTGGCCCGCGATTACAAGCTCATGGGCAACGCTGCTCGCGCCGGCGAGATGCTCGATCGCCTGCGTCGCATCGATCCCAACGATCCTAATCTTGCAAGAATCCAAAGCCTGAGCAGCACGCAGTCTGAAAGCGAACAGCTTCACCGGGCCGGTGAGCTGGCAAGGCAGGGAAGAGCCGAGGACTCTGTACGCATCTACCGGCAGCTCTACGGCGACAATCCACCCGACAATGACATTGCAATGGCCTACTACCAGACGCTCTATGCCACGGCGACCGGCAAAACAAGCGCCGTTGCCGGCATGAGGGGCCTGGTTCAACGCTACCCCGCTAATCAGCGCTTCTCCATCGCGCTGGGCGCCATGCTCAGCTACGATCCGCGGACGCGCGCCGAGGGCATCCACATTCTTGAGGGCTATCCCAAAGACGCTGAAGCGCAGTCAGCCCTGCGTCAGGCGCTCATCTGGAACGCAGCGAATCCTGCCACTGCAAACCAGTTGCGGCAGTACCTCAAGTCGCATCCTGAAGACGCGGAAGTGGCAAGCAATCTGAAAGCCAACGAGCGCAAGCTGGTGCAGATGAACACCGGCGTCGCTCATACCTCAGGGGAGCGCGCAGCCTTCGCAGCTCTCAACGCGCACAGGCTTGACGAGGCGCAATCGCGTTTCGATGCGCTGTTGCGTCAGCAGCCGAACAACGGCCGCGTTCTGGCCGGCATCGGATTTCTGCGCATGCAGCAGCGGAACTTCGACGCTGCCATCAGCTTCCTTTCCCAGGCCGAGCAGAATGGCTACAAAGTAAAAGCGGTTGAAGACGCGCTTGAAACTTCGCGCTTTTGGGACGTGATGGGCGAGGCCACGCAAGCCTTCAATGACAACCGATTCGACGTTGCATCAGCCCGATATAGAGCTGCGCTGGTAATGAATGCGCGCAGCGCCGACGCGCTGAACGGACTCGCCGGAGTCTTGATTAAGCAGCAGCAGTACGCAGCCGCTGCTGGTGTTTACGAGCAATTGCTCGCAGTGCAGCCTATGAGTGAGGATGGTTGGCGCGGCCTGTTCCTTGCCTACGCCAGCGACAAGCAGTTCACAACGGCGCTCGCCACGTCCTTGCGTTTCCCTGAAAAAGTGAAAGCAGCGCTCGCGAAAGATCCTGAATATCTGCGCACGCTGGCCGCTGTCTATCAGGCGCAGAACCGCAGTGACGACGCGGAGCGCGTGCTTGCACAGGCATTGGCATTGCCTTTTCCCAACAACGGAACCACCCTTAAGGCGGACACCAAGCTGCAGTACGCTGGAATTCTGATGCAGGCGCGGCGTTATACCCAGGCCATCCCACTCTACACGCAGGTGCTCGCCGACAATTCGAATAACGTTTCCGCATGGATGGGGCTGGTAGGTGCGTATCACGAGCTTGGGCAGGACACGCAAGCCGTTGCCGAATTAAAAAAAATGCCTCCATCCACCTACGAGTCTGCACTCGCGGATCCCAGCTTCCTGGCAATGCTCGGCGCAATCTATCAGCGGGCAGGCCAATTCGACACAGCGCAGGGACTGCTGGAACGTGCGGCGAAAATTGAGATCGCAGCCGGAGGCCAACCGAGCATGGCGCTGCAGTTGCAGCTCGCCGGTATTTACCTGGCACGCAATAACAGCAATCAGGCCATAACAATTTATCAACGTGTAGTCGTCGCCAATCCGGAACGCGCTGACGCCTGGAAGGGCTTGATCGGTGCGCTGCTGGCCACCGGACGCAATGCGGATGCGCTTAATCAAGTGGCGGCCATGCCCACGGCTGTGCGCGCGCAACTTGACGACGACATCGAGTTTGACCAGAGCCTGGCCAGCCTTTACGACAACAACGGTGACACGGCAAACGCCATCGCGTATATGAATCGCGTGCAGGCTTACTACGCGAAGCGAAACGCGCAGCCACCGGCCAACATCGAAGTTCAAAATGCGTGGCTTCTCTATAACACGGGAGATGATCGCGGACTATACGGCTCCTTGATGCGTCTTGGCAGCCGCAGCGATCTGAGCGCTGCGCAACGCGAGGCCATTCAGAACATCTGGATCAATTGGAGTGTGCGACGCGCTGAAGACGCATTCGATAATGGCAACTCTGGCCGCGCCGTCGACATTCTCGATGCGGCGTTGCAGGCGTTCCCTGACAACCCGGCTGTGCGTAAAGCAGTGGCTGGTGGATACGCACGGGTAGGACGCGCGCGCGAATCGCTGAAGATTTTCAAAGCGCTCAATATGCAGGACGCAACCGCGAGCGACTATCAAGGCGCAATTGGCGCGGCATTGGCAGCCAACGACAAGACGCAGACCGAAGCCTGGCTGCGCATCGCTCTCGATCGCTTCTCGAGCGACGCGGGAATATTGTCACTCGCAGCCCGTTACGAGCAGTCGCGCGGCGACAATCAGCGCGCGGCAGCTTATTGGCGCGCGGCGCTTGCCGCCATGCCTGCATCAACACCTGCAGACAAGCTGGCGAATGAGCTTGTGCATCCGGAACAGAATGCAGGCACGCATCGCACCGCCAACGGTACAGACCTGAAGCAGCTTCTCAATCCGGATAACGACCAGCCGAATTCAACAAGGTTGCCGGCGCCGCCACGTTACGCCCCTGATCCAAGACCCGTGATCGGGAACATTCCCTCGGCGCAGCCCGCGAATCCCCAGCTCTTCCATCAGCAAAGCGCCGTCAGATTCGGCGCAGATAAATCTGGCGCCGATCAGAGCACGTCCGGCGCCTGGGCCATGCGCGACGGTGTTTATCATCCGTCCGTCGCAGGTTCTCCATTGCGCCCTGCGAACGGCTGGACGGGATCGACTATGACGCCACGGTTGCTTCGCGCGAGCCTCGCGCCAGGACAAGCGCCCGACACGTGGGACAGCGGATCCATTCCCATCGTCGCCAATCCGCCGCACTCAATGGCCACCGATGCCTGGAAGGGCCTCATCACGTCACTGATCGGCGCCCATCGCAACGCGGAAGCTCTTGCCGAGCTTGCCAGGATTCCTTCCGATGCGCGCCGTCAACTCGAGTCCGATATCGAATTCGTTCAGGCAGTCGCAAAGTTGTATCTCGCGGCGAATGACTCAGCGCACGCATACCTTTATCTCAGTCGCGTGGAGAAGTACTACGCGCAGAATCGCTCTGCATCGCCCGCTAACTCCGGCACTGTGAACCTGCCGCGCTCTGAGCGCACCATTGAAGCTAACGAGCCCGAATCGCACGACTCGGCAACGACAATGCCGGCGCCACCGCTGCGCATCACTTCGCAGCCCATGGGCGACCAGGCCGCTCGCGCACAAGCTCAATTTGCCGCGCAAACAGACAGCCAGTTAACGCAAGGCTCAGCGGCTGTTGTTCACGCGCTTCCAAACGCTACTGTCAACGCCGACGCTAATCAATTAGCTGCAATGCAGGTTCCCGCGGATCAGTCGCAGGTCCGTCCCGCCCTCGATCCTGTTCCGGGTGTTTTGCATACGCAGATGGGTGATTACACTTCGGCGCAGTACACGCCTTCAGCACAGGAAGCCGCCACCGGCGCGTATTCAGTACCTCGAACGCAACTTGCATTGCCGCCAGAGAAGCCCGCAGCATCCGCGCCTTCTGAAAGCACTGCTGCAAGGCGGCGCAGAATCACTCCACCGCCAAACAGGCAAGCCGATCGACAGGTACCCACGCAGGTGGCAATAGCAGAACCGCCCGCGCCGCCATTAAGCAGCGCGCCCGCGGCACCCGTTGCGCCGTCGCAGCAAGCACCGCAGTCTGCGCCGGCCCAGGCAGGCCAATCGCAGCCGGCTCAGACCGGAACCGGCGCGACAGATGAGCAACTGCAGGAGCGCAATCTGCCGCCGCTGCGCGGACCATGGTCGCGCACGCACGGACACTCGATAAGCCCGCGAGAAGAAGCGGAATTGCGTTTACGCACGATTGAGGGTGGCTACAGCGGGTGGCTCGGCGGCACCGGCTTCATCAACTATCGCAGCGGAGCGCTCGGATACGATCACCTTGCAGCACTCGAAGCTCCCTTTGAGGCATCGCTCCCAATGGGGCCGCTGGCACGATTCACCATCGTCGCCAAGCCGGTTTTTCTTGACTCGGGACAATCGGACGGCACCAGCATTATTTCAGTCTTGAAGTCCACCACGTCCGGCACGGCACTCGCCACCATTCCGCAGCCTATCGGAACATTGGCCGGAGCCAACATTGTGCCGCCTGCACAGCAAAATGCAATGGGCGTCGGTGGAGAAGTGCAACTCGTGTTTCCGCAATTCGCCATCGCCGCCGGATACACGCCTTACGGATTCCTCGTCTCCACATTTACCGGCAGGCTCATGTGGAAGCCCGCCAACGGCCCCATCACCATCACTGCCGCGCGCGATTCGCAAAAGGATAGCCAGCTTTCTTACGCCGGCTTGCGCGACCCCGCCGGCAATACGCTAGCCACCCAGGGCCAGATATGGGGCGGCGTTATCGCCAATCAAGGCAACCTTCAATACGCGCATGGCGACGAGCAATCGGGATTCTACTTCAACGTTGGCGGTCAATATCTCACCGGCTACAACGTAGTAAAAAATCAGCGCATCGACGGCAACGGCGGGGCCTACTGGCGCATGAAGAGATTGCCGGAGTACGGCGACCTGAACATAGGCATTAATTTTTTCGCCATGCACTACGCGAAAAACGAAAACGCATTCACGCACGGTATGGGCGGATACTTCAGCCCGCAAGGCTACTTCCTGGCCAATGTGCCGTTCACCTTTACCGGCCACTACAATACGAGCCTGCACTACAACGTTACCGGCGGCTTCGGCGTGCAGGCTTTCCAGGAAAATAAAACCAAGCTGTGGCCGCTCGCAGGCGATCAGGCGCTTGAAGTCAGCCAGGGCAATCCCATGCTGCCCGATCACACCAGCGTTGGTCCCAACTACGATCTCCACGGGCAGTTGGCTTACCAGATCGGTCCGCACTGGTTCGCCGGCGGATTCTTCAACGCCAACAACACGCGCAACTACTCTTCCGCATCCGCAGGATTCTCCATCCACTACATGTTCCGCGCCCAGCCATCTTCGGCCAGCGGACCCACGGGCCTGTTTCCCAGCGACGGCCTGCGCCCCTTCACAGTGCCTTAACTATAGGCATTCGCAGACAATTTAATCCGTTCGTCAGCAGACAAATCAACAACTTCGGGCATCGAAGCTGACTTATGCCGCCTTCGTGGTATTCGAGGGCAGACAATGCCCGTGATAGCTTGCCCAAAGGAGGCTTCACGTGACCCTGGCGAGTTTTATCGGCAAGCAATTCATTGACGTAATTGAGTGGAATGAACCGCAGGACGGCATTCTTTCCTACCGCTATCCGATGCGCGACCTGGAGATACAGAACGGGGGCCAGCTCACGGTGAGCGAATCGCAAATGGCAGCCTTCGTTAACGAAGGTAAAATAGCCGACGTCTTCGGCCCCGGACTGCACACGCTCAATACGCGCAATCTTCCCATCCTTACTGACCTGTTGAATTGGGACAAGGACTTTGAGTCTCCGTTCAAGTCTGAAGTTTATTTTTTCTCTACGCGCCAGCAGATGGATCAGAAGTGGGGTACCGCAGAACCCATTACCATTCGCGATAACGAATTCGGCGCCGTGCGGTTGCGTTGTTTCGGTATCTACACCTATCGTGTCGCCGATCCGCGCCAGTTCTTCAACCAGGTAAGCGGCACGCGCGGCGCATATTTCGCTGAGGATCTCGACGGGCAACTGCGCAACACGATCCTTGCTCACATCACCGACGGATTCGCCAACAGCAATGTGGCGTTTCTCGATCTCGCGGCCAACCAAACCAAGCTCGCGGCACAAATCAGCGAAGGCTTGAGGCCGGTGTTCACCGCGCTCGGTCTGGAACTGACGCAGTTCGTCGTTGAGAACATTTCCATGCCTGAAGAGCTCGCCAAAGTCCTGGACCAGCGCATCGGCATGAAGATGGTTGGCGACATGGGCCGATACACGCAATACGCCGCCGCCGAATCGCTTGACCTGGCGGCCGCTAACACCGGCGGTGGAGCAGGCGTGGGCATGGGGCTCGGCGCAGGCGCTGCTGTGGCGCAAGTGCTTGCTGCCAATTTGCGCACTCCAACGGTAGGAAGCATGGCGCCAGCAGGCGCAACAGAAGTTTCAACCGCAGAGGGCACCAAGTTCTGCATCGAGTGCGGCCACGCTATCTCGGCGCGTGCCAAGTTCTGCGCGGAGTGCGGTAAGCCGCAATGAGCAACTGTCCCGCCTGCGGCGCTCCGCTTGACATCCATCCAGAAACCGAGGGTTTCAAATGTAGCTATTGCCATCAAGTCTTCTTCCCGGGCAAGGAAGAAGACGGCGTGGAGATTACCGGCGCACCGTCTGACCCCTATCTCAACTGTCCGGTTTGCTTTCAGCCGCTGGTCAAGGCAAGCCTTGCAAATACTGCGCTGCTTTATTGCACGCAATGTCACGGACAGCTACTTTCGATGGAAATCGTCTCCGACCTTGTCGCGAGTTTGCGAGCAAGTGTTGATCACTCAGCTGTACAGACGCCTGCGGATCGCGACGATCTGAAACGCGTTCTCCAATGCCCCAAATGCAACCTGCGCATGGACGCACATCGCTATGCCGGCCCCGGCAACGTAGTGGTAGACACCTGTGATAACTGCTCGTTCATCTGGCTGGACCGCGGCGAGATCACGCGCATGGCAAAAGCTCCCGACGAAGGCGACCTGGAACGCACTTTCGGCTTTTAATCACCACTTGGTACATTGTTCAATGCAGTAGAATGCCGCCGCCCAGGAGTTTTCGCGCATCAACCCGACTTCATCCCGATACCATGCTAGTCTGTTGCGGAGTACAGATAGGCCCCATCAATTCCAATCGGTTCACCGGGAATTAGCTTCCTGGTTGGCAATCACTCGCCCCGAACTCAGATTTGGGTGCGAAGAATTACACTTAATTCTTCGCATCAGGTTCATTGCATCTGCGCTTTCAAGAAAACACCATGCATTCAGTTATTGAAGTCTCGGGGGTCCGCAAGACCTACGGCAAAACCGTCGCCGTCGACGAGGCGTCGTTCGATGTCAAACAGGGAGAGATCTTCGGACTGATTGGGCCGAACGGCGCAGGAAAGACCACCACGATGGAATGCATCGAAGGGATTCGCAAGCCCGACCGTGGCACTATCGCAGTGCTTGGTCTTGACCCATTTCGCCAGGTGTACAAGATGCAGGAACGCATCGGTGTTCAGCTTCAGCAGGCACAATTGCAGAAGCGAATCAAAGTATGGGAGGCGGTGGATTTGTGGGCGTCGCTCTACGGAAAGAAAGCCGTGGATGCAGAGCGACTGTTGGAACAGCTTGGCCTCACTGACAAGCGCAGCGCGTGGTTTATGAATCTCTCCGGCGGCCAGAAACAGAGACTGTTTATCGCTCTGGCATTGATCAACGACCCGGAAGTCGTGTTTCTGGACGAGTTGACCACCGGCCTCGATCCGCAGGCACGGCATGCGATCTGGGATCTGGTGCGCAGCATCCGCGAGCGAGGCAAGACAGTGTTTCTAACCACCCATCTGATGGAGGAGGCCGAGCGTCTGTGCGACCGGGTAGCCATCATGGATCACGGACGGATCATCGACATCGACTCGCCCGAAGGCCTCATTCGTCGGCACTGCCCGGAGCGCACTGTCGTTCTCACTCAGGACTACGAGTCCGCCGGCGAGCACTTTGAGAAGATTCCGCAAGTGGAGTCGGTAATCCGAGACAACCAGCGATTCACCATTCAGGGGCGCGGCGACGACCTAGTTACCGAGGTGATTCACTGCCTGTCGGAGAATGACATTCGGGTCACTGATTTCCGCACCATTCTTCCCAACCTTGAAGACGTATTTCTCAAACTCACTGGCCGCTCCATTCGCGAATAGGACAGACAATGATGCTGCGCGGAATTTGGAAATTGACGTGGATCGAGCTTAAGATCTTCATGCGCGAGCCGCTGGGCGCATTCGGCACCATCGGTGTGCCTGTTTTGATCTTCCTTGCCTTGGGCCATGTGACAAATCTCCGATTCGGCGTACCCTCACCGGTTGCCAGCGGTCTGCCACCGGACAATATTCCTGTTCTCGTGGCGATCCTGATCGCGATCAGCGCTGTTCTTTCGCTGGTCACCATCATCTCCATCTATCGCGAGGGCGGCATACTCAAGCGGCTTCGCGCCACGCCGCTGCGCCCGCAGACCATTCTTAGCGCCCACGTGATCGTCAAGCTCCTGCTCACTGCGGCAACACTGGCCTTGATGTTCCTTGCGGGAAGACGTTACTTCCCGCCTGGTGCAAATGTGCCCTGGATATCGTTGACCATCGCCCTGCTCATCAGCACCTGGAGCATCCTATCGGTCGGCTTTATTATCGCCAGCATCGTTCCCACCGCGCGCTTCGCGCAACCGGTCGGCGCGGTCATTCTGTACCCCATGATCGCTATCTGCGGGCTCTTTGTGCCCATTTCTAATCTGCCGCCAGTGTTGCGGTCTGCGGCGCAAGTAATGCCGCTCACTTACGCCGTGCGCCTGCTCCATGGCATTTGGGTGGGTGAAGGATGGCTGGCACATCTTGGCGATGTAGCAGCGTTGACGGTGTTGTTTCTGCTTTTTACAGCGATCTCAGCGAAGATATTTCGTTGGGAATAACAAGGCCTGCGGCGGCGCTGTTCCTGCTCTGGATCTGCATCCGGGCCTGCGAGCGTACGCCCATTGGTCGGTCTAGCCCCGGCGCAGAGGCTTGTGCATTGGCACCACCTGCACGGTCACATCGCGAACCTCTGAGAGAAACCGGTTCAGCACCGAGCCGCGCAGCAGGATGTCCCAGCGCGAGCGTGCGGACTGGCCAAAAACCACATGCGAAATGTTCTCCTGCTGCGCGTAGTGGATGAGCGCATCGGAAACATTTCGATCGGTGAGGTTCACAACCTTTGCGCCCAGGTCGCGCGCCATGCGCTCGTACTCTTCAAGCCGATGGAATGCCTCGGGATCGCCGTGACCCTTGTCGTCATTCGGCTTGGTGACGTAGACCGCATACCAGTTGCTGTTCAGGCGGCCGGCAATGCGGGCTCCAACGCGCAATAGCCGTTCCGTGCCAGGGCGCGTGCTCAGGCAAACCATCACCTTCTCGGGGATTGGCGCTTGTTCCAGGCCCTGCGTGCGGCGATACTCTGATGCGCGGCTGCTTACCTGCTCGGCAGTGGTGCGCAAGGCAAGTTCGCGCAGCATGTTCAGATTGCCCTTGCGGAAGAAGTTGGCCAGCGACTGCTCAACCTTTTCCGGGGCGTAAATCTTGCCTTGGCGAAGGCGCGAACGAAGTTCATCCACCGTAACGTCCACATTGACAACTTCATCGGCGCGCTTGAAAAAATTGTCGGGAACCGTCTCGCGGATCACGGTGTTGGCCGAGCGGTTCACGGCGTCGTTCAGCGTCTCAAGATGCTGAATGTTGACGGCGGTCATTACGTTGATGCCGGCATCGAGCAACTCCAGTACATCTTCGTAGCGCTTTTTATTTTTACTGCCCGGGATGTTGGTATGCGCCAGTTCGTCGACGACTACGGTGTTCGGATGCCGCGCAATGATGGCATCCAGATCCATTTCTTTCAGGTTGACCCCTCGGTAGGGGATCACTTTTTCAGGAATGATTTCCAGGTCGCGAATGCGCGCTTCAGTTTCCGCGCGGCCATGAGCTTCAACCAGGCCGATCACAACATCCACACCAAGCTGATGTTTCATGCGGTAGGCATCGCTCACCATGTCCCAGGTTTTGCCCACGCCTGGAGCAGCGCCAAGATAAATGCGCAGCTTTGCAGGCTCGGGTTGCTTTTCCAGAACGATCTCGGCCATGCTCTAGCCCACCTCAACAGGATGCCGGACTACATCCGTAACTGCTACCGGAATGGTGAAGCGCAACGTTGTGCCATGGCCCAGGCGGCTTTCAATGGCGATCTGGCCGCCAAGCGACTCAACCAGGCGCCGTACCAGCGCCAGGCCAAGGCCTGTGCCTTTTTCTGAGAAGGTGCTGAAGCGATCAAAAATGGTGCCCAATCTCTCCGCCTCAATGCCGCGGCCAGAATCGCGCACCGTGAACTGAACAAAATCTTTCGTCTCTTCGGCGGCCAGAAGAATCTCTCCCTCCGGCGGCGTGTAACGAATTGCGTTCGACAAAAGGTTGTCAAGAATCGAGCGAAGCGCGCGCCGGTCGGCATTGATCACCGAGAGATCGGCGAATGCTTTCACTTCTACGCGAATATGTTTCTCTCCAGCATCTTCGCAGAAGCGATCGCGCGCGGCGTTCAATTCCTGCAGTGGACGCAGGCGCTCCGGCTTCAGCTCGCGCTTGCCGGTGTCCAGCTCGGCCACTTCGATCAAGTCGCCCATCAGGTCGTCCAGCTTCTCTGACTCGTTGATGGTGGAAGCGATCAGGTCCGCCTGCAATGGACGGAGCTCGCCACCGAATCCCTGGCCGAGCGCGTACAGCCCGCGACGCAACTGCAGCAGCGGATTGCGCAGCTTGCGGCTGGCGACTGCGATGAATTGTGTCTTGAAGCGGTCGGTGTCCTGCAGAGTGGTTACATCTTCAAGTACTGTCACGGCCCCAAGCAGACGTCCTTCTGAGTCGCGCATCGGCGAGGTGCGCAGCCGATAGCTACGATCCTGGTTGCCAATGCGCATTGGAAGCAATGCCGCTTCGTCTTCTGTCGCTACCGCCTTCTGCATTGAAACGGCGGCGCGAATTGCGTTCAGTATTTTTTCGCCGCCGGGTGTGTTGGCCAGCGCCATGCGATCGGTCGCAGCCTCGCCCAGCAACTCCCCTGCGGCCTGGTTCACCTTCAACACATGACCGCGCCCATCCGTAACGATGATTGGTTCAAAAATCGATTGAAGCACGGCGTCAGAAAGCTGAAATTCCATCTGCTTCCGGCCTGCTTCGCTGTCTCGCAACTCACGCAGCCTGCCGGCAATGCGCGTCAATTCGCCGGCAATCACGCCAAAATCGTCGCGGCTGCTCCATTCAACACGGTGCTCCAGGTTCCCCTGGGCAATGCGATGTGCATCGCCGGCCAAATTGTGAACGGGCCGAAGAACCAGGAAGATAGTTGCAGCTGCAACCAAAATCGATACAGCTAAAAGCACGTAAGCAACAGAACTTAAACCGGCGGCAGCGATTGCGCGATGCGCGACCGCAATCAATCCGGCCATCAGGCAGACGAGGAGCGTGCAGCCAAAAATCAGTCGCTGAGTTAAATTGAGCATTGCCCGGACTCCGTGCCGGTTGAGGGTGTCACTTCTATTTTCGCGGAAATGGCCTCAATCCGCAAAGTCCGAAAAAAATTACGATTTGCGGAAACGATTTCGTCTTTATGGGATTCGGCAAACCGCGAGCGAATCATTGTGCCATTGGCAGTCGAGGCCCCTAGGCTGCGGATACGAAACCAGCGTCCAATTCACCCCGAAATCGCGCTTCAATCGCTCAAAATCGGCGAGCTGAAAGTTTCGCCAGCCGCTCTGCGCTTCCACCTCGCGGTCCCATCGCGGAGCCAATTCGGGCACCTGGGTTACCACGGCCGTGTCCTTGATTGCATCGCAAAGCTGGCTGCGTTCGGCCAGTGCCCTGAAGCTGTGATAATCCTCTCCGGGCGCTTCAAGATAGCGCGGGTCGAGGGCAAAGTACGCGTCGGTTGGCGTGTTGGTGCGCACCCACGCGAATGCCTGTAGCCAGGCATTCGACGGCGAGCTGCCCGGCAGTTCAATGTGCCGGCTCGCTGGATATTCCGCTCGTTGAGCGGCAAACATGCTTCCATTGGTGACAAGTAAAAACAGCGCCCAGCGCCACGCAGACGCTTTGAGCAGATATTTGCCAAGCAGACAGCCCCCAATGAGGACCATAAAGAAGTAGACCAATTGCAGGTAGCGCATCGGCTGAAAAGGCGTCAGGCGAACAAGCGAAGCGGGAGCCAGCACTGCCATGGCGAAAACCTGCTGAAACACGCCGTATGCAAACACCGCCAGCGCAAATCGTGCCAGCACCGGCTGGTTGTGCTGCCGCGCCTTTCTCCAAAGCAGCCAGAACAGAATGAGCGGAGCCAGCGCTCCGAGCCACTCATACCAGGTCCACTTGTATAGGAAGTAGTAGGTGCGCGTAGTCAGCGCTTTCTCCCACAGGGGGCTGGGCTTTTCAAAAAGCCAGGCTGGAATCGCTGCGGCAACCGTCACTGGAATTTTGCGCACTTCGCGGAAAGACGGAATTCGATCGTGGACGAATTCTGACATCGCTAAAGCGAGGAAACAGCAGAATGACAGCCCTGCGGCGGCCATGATGGGGTGCATCAAAAACGCTCCAACCATCAGGACAAGAGCCTGCACATGCTTCCCGGCCATCACCCGCGAAACAGCCAGCAATATGAGCGCGGTCGCGACGTTACGGGCATGCAGGTGCTGATCCAGCAGGTAAATGGCGGTTCCGGACACCGGCAAAGTGAACATGGCCGTAACCAGGGCCACGCCCGCCCACTGTGCGGTACGTTCTTTAAAGAGCCGCCCGGCAATGTTCCAGCAGGCATACACAATCAGCCCAATCGATATTAACTGCCAAAGAAGCGCCGTCACTGAAACAGGAATATGGGTCAGGCGAACAAAGTCCGCTACACAGACGTCGAACATCGTTCCCTGTGTCTGTAGCCGGAAAAAGTCGCCATCCTTGGGGTAAAGCGAGGGATTTAAATTATTTTGCACTGCGGAGAGGTAGATTCCATCATCCTCAGTACCGGGGTGGTAGCCCATCACCGCGAAGCCGAGCAGGGTGAAGCAAAGCAGTAACAGAATGGTGCGTGGGCGTTTGTATTTCAAAACTTTACATCCATATTCTCAAGCTCAGCATACCGTCAGTAGTAATAGAAATATCGTACATGGCGGTTGATGGACCGGCAACGCAATCGTTCCCGCAGACCGCGCAGCTAAGAGCAGCCGTCACACCTGCGGCAGCAGCATCCTCAACAGCAGGAACGCACCCACACCCGCAAAAAAGATGAACGCCATGCCGATGCCCGGCTCGCGGTTGACTTCAGGCACCAGGTCGCTTGCGCCAACGTACAACGCCACGCCCGCTGAGATGGGCAAGCCATAAGGCAGCCAGCCAGGCAACACCTCGATCACGCCCACTCCCACAAGCGTTGCTGCCGCAAGTCCCACTGCGGAATAAAAGGCCGATGTGCGGCTGCGTCCGCTGGCGAGCATGACACTGGCCATTGTGAATCCTTCCGGCGCCTTGTGCAGAAAGATGGCAAGAAAAATCAGCCAGCCCAGTGCGTTCGAGACCACAAAGCCTGACCCGATAGCGACTCCGTCAAAGAGCGCGTGCACGCTCAGCCCTGCCAGCACCGACATGCCGGTGCGGCGCGAAACAAACTCGTCGTGGTGCGTCTCTTCGCCGTAATGGAAGTGGCCGCTGATGGTGTGTTCCAGCAGATGAACAATGCAGTATCCCGCCATGACGAGCACGGGCCCAAGTTGAGGGCTCAGTTTAATGCTCTCCGGAACCATTTCGAGCAGCGCCACGGCCATCAGGAATCCAGCCCCGAGAGCGACGAAGTAGCGCAGATATTTCTCAACGCCGCGAGCGCGCACCAGCACCAGGCCGCCGGCCACATCGGCCAGCGCAGCCATTGCACCGAGGATAAGCGAGATCTTCAGCATGATCCTGGTTCTTTGCTACCCGCTGTGGCGTATGTGCAGCACGTCGCCGTCCTGCACAATGTATTCCTTACCTTCAAGGCGTAGCGTGCCTTTGCCTCGCGCGGCCGCTTCCGATCCCGCAGCCAGCAAGTTGTCCCAGCGAATGGTTTCCGCACGAATGAAGTGGTGCTCAAGGTCGGTGTGGATGGCCCCGGCGGCTTGCGGCGCTTTTGAGCCAACCGGCACGGTCCACGCGCGGCACTCGTCTTCGCCGGCCGTAAAAAAGCTGATCAGCCCAAGCAATTCGTAGCTCTTGCGGATGAGGCGTACCAGGCCGCTTTCGTGCAATCCGTAACTCTGCAGAAAGTCGGCCGCTTCTTCGTCGTCCATCTCGGCCAGCTCGGCTTCAACCTTGCCGCAAATCGCGGTAGCTCCGGAGTTCGGCCGCTTTGCAACTTCTTCAAGCTTGTACTTGCTCGCCGCTGCATCCAGATCCGCGCCCAGCGTCATGCTCTCGCCGATATTAAGCGCGTACAGAATCGGTTTTTGCGAAAGGAACATGAAACCCTTGATGAGCTTCTTTTCTTCCGGCGTCATCTCCAGTTCGCGCAGTGGCTTCTCTTGCTCAAGAAATTCCTTAGCGCGCAGCAACAAAGCGTTTTCGCGCTCCAGTTCAGGGCTGCGCATTTTCTTCAAATCTTTCTCAAGCCGCTCGAGCCGTTTTTCAACTTGCCCCAGATCGCTCACGATCAAGTCGAATTCCACATTTTTGATGTCGCGCAGGGGATCGACTGCACCCACATGCGGAATGGATTCGTCTTCGAACGCACGCAATACATGGATGAGCGCATCCACCTGGCGCAGGCTCGCCAGGAAGGCTGTCTCTTTCAGCGCCTCTTGCCCGATTGCGGCCACGTCTACATACTCAACCGCCGCGAACGTGGTCTTCTTGGGGGAATAAAGCGCCGCAAGCTTTTCCAGTCGATCGTCCGGCACGCGGGCCACGCCAATATGCGCCTCGCGCGGATTCGAATAGCCGTGCTCGTCGAGCTTCGCCTTGGTAAGGATTTTAAAGAGCGATGTTTTGCCTACCTGTGGCAGGCCAATAATGCCGGTTTTCATTGAGCTTTCCGTTGCGGCCCTTTCAGGATGAATTGCGCATTAGGGTCTCTACGATGATACCAGCCACCCGCGATGGACTAACTGCACTAACGCTCGACATTATAAGTTCGGAGTTTGTCGAGCTGAGTAAGCGGGCGTCCTAAATCCCCTCATTGCCTGTGAACATAGTGTCGATGCGTTGCGCTGATGATCTTCGCGCTTTGCACGGATCCCTTCTTATAAGGCTCCTTTGGACAGATTAGGAAATCGGCATAAAGATCGCTGGCGCAAGCTGGGCAGGCAAGGCTCTTCTTGTCGGATTCGCTTGCGTTGTTTTCGAGCCACCCAACAACCATGCCCCGCGATGAATCGTCCGGCGTGAAGTCGTGATGTGTTCCAATTTGCCAGATGCGAAGCTGTCCGTCGCCGCCATAAAGATGAAGACGGCCGTGGATTGTCATGCAAGATTCGGCAGCCTGCGATACGCAACTAACGTAGAGAAGCAAGCTGAGCAGTGTAAGTGCCCGCATGTTTATGATTACCTCCGGTGGTCGGTCAACCGAGTTTATACACGCGCCGACTCAGCCCGCGCCATCAGCACCACCGTCACCACGCCCAGCAGCATCACAATTCCTTCAATACGCTCGCTTCGGTTGTGGAGCGTGTTGAAGTGCACCGTGATTTGATTGGTCTGGTCGCTCGAATCGATTGCGCCTCCGGCTGCGATGCGGTCACGTTCCATTGCCGGAATGATGCCATATTGCGAGTACACAGTGAACCCGAGCATCAGCACAACCAGCACCATCGGCGCAAGAACCGCATTTGGTTTATACAGCCCAAACGCAGGAGCGAGCGCGAGCAGCGCCAGCACCACCAGCGCAGACGCGATCCCCATGCCATGAAGAATGCGAAGCAACTGGCCGACGATACTGCCGGCAGTATGCGTGTCAGGTCGCAGCGTTTGGAACGTAATTGCGGCAACCACGGGAAAGAAAATCTCCGCGCCCAGCCATACGATGAGCGCGAGATAGAGAAGAGAGCGGAGCAAAATCTTCATGCGTGCAAGAATACATTGCCACACTCTGCGCCGAGCAAAAATCTGTCGCGCTTATTCCAGCATCCCGCTGACAGAGGGCCGTCCAATCAGGCGCTCAATCCGTTTGCGGATCGGCGGGTGCGTGCTGAAGAGGCCGGCGAGCATATCGCCCGCGAGCAGCGGCTGGATGATAAACAAATGCGCAGACGAGGGCGAGGCAAGCAATGGAACCTGCTTGCTGGCCATCGAGATTTTTTCCAGAGCACTGGCAAGCGCGTAAGGATTGCCAGTAAGATGCGCGCCCGACGCATCGGCCTCATACTCGCGCGTGCGTGAAACCCAAAGCTGAATCAGCATGGCGGCAAATGGCGCCAGCAGCAGCATCACAAGTCCGCCCAGGCCGCCGCCCTCGCGGTCGCGGCGGTCGCCGCCGTACCCGCCCAATGCGCCAAACCAGAACGCCATGCGCGCAAGAATTGTTATGGCTCCAGCCAGCGTTGCGGCAATGGAACTGGTAAGGATGTCGCGATTGCGCACATGGCCCAACTCGTGCGCCAGCACTCCTTCAAGCTCTTCGTCATTCAACAACTGCAGAATGCCGTGCGTAACCGCCACGGAAGCATGTTGCGGATTGCGCCCGGTAGCAAAAGCATTTGGAGACTCGGTGGGGATCACATACATCTTCGGCATGGGAATGCCCGCGCGGCCGGCCAGCCGCTCCACCACTTCGTAAGCGCGCGGCATCTCTTCGCGCGAAACCGGCTTGGCGCTGTACATGGCCAGCGCAATCTTGTCGGAATAAAAATAGCTGAAGAAGTTGGTTGCCGCCGCAATGACAAAAGCGACAATTGCGCCGTTGCTTCCGCCGAGATATTCCCCGGCAAGAATCAGCAATACAGTCAGGACGGACAGCAGAATTGTGGTCTTGAGCGCGTTCATTGCTTGCTCCCGGTTCCCAGCTCAATTGGCTTTAAACCTGCCTATTTGACGCGAGACACACCCAAACAGGTTCAAAGCCTTTCAAAGTCTGATGACAGGCAAATACGTTGGCGGCAGCAACGCAGTTCCGCGGCTCAAGAAAGCCAACAGGCGCTAAGCGTTGCGCTTCAGCGCCCGAGCCAGCACAGTCTCCAGCGCCGACTTCACCTTTGCATAATCCTCCGGTGAAAGCGTGCCGGCGATCTTCTCGCTCTCGATGGCAAAAAGCTCATCCTTGAGCACATTCAACAGCGCGCTGCCTTTGCTCGACGAACCAGCTACCGGCTGATAGGCAACGCTGGCAGTATGCGCAACCGCAGGAACTGCCACCGGAGCAGCCGCTCCCTCAGGTCTGCGCAACAGGAACCCCGCGCCCGCCGTCAGCAGCAGAGCCAGGCCGCCCAGAATCCACCACTTGTATTTTGACAATGGATCGGGCGTGTTGATGGGCTCACCGATACCGCCGCCAGGCTGGCCACCTGCTTGGCCGCCGGCTGCTTGACCGCCCATGCCACCTTGCGCGCCAGCACCTGTACCCTGGTCCTCGCGCGGCATCGATCCTGTACCCGACACACTAAAAGTGATCGGCTTGTCTGGAGTGGCACCCTTCACAATGTATGTCTGCACGCCGGGATCTTCCTGCACCGGCCTGAAGTTCTGTCCCGAGCCCGGTGTGAAGCTCATGCTTTTCGGCATCAGCACGGCAAAATTCTCCGCCTGCATTGTGACCTGCGATTTGAAATCGTACTTGCCACTGCTGTAAGGCAGGATGTAGCTGATCTGAAACAGCGTGTCCTTATCGCCGTTATCCGGCTGAATTGGAAAATCAAACGAGTAGTGTCCCTTGGGGCCGTCGGGATTCATCTTGGTTGAAGTTGGCAAACCGCCCGGGCGCTGCGCACCTACGTCGTTAAGCGTCGCGTCCTCAGGCAGAATCACTGAGAACGAGCGCTTGCTCCACTGCGTAGTGGGCGGCTGGCTGGTGTTGTGTACAAAGAAGCGCTCATTCACTTTCAGCTGGCCGTTCTCGGCTTCCACTTCAACCACGTCAGCTTCAATAAATACGCCCTGCACCTTTGCGGCCACATCGTAAACCGGAATATCGCCCTCGGCCCCGCCCTGTGGCGCAGCAATAAAGTAGCCCGCCCCTTGATGCGTTACGCGAACTAGATACGGGCCGCTGCCCGGTAGATTCAGCGTGTAGTGTCCCTTGGCATCGGTGGTCGCCTTGGCCACTTCGCCCATGCCGGCCTGTACGTCCACCAGCACAATCGGATCGCCCGCGGCCGGCTTGCCTGTGGTCTTGTTGGTCACAGTGCCGGAAACCGTTGCAGCCTGGGCGAGTGCGCCCGCAAAAAATGCGCTTAAAGCAAAAGTCCGAATAACGATCTGCGTCAATTTCATGGTCGTAATAACTTCCTGTGAATCTCCGTGATTCGGTTAGGCAAGGGAAGTGCGAAAATGCGTAAGTCCCCGTCACCAAGTTGTGAGCGAGCTGAAAATCTTTGAAGGCGCGCCCGAAATAGAAAACGTGATCGCGAATCCGATCAGTGCTGAAGCACGTCAATTTCCGCCAGCAAATGAGAGGCTTCGTCTTCAAGCTGCGCGCGCTGTACCTGGAAATCTTCTTCGGGATATTTGCCGGCCTTGTACTCAAAATTCAAATCGCGAAGGTTCTCGTACAACTGCTCCTTGCGCTCCAGCAGATAATCCAGCCGCGACTTTTCCTTCTGGCTCGCAAACACGTTCTCAGGCCAGAAGGTGTAAACCACCAGCGCGAACAGCAGAAACATTCCCGCGATCAGGCCCTGCGTCTCAGTCATCATCAAAAGCCTCCATCCACGCCAGTCTCTCGACGAATGCGATCTCTGCGTTCAACATCGGCGGGAGTTTCCAGTTGCGGGTTGGCGGCAGCAGCCTCTGCTTTCAAAGCCGACAATCCCGACCAGCGCTTGATCAGAAGAATGGTTCCCAGCAGGGCCGCCGCGAAAACCGCGAAGGGAGCAATCCACGCCACAAGATCGAATCCGTGCGTACCGGGCGCAGCCAATACGGTGGCGCCATACTTAGTTGAGAACGCCGCCAATATTTCTTTATCGCCCATACCCGATGCAATATTTGTCCGCAGCAGCGTGAGTTCTTCTCCTGATTGCGTGCAGCCGACGTGGTTGCACTCACCCAGCAGTTGCGCGCATCCGCAGGTGCACATCATGCGATGATTCAGATCGTAGTAGCGTGCGTTCGAATCGGTAGCGCCCATGGAGAAGCAAACCGCGACGGCGAGCGCTGTTGCCTGCGCAACTTTCTGCCAGCGTGAGTGCATCAGTCGCCTCCCTTCAGTACCGGCTCGGTCGGTATGGTGCGTACTGCAGGCACGCGCAGCGAGGCTGTTTGCGGAGTCAGGCTGGGAACCAGTGCGATGAACGTACCCCAGATGATGATCACCAGGCCTGCCCAGATCCAACCAACCAGCGGATTCAGAAATGCTTTGATGATCGGCTGACCGGTGTCAGGATTCGTTCCCTCATACACCACGTACAGATCCCAGCTCGGCAGCGAGTGAATCGCCACCATGGTCTGCGGCTGCTGGCTGGCCAGGTAGACGCGCTTTTCCGGCGTCATCTGAAACTGCTTTTTGCCGTCCCTGTACACATCGAGCATGGCGTACTCAGAGTTGTAATTCAGATTCGAATCCTGCGTGGCTCCCACTTGCTCAAGCGTGTACGGGCCGATGGTCATGTGGTCGTGCAGACCGAGTTCCTGTTCCTGCGTCGTGTTGAACGCTGCGCCGGCCAGGCCCACCACCACGATCACCACGCCAATGTGAATGATGTAGCCGCCGTAGCGCCTCGTATTGCGGCGCGTCAGCAGCCACATGCCCACGGCAAGATTGCGCCCCGTTTGCCTGGAAATAACACCGGCGCCGCGCAAAAATTCTGAAGTGATCGCGGTCATCACAGCCGCGGAAACTGCAAACGCAACCAACGCGTAGAAGTTGCCGGAAGAAAATTGCCCGCCCTTCCACGGATTTACGCCAACAGCGAAGCAGACAATTACCGTGGCCCAAAGTGCAATCACCGGAAGCACAAAATTGCGCTTGATGCTCTTGAGCGATGTGGAACGCCACGGCAGCAGCGGTCCTACTCCGGTAAGGAAGAGCAGAAACAATCCAATGGGAATGGCAACGCGGTTATAGAACGGCGCGCCCACCGTAACTTTGGTGCCCTGCACATATTCAGAAAGGATTGGGAACAGCGTTCCCCACAGGATCACAAAACACGCGGTCAGCAATACAAGGTTGTTGAACAAGAAGCTCGACTCGCGGCTCACCAGCGATTCCATATGCTGTTCGCTCTTTAAATGATCGCGATGCAGAATGTACGTAAAGATGCACACCGCCAGCACAATACCCATGAACACAATGAACCACGTGCTGATGGACGACTGCGCAAAGGCATGAACCGAACTCACCAGGCCGCCACGCGTCAGCGTAGTTCCCAGCATCGTAAGCAGGAAAGTGGAGAAGATGAGCCACACGTTCCAGCTCTTCATCATGCCTTTCTTTTCCTGCATCATCACGGAGTGCAAAAATGCCGTACCCGTAAGCCACGGCATAAAGCTTGCGTTCTCCACCGGGTCCCAACCCCAGTAGCCGCCCCAGCCAAGCACCGCGTACGCCCAGTGCATGCCAAGAAAGATGCCGGCAGTAAGGAAGAGCCAGGTAACCAGCGTCCATACGCGCGTGATCTTGATCCACTTTTCACCGGGGTAGCGCATCATCAATGCCCCCAGCGCAAACGCGAACGGAACCGAGAAGCCTACATACCCCAGGTAGAGCATCGGGGGATGGATCACCATCTCCGGATACTGCAGTAGCGGGTTTAGACCATTGCCATCATCAGGAATTGCTCCCCGCAGCAGCGCAAACGGCGGTGCCGCAAAATTCAAAAGCAGCAGGAAGAAAACCTGAACGCCGGCCAGTATCGATCCCGCGTAGGCGTACAGCTTCACATCGGTCTTGTGCCGCAGGCGAAGAACGAAGCCGAATGCTGCCAACAACCATGCCCACAACAGCAGCGAACCCTCCTGGCCGCTCCACATGGCCGAAAACTTGTACGGGCCAGGCAGGGCGCGGTTGGAGTGTTCCATGATGTAAGCGATTGAAAAATCATTGGTAAAGACGGACCAGATAAGGGCAAACGCAGCCGCCGTCACGGCCAGAAAACCGGCAATTCCAGCGCGCCGTGCCGTATCCGCCAGCCGCTCAGGAGAAATGCGCGCCGGCTGACCCGTGGCGATAAGCCGCAATGCAAATCCGCCGGCCAACAAGTTGTAGGCGGCCAGGGCTAGTGCAATTAAAAGTGCGAAGCTACCAAACGCTGCCATGAGGACTCCAGGAAGATTCTCGCACGCAAGGGGTAGATGAAGAGAGCCTTCCAACGAGGTAATTCTCTAACCATCATAGGCTTTTCGCGTGTGATTTGGCTCACACCAAGTCATCAACGCCCATTGGCGTGTGACAAGGCGGCCATCCTGGCTTGAACTATTGAGATTTCAGGCAGTTTTGAGCTGGCGAGGAGCCCACGTTTTCAGCATCTTGGCTACAGCGGAGAGCAGGTCGTCGGCGGTCACCGGTCTCTTGAGGAACACTACCGGATATCCGGAAAGTTCATCATGATCCAAAGGCTTTTCGCCAATCACCAGGATGGGAAGATCAGGCTTGCGCACATGCAGTTCGGGGAGGAAGCCGGCAAGTCCGATGCCGGAGTGCTGATTGCCTGAAACAACCAGGCCCAGATTCTCGGCAAACTTTGGCTGTTCCACCAGGGCAAGGGCCTCGGCCGCATCGCTGGCCCGCCGTACGTCTGCGTACTTCCGCTCCAGTATGGCTTTTCGCACCAACGCATGCAGAGGGTCTTCGTCCACCAGCAGAATTTTTGTCATTTACCCAGATGTATTGCACGGCGCCTATCAGCCGATGCATCCCCAAGATCATAGAGCCCGATCTCGTTGCTTCGATGTGCCGGGTTTCGAGGTGGTTGCCTGCTGTGCGCCGTAATCCTGTTGGTTCCGATCACCAGAGTTGTAGTCACGACCCATAAGTTGTATGACAAATGTAAAATCGAGGTCGGTTCCAGCCTTAGCCGAAAAGGAACTCTTTGTCGCGAAGCTCCTTGATGCTGTCGCGCAGGCGAGCCGCCTTTTCAAATTCGAACTTCTTCGCCGCTTCGCGCATGTCGGCTTCCAGCTTGGTAATGTAAGCGTCCAGTTCCAACTGCGAACTGAACTCAGGCAGTTCGGCTGTCGCTTCTTCGGCAACCTCGCCGTACTCGGCCTTGAGTATTTGCGCCAGGCCCATGTCCACCTGGCTGATAATCGACTGCGGCGTAATCCCATGCTCCACGTTGTAGGCCGTCTGCACGGTGCGGCGGCGGTCGGTCTCATCGATAGCGCGGCGCATGGAATCTGTCATGCGGTCGGCGTAAAGGATTGCTCTGCCCTCCAGGTGGCGCGCTGCGCGGCCCATGGTTTGAATAAGCGATCCGGTTGAACGCAGAAAACCTTCTTTGTCTGCATCCAGAATGGCCACCAGTGAAACCTCGGGCAGATCCAGGCCTTCGCGAAGCAGGTTGATGCCGATCAGCACATCGTATTCGCCCTTGCGCAGCCCGGCCAGCAGTTTGACGCGCTCAAGCGTTTCAATCTCGGAGTGCATGTAGCGGCAGCGGACGCCAACCTCGGTGTAATAGCCGGCCAGGTCCTCTGACATTCGCTTGGTCAGCGTGGTAACAAGAACGCGCTCGTTGCGTTCGGCGCGGTCGCGAATCTCAGCCAGCAGATCGTCAATCTGGCCCTTCACCGGGCGAATCTCCACCTGCGGATCGACCAGTCCCGTCGGACGAATCACCTGCTCAACAACAATTCCCGCCGAGCGCGTAAGTTCATACGGGCCGGGTGTGGCAGAAACATAAATTGTCTGGTGAACGCGGTTCTCAAATTCCTCAAACTTGAGCGGGCGATTATCCATTGCTGAGGGCAGGCGGAATCCGTAGTCGACAAGATTCTGTTTGCGGCTGCGGTCGCCGTACCACATGCCATGCACCTGCGGAATGGTGGCGTGGCTCTCGTCGACAAAGAGCAGAAAGTCGCGCGGAAAATAGTCCAGCAGCGTGGGCGGAGCCTCGCCCGGCAAACGGCCGGAAAAGTGACGCGAGTAGTTCTCAATTCCGTGGCAGTAGCCCATCGACTTGATCATTTCAAGATCGAAACGCGTCCGCTGATGAACGCGCTGCGCTTCAACCATGCGGCCCTCTGCTTCAAGCTGGGCAACCCACCCGTTGAGCTCGGCGACAATGGAGTCGATGGCTTCAGCCTTGCGTTCCGGCTGCACCACGTAATGGCTCTTGGGGTAAATCGGCAGGCGCGAATACTTTTGCTTCACGGTGCCAAACAGCGGATCGATCTGCGAAAGCGATTCGATCTCGTCGCCAAACAGCTCAATGCGATAGGCGTTTTCGTCGTAGGTGGGGAAGACCTCGATAATGTCACCGCGCACGCGAAAGGTGCCGCGTCGGAAATCCACGTCGTTGCGCTCGTACAGAATTTCAACCAGCCGCCGGGTAATATCTTTGCGGCTGATGTGCTGACCCTTCTCCAGCAGCAGCAACATGCCGTAGTAAGCCTCAGGCGATCCCAGACCGTAGATGCAACTGACCGAGCTGACTATGATGGCGTCGCGGCGCTCAAACAGGGAACGCGTAGCGGACAGCCGCAGCTTGTCCAGCTCCTCGTTGATGGTGGCTTCCTTCTCGATATAGAGGTCGCCGGCCGGGATGTAGGCTTCGGGCTGGTAGTAGTCGTAGTAGCTGACAAAGTATTCGACAGCGTTGCCGGGGAAGAACTGCTTGAACTCATGATAAAGCTGAGCGGCCAGCGTCTTGTTATGGGCAAGGATCAGAGCCGGCCGGTTGGACTGTTCAATCACCTTGGCCATGGTGAAGGTTTTGCCGGAGCCAGTCACGCCCAGCAACACCTGGTGCTGCTCGCCGGCTGCAAGACCGGACACAAGCTCGTCGATCGCCCGCGGCTGGTCCCCCCTGGGCTTGTACTGGGTTACAAGCTGAAAGTCCATTCAAACATTATACTTTGAAGGCGAACGTTTGGCGAAATAAACTGCACTCCTCGCCCATCCTGATTATCGCTACCAAAGCGGTCGCGAGCCGGTGACAGGCTTTCGCGGCGTCTTGTAGTATTACCCGACATGATCGACAGAAGAAGCTTTATCCGTTCCAGCGCAATCGTGTCCGGCGCGGTGTTGGCCGGGGTGGCCCCCGTATTGGCGGCGGACGCCGAAATAGAAATCACGCCGCGTGAAGATGGGCCGGAGATCAGCGCTCACTTGTACGGGCAATTCATTGAGCACTTGGGCGGGGTAATCTACGACGGCATCTGGGTCGGCAAGAACTCAAAAATTCCCAACGTCGGCGGAATCCGAAAGCAGTTCATCGATGATATGACACGCATCGGTGTGCCGAACTTCCGCTGGCCGGGCGGCTGCTTTGCAGACGCATACCACTGGCGCGACGGAATTGGCGCCAAGCGGCCGCGCACCTACAACTACTGGCAGGCGAGCGCCCCTGACGGAGTCGATGTAACGGAGTCAAACAACTTCGGCATCCACGAGTTCATGCATCTCTGCAAACTGACTGGTGCCGAGCCGTATCTGGCCGCGAACATGGCCTCCGGGTCTCCGCAGGAATTTCACGATTGGGTTGCATACTGCAACGCGCAGGTAGGCACATCGTCGCTTGCAGACGAGCGAGCGGCCAACGGCGACAAGGAACCGTTCGGCGTTAAGTGGTGGGGCGTTGGCAACGAGTCGTGGGGCTGCGGTGGCGATATGAATCCGCAGGAATACGCAACGCTGTACCGGCGCTTCGTTACGCAGTATCCCGCATACGCACCAAAACCGTTCCTCGTTGCAGTGGGACCGCGCGGCCACCAGCCAGACTTGGACCTTGGATGGACGAAGGGTTTCTTTGAAGCAATGGTTGGGCATCGCTCGCCAGTCGACGGTTTGTCGATCCACTTCTACACCGACTTCAGAAATTCAGCCGAAAAGGTGGCGACATTCAACGCGCAAGGCTGGTTCGACGTTATCCGCGAAGGCGCACGAATCGAAGACGTCATTAAGCAGCACTGGGCGCTGATGGAGAAGTTCGATCCAAAGCATCACACACGGCTGATCGTGGATGAGTGGGGCGTCTGGTACAAGAAGGGCGAAGAGATTGCGCCAAACTATCTGCTGAGTCAGCCGCTCACGCTGCGCGATGCGGTGCACACCGCTTACAGCTTCGACATCTTCAATCGCCATGCTGAAAAACTGGCCATGACCAACGTGGCGCAAACCATCAACTGCATCCACTCGCTCTTTCTGGCGGAGGGCGACAAGTTTGTGCGCCTGCCTCCTTATTATGTGTTCGAAATGTACCGCGGACACATGAACGCGCGGCAAGCGGGGATCAAGATTCACTGCGAAGATTTGAATGTGCCCACGGCAGCCGGCTCGGCGACGATAGCAGGCCTTTCCGGCTCGGCTTCTACGAAAGGCAAGATGCTGACCGTAACGCTGACGAATCCGTCTATTGATTCGCCACGCTCGGCGGTCGTCCGTCTGGCAACCGGCGGCATTACTGAGGGTAGAGGGCAGGTCCTGACCCATGAGGACATGACCAAGAGCAACACCTTCGCACACCCGAACGAAGTTCACATTGCGCCATTTAGAGTGAACATTCGCGGCAACTTGGCTGAAATTTCAGTACCACCGCGCGCCGTCGTTGCCCTTGAACTGAAATTGAGCTAACCGGCCAGAAAGGTTCATCTTTATGATTCCTTTATAAAAGCCTTATGCAAGTTTGGTCGCCATTTGCCGAAAATGGCTGCATGTTCCATACGATTGGCGCATTTGCAGTTCATATGGTTTCTGCGGTGTTTTTCATTGGATTGGCGGGATCGACTGTTGTCGTCCTGTTCAGCTTCTTCGACGATTTCACCCAGCTCTTCGCCAAAGAAAAGTTCGAATCGATTCAACCCCCTCCGCCGGCGAAGTAGAATCAGGGCCTTTTTGCGGCGCGACCTCGTCTTCCGATTGATGGCGCTCAGATCGAAGTCGGCTTGCCTGAGAACATCAGCGCCGCCGATGGCGAAATCAATATTGGCTGCCAAGTCAGTTTAACTACCGTCACATCGTCCACCTGTCCAAATTCCTTCGCCACTTCGGCAATGTCCTCTGCGGACTTGGTAGAAATTGCCGCGGTCTTCTCAAATCCCAACAACTCTCCAGCGGCATTGCGCGCTTCAGGCACGCCATCGGTGACGAGCGTCAGCTGGTCGCCCGGCTTCAACCTGAACTTCGATTCGGTATATTTTGATTCGCGATGCAGGCCGAGCGGAAGATCAGACGAAAGTTCCAACTCCCGGTCGCCAAGATAGGGCTGCAGATGCTCTGCATTGGCGCCGGTGACAGTTCCATCTGGATCGATGCAAAGCACAATGCAAGTAGTGAATCCGCCGTTGGTCCGCCCCAGCATGCGCAGATTCATGGCGCGAAGAATCTCGCCGGGGTTGCGCGAGTAATGCGCCAGGGTGCGAAACGTGCCAACCAAAAGGGACACGGTCATGGCCGCGGGCATGCCCTTGCCGCTCACATCGCCCACCACAACAAGCGCACTTCCGTTGGGCACGCCGATCACCTGAAAAAAATCTCCGCCAACCTGGCTGGCGGGCTTGTAAACCGCCTCCAATTGGAATCCTGGAATCACAGGAAATTCGTTGGGATGAGGACATTCTGCACGGTGCGTGCGGCTTCCAATTCCGACTGCAGACGTTCTTCATCGCGGCGGCTGCGCGCATAGCGCAGAATGAGCACAAACAAAACCACCAGGTTGGTTACATCGCCGCGCAACGATGGAATGTAGTAGGGGAAGGGCGAGTTGAATCCGTAATTGATGTAATGGACAAACGCCCGCGCCCACGGCTGGTGTGCGAAATGGGGGATGGCAGTGATTCGTTGAACCAGCGTTTCTGCCACAACCCACGCTTCAGGAAACAGGAGAATTGCAGCATCCCTGCTGCCTTGTCTCCACGCGCGAAAGATGAGTGCAGCAAGGCACACATTGCTGATCGCGAGACCATAGCTCAACGCACTTTCACCCGTCTGGGTGGGCTGGAAGACATTGAACACGTAACCGCAGGCCGCAAGGATCACGGAAGCAGCGCCAACGACGTAAGGCCAGGAGCGTGGCTGCCTGAGGAGCGTTGCAAAAAACTCAAGCGAGAGTAGATACCCCAGGACAATTGCGAGCGATCTGAGCAGGAGATAGGTATAAACGGCAACCGGTTGAAATGCCCAGGTGAGCAATAAGACGTGATACGCGGACCAGTCCATTAGGAACAGGCCGAACCATAAGTACTCGCGTTCTTTGCGACGCAACAGGAACATGCCGAGACTGGCAAGCGCGCCGATAGAATTCGCGAATAATTCAATGACCGACGCCGAGTTTGCCCAATACACTTCGCGGCCTTCCAATTCGCGCCAACGGGCAATGGCCTGGGCATCGCCGATTCTCGGATTCACCAGGAGTCCACTGGGAATGGCATCGGCATAAAGCGGCGGAGACCATACTCGAATTGCAAGCAGTAGCCGGCCTGACGCTATGAGCGACGCGGGAATTGCGAATTCGCGCCGTCGCGTCATCACCCATTTTGGATCCGGAGGCAATCCCCCGTTCTGTCCGATGAGTTGGCCGTTGGCAAAGACCTGGCAACTGGCCCACAGAAGTGGAATATAGAGGGCCTGCGTACCGGCATTCGGGGGAAGCTCAATCTCAATGCGGTACCACGCTGCGCCACCGTAGCCGGCGTATCCCTGCTGTGACCAGTCCTTGTCAGTGCGCAACAAAGACCAGCCGGAATCGTCAAAATCAGGATTGGCCCAGCCTGGGTCGTCACCGGTGTGGAAGCGCCACGGACCCGCGAGTTCGGTCATGGCCACGCGGTCGTCCTTCAGGTCGACGCGCTGCCCGAAAGCAGAACACGATAAGACCAACAACCCGAGTGAGAGTGTGAGTTCTCGCAGGCGCATGTCTTCATCCAGAACTTGAAGGTGGGAAACCAGGAAAAATTAGATGATGTCACGCCGTATGAGTTCGTGCAATCCGAATCGCAGAGTGACTTCAATGCCCGTCGCCGATCAATGAATGCTCGTTAGGCTATCCATGCCTCGACGGAGAAATTGTATTGCGGCAACACGCCGGTTTCCGCAGCCATCCGGAAGAAGCCTTTCATTCCTTCAATACACTCGTCGTCCAGAACGTAGTGAATATTCTCGGTGAGATATTTGCGGATGGTGTTTTCAGGAACGGGGAAACGTATGGCCCACTCCGTCACAAGCGCGTCAATGTTGGCCAGGCCGTGATCGCGCGAGCGGATGAAGTCTTCTGCAATGCTGTCATCCATGGCGCTGCCGGGCGCGGCAGCCCACACAGCCGAGACAAACGGAAGCCCGGTCAGCGTGCGCCACTCGTGAGCAAGATCGTGATAGACGAGTTCTTCTTTTGTGCGCACAAAGCGATTCGACCGCTCCTCAAGCGCGAACAACGCGGGATCGCCAATGATGATGGCGGCGTCCGCGCGTTCAAGCATGGTGTCAAGATCGGCGGCCATTGGAACAAACTGAATACCGGGATTGTTCCACTTGTGAAACAGGATATGCGCATACGAGACCGTGGTGCGGCTCGCTGTATCTGCCGCAACGGTGCGCAACTCCGTAAGCGGCCTGTTGGCGCGGCGAACCAGCAACAGCGAACGGACGCGATCCTTTGACGCGATCGTGCAGCCCGGCAGAATTCGCAAGCCGGCAACGGTAGTCAGTGCGGCAATGGGGATCAGACCAATATCGGAAGTGCCGTTGGCCAGGCGCGCCGCGCACTCCGAAGGCATCATGTATTGAATGCTGTAGCGGCGAGCGAGCGAGTCTGCCAGTGGCGGATGCTCGAAGTCCCACATAAGCGGGGCGGGATTTAAAAAGCCGATTGCGGCAATGCGCAAACGTGAATCCTGAAAAGAGTTCACTTTCATTAGATTACCAAGTCCGCAGCGTGGATTCCCGGCAGAGTACAGGCGAGGGTAACGTGCTCCCGGCTTGACACGCAGCCCGCAGGCAAGTAACGTGAGCGCAAATCCCTTATTTTGCGCATTTGGTTTCCTGTGAGGAAGCAGTGGTGTGCAATTCCGGGGCATGGATTGCTGCCATTATGGGAACAATTGTTGAAAATAATATAGTTATGTCCGAAGAAGATCGACTGGCTTCCCAGGCGTGGCAAGACACGCGTCTGGCTTGGCTGGCGCTGGCCATGTCTCCCGGTCTCGGGCCCAAACGCATTGCCGACGCAATGCGCCAGGTACAAAGGCCAATCGATATTTTGTCGCTGCCGCTGACGGCGCTTGAGGGCTTGCGGTTTCCTGCCGAGGCGGCGCAGTTCATTTTCGACGGCAAGGCGCGCACCGCAGCCGAAGCGGAACTCAAACGCGTGGCTGCCGAAGACGCCATTGTCCTGAGCTTCGATTGCCCTCAATATCCGGAGCGGCTGAAAGAAATTTTCGATCCGCCGCCGGTTCTCTGGGTACGCGGCGACGTAACGTTGCTCAGCCGGCCGTCAATCGCCGTCGTAGGCACACGCCATCCCACGCCTTACGGCTCGGGCGTGGCAGAGATGATTTCGCGCGACTTGGCGGCGCGCAATTTGCTCATCGTCAGTGGTATGGCGCGCGGCATTGATACCTGTGCGCATAAAGGCGCGCTGGCGGCACGCAAGCCTACCGTAGCAGTCTGGGGAACCGGCATTGACGTCATCTATCCCAAGGAGAACCGCAAGCTGGCCGAGGAAATTCTGGCGATTGGCGGTGCCATCGTGAGCGAAGTACCGATGGGCACGTTTCCGGCCCCGCAGAATTTTCCGCGGCGCAATCGCATTTTGAGCGGACTGAGCGTGGCAGTCCTGGTTGTCGAAGCCAGCGAAAACTCAGGCACGCGTGTTACTGCCCGTTGCGCGGCCGACCAGAACCGCGATTTATATGCTGTCGCTGGCAACGTAACCAACAAGCAATCGTGGACGCCGAACACGCTCATCAAGCAGGGAGCCAAGCTGGTGGCCAGCTGGGAAGACGTGTGGGAGGACCTGCCCTCCCAGATCCGGGTGGAACTGGACTCGGGGTATGGCTGTGAATCCGGAGCCAGTGTTACCGCATCTTTATTGCCGGATCCCGTTTTACGCCCCCAAGAAGTCATGGTCCTGGAGGTACTTCGCCAGGACACAAGCCTTCAAATCGACGAAGTTCTTGATGCGCTCGAGACGCAACTTACATCTTCTGAAGTGTTTACGGCTCTATTTGAGCTGGAGATGGCGGGGAGGATACGTCAGTTGCCGGGCAAGAACTACGTAAGAACCATGGGATAAAAAGCCCAAAACGCTTTTGAATGGCGTCAATCGGCCTTCAAGACGGACCAACAATTGCACACCGGGATCCAAAATTTGACGTCGGCCCCGGCAACTTGGCCCGTAGTGTCCGATTCCGATAGGGACATGCAGCAATCCAACCACCGGCGCACAGCGGATTGCCTGCGGATTCAGTAATGATATGGATGAAATGGCCTAGTCAGTTAGCCGTTTGATGGCTGGAAAAGGCAGGGGCTCAAATCCGCCATAGTGGAAATGAAATGGTATTCCGTGGTAGGGTGCAAGCTTCGTGGGTGGTGATTTTTCTAAGTTTACCGGCTGGGCAGCCTGAACAGCTCGAACTGGTCCGGGGCGGCAGATGAATCGATTCCGCTTGAACGGAGTCAAACAGGGCTGAATAGGGCTGACAGGCCGGATTGGTACTGTATTAAGGATGGCAATGAGCAGATCACTGGTGATCGTGGAGTCGCCCGCCAAGGCGAAGACGATCGAGAAGTATCTAGGCAAGGGTTTTGAAGTGCGCGCATCTGTCGGGCACATCATGGACCTGCCGAAGAACGACATTGGTGTGGAACTGAAGAATCGGACCTTTGAGCCGGAGCTGGTTGTGTCTCCCGGCAAAGAGAAGGTCGTGGAGCAGCTGAAGAAGCTGGCCGCCAAATCTGACGAAATCTTTCTGGCGCCTGACCCCGACCGCGAGGGCGAGGCAATTGCCTACCACCTCGCGCTGCAGCTTGGAACCAGCGCCAAAGAGCGCAAGAAAATTCGCCGGGTCACGTTCAACGAAATTACCAAGAAGGCAGTGCAGGAAGCATTCAAGCACTCCCGCGACATCGATCAGAACCTGGTAGACGCACAGCAGACGCGTCGCGTTCTCGATCGCCTGGTGGGCTACCAGATTTCGCCGCTGCTTTGGGATAAAGTGCGGCGCGGGCTCTCCGCAGGGCGCGTGCAGACCGTCGCAGTACGCCTGATCGTGGAACGCGAGCGCGAGATTGGTGCATTCAAGCCAATTGAATATTGGACGCTGGACGCCATGCTGCACCCGGAAAAGCAGGCCGACAAAAGTCTGAAGGCGCGCTTCATCGGCATTGATGGAGAGCCGGCGCGCGTTGCCAACGGACAGGACAAGGACGGCAAGGCGCAGTTCATCTCAAATGCACTTGGCGAAAAGGCCGCGATGGACGAAACCATCGACGCGCTCAACAGCGCCAAGTGGTCGTTGACCTCGGTGCAGGCGCGCGAGCAACAGCGCAGGCCGTTGCCGCCGTTCATCACCAGCCAACTTCAGCGCGACGCCTCAAACAAGCTTGGTTTCAACGTGCGGCGCACCATGGGTGTAGCCCAGCGTCTTTATGAAGGCGTTGATGTCGGCGCGGAAGGCACCGTCGGCTTGATCACGTACATGCGTACCGATTCGCCGCGCGTAGCGCCAGAAGCAATTACCGGAGCGCGCGAGTGGATCACCAAGGAGCTCGGCGCAAAGTACCTGCCTGAAAACCCCAACACGTACAAGGGCAAGAAAGATGCGCAGGACGCGCACGAAGCCATTCGTCCCACCGATGCATCGCGCACGCCTGAGTCGATTGCACGCTATCTGAGCGATGAGCAGCTAAAGCTCTACACGCTCATCTGGCGGCGTTTTGTCGCTTCGCAAATGGTGCCGGCAGTCTACGACGTAACCACTGCGAACATTGCCGCCAAGTCGAGCAAGAACGGCAAAACGTACGATTTTCGCGTCAGCGGTTCGGTGATCCGCTTCGACGGCTTCCTCAAAGTTTACGAAGTGGCCGAAGACAAGAAGGACGACGACGATGAGTCGTCAAACAAGCTGCCTAGCCTGGACGGCGTTAAGACTCTGGAACTCGAGAAGCTCGATTCGGAGCAGCACTTCACGCAGCCGCCTCCGCGCTATAACGAAGCTTCGCTGGTAAAGGAGCTTGAAGAGCGCGGCATCGGACGCCCATCCACCTACGCGTCCATCATCAATACGATTCAGGACCGCGAGTACGTGGTCAAGCACGGCGGTTCGCGCGGGCGGTTCTATCCAACTGAGATTGGCGTGGTGGTGTGCGATCTGCTGGTCAAGAATTTTCCGTACATCTTCGATACCGCTTACACGGCCAAGCTGGAAACAGAGTTGGACGATATTGAAGAGGGAACTGAAAAGTGGATTGATCTTCTGAAAGGTTTCTACGGCTACTTTGAAAAAGAGCTGAAAGAAGCCGGCAAGAAGATGGAAAACATCAAGCGCCTTGAACAGGTGACCAACGAGAAGTGCGAGGTGTGCGGGTCGCCTCTGGTGCTCAAGTGGGGCAAGTTCGGCACCTTCTTTGCGTGCTCGGCCTACAACAAGAAGGATCCGACGAGCTGCACGTTCACCAAGGAAAACATCGCGGCCAAGCCGGACCTGAATACGCCTGAAGCGCAGGAAGCCGGCGATACGGAAGAGTATTGCGAGAACTGCGGCAAGGTGATGGTGATGCGGCGCGGTCTGTTTGGGCCGTTCATGAGCTGCCCGGACTACAACGCTGATCCGCCCTGCAAGACGTTCCGCAAACTGAGCCAGAAGCAGCAGCAAAAGCCGCCGGAGCCAACCGGCGAAGCGTGCCCCGAATGCGGCAAGCCGCTGGTGTTGCGCCAGGGCGCGTATGGTGAGTTCGTATCCTGCTCCGGCTACCCGAAATGCAAGTACATCAAGCAGAACCTGATTGAAGGCTTGAAGTGCCCTAAATGCGGAACCGGTGATGTAGCCGAGCGCAAGGCGCGCCGCGGCAACGTTTTCTGGGGCTGCACCAACTATCCCAAGTGCGACTTCACTTCAAACCTGAAGCCGGTGGCCAAAAAGTGTCCGGAGTGCAGCAGCCCGTACCTGGTTGAAAAGGTTCTCAAGTCCGGCGTCTTCCTGGAATGCCCGAACAAGAAGAAGTCCGCCGAGGAAGAAGCAGCGCCAAAGAAGCGTGCCAAAAAGGGCGCAGCCAAGGCAGCCGAACCGGAAGAGGGTGCAAAGGTGGTCTGCAGCTACTCCAAGAGAATTGGGGACGCCCCTCCACCGCCAACGGTGGAATCGCACGGCCCCGTAGTTGAGCCCGACGGCGAAAACAAAGTGCTGGTTTCTGCTTGAAACGCCGCTGCTAGCTTTTAGCCGTTAGCGCTTTTCAGCTGGGTACGAGCTCTGGGTGCCCCATCCATCTCGCAGTTCCATCGCGAGATGGGTGGGATAGCAAGCCACTCCATGAGCCACGACAAGCTGAAAGCTAACAGCAGTGGGCCTGATCCGTTAGTATGGGGCGAGCACCCAATGAGGCCCCAATGGAACGAATGCTTGCCACGCCGGCAGATGCCGACATCATCCTGAAGTTATACGAGCTGCGCACTGAAGCGGTCATGCGCGCGTCCCGCGCCTGGGTCATGGGTCAATTCTGGCCTACTACAGCGGATGAAGTCCTGGGGCTTCTGCAGAACCCGGCCGACCCGCACAACCCGCAACTCCGCCAGGTAATAAGCTATTGGGAAATGGCTGCCGCACTGGTAGTTCATGGCGCTGTTTCAGCCGAGCTGTTTGTCGACACCAATGCCGAAGCCTTCTTCCTGCTGGCAAAGTTCGCCCACATTCTGGAAGAAATCAGGCAGAAGAATCCGCAGTTCCTTAGCAAGACATCTGAACTCACCAACCGGTTCCTAACGGCAGGACAGCGCTACGAGGCGATTCTAAAAACGGTTGATGGAATTCGCAGCCAGCGCATGTCGACCCAGCCGTAAAGCCCTCACTTAAATTTCACTTTTGACAAAGCAATTACGCCGTTCCCTTGCCCAACAGGCAGGAGAACGCGCATGATGGTAGCTGTTCGTGTATCCCCCATTCCCCTGGAGGTTCTTGTGAAGCGTGTATCCCTTTTTGCGGTAGCAGCATTGGCCCTCACCAGCTTGGCAGCCAATGCGGCTGACTCTTCCAAAATCAACGGCTGGATATCCGACGCGATGTGCGGCGCAAAACATGCCGGCACCGGTGCGGAATGCGTCAAGAAGTGCATTGCAGGCGGCGAAAAGCCGGTCTTCGTCGACCAGGGCAAGAACGTCTGGACCATCGACAACCCTGAAGCAGTTGCAAACTTCTACGGCGCCCCGGTCGTCATAACCGCAACCACCGACGACACGGCCAAGAGCGTTCACATCGACGCCATTCAGGCCGCCAAGTAAGACAGAACAAAACGTATCTCGCAACACCGGTTTCAGAGTAGCCGCATCTCGAAGGTGATTCGTTCAGGTGGCGTTTTCCTCAAGAAGACACCACCCCTGCGAATCCGACGGGGGCACAAATACTCTGGAACCGGTCTAGGGACTCGCCACGCCGCGCAATCTCTGGTAGTGTCGTATCCGTCGGTATTTCTGTGGCCTGCGGGGCCAACAAGATACGACTGTGGAATCTACTATGGCGCGAGCAATCTGGAACGGCAAAGTCATTGCCGAATGCGAATCAACTGAGACGGTGGAAGGGAATGTGTACTTCCCTGAGGCGAGTCTGAAGCGGGAGTACTTTCGTCCGAGTAGCACGACATCCACCTGCCCATGGAAGGGCCAGGCGCGTTACATGAGCCTGCTGATCGACGGGCAGGACAATCCGGACGCAGCCTGGTACTACCCCGACCCAAAACCCGCTGCCCGCAATATCAGAGGCTTCGTAGCCTTCTGGCGTGGCGTGGAAGTGGAAAAGTAAGAGAATTGGACCAGGGACCAGCCGCACGCAGTAAGCCGACCTATTATTCTCAAAATCAATCGACCTGAACGAGGGAACGGAATGCGGCTGCGCGTTAGTCTGTTTACTCTTCTTATTGCGCTGCATATCGCCGGGTGCGTTCAGCATCACGGCGCCGCGGCCAGCGCCACAGCTCCCACGCTGGCGGGCGATACGCAGCACCCCGGCACCTCGCAGAACTGGGTGGATACAAAGCTCTACTTCGGCTTGGGCCCAGCCGACCATCCCGAGCAAGGCATTAACGAGACAGAATGGCGCGCGTTTCTTGATCGCGAAGTAACGCCGCGCTTTCCCTCCGGGCTCAGCGTGCTGGATGTTTACGGTCAATGGCAGGGCAAGGATCAGAAACAAGTTGAGCGGCTGCGCTCAAAAATGCTCATCATTCTCTACGCCGACTCCACAGAAAACAGGGCTAAGATTGATGCCATCCGTGCGGCATGGAAAATGAAGACTGGCGACCAGAGCGTGCTGCGGGTTACGGAGCCTGCGGACGTATCGTTCTGAACGCGCCATAGCCGCATAGCGAACCTTTTCCGGTCATTGATTGTCGCCAGGAAACATATGGCAGACAAGCAATGTGAAAGATGGCCTGGCAATGAAGAACGTCATCGCAATAATGGGCAGCCCGCGCAAAAGAGGCTTTACTTATCTCTCTACTCGGCGGTTTCTTGACAGTCTCAGCTCGTTCGGCGACGTGCAGAGCGAAATGCTGTTTCTGAGCGATTTTGATGTTGAGCTGTGCAAGGGGTGCAAAGCGTGCTTTCTACGCGGCGAGGAGTTCTGCCCGCTCAAGGACGACCGGGACGCGCTCATACGAAGGATGCTCGATTCCGATGGGGTGATCTTTGCCACACCGAACTATTCGTTCCAGGTGTCCGGGCGAATGAAGTGCTTTCTTGACCGGCTGGGTTTTGTTTTTCATCGCCCGTGCTTTCACGGAAAAACGTTTACCAGCATCGTTGCCCAGGGCATCTACGGAGGCGGCAACGTTCGAAAGTATCTGGACTTCGTTGGCGCAGCGTTGGGGTTCAATGTTGTAAAGGGTAGTTGCATCACGGCCCTGGAGCCGATGTCGACTAAAGAACGGGTAAAGATGGAAAAGGCACTTGATGCGCAGGGCAAGTGCTTTCACCAACGTCTGTTTCAGCCCGCACTCACAACTCCTTCGCTCTTGCAACTCATGGGCTTCAGGATGGCGCGAACCAGCATCAAGCTTACTCTGGGCGAGGACAAGCGCGATTACTCCTACTATCGCGATCACGGCTGGTTCAGTTCCGACTTTTATTACCCTATTGAATTGGGCTTGGTGAAGAAGTCGGCCGGAGCCGCCTTTGACTGGACAGCGGGACGAATCTACGGCAATCGTCACGATGCGGGCGCGTGAGGATTACGCCTCCACCACAACCTCGGAAGCCGCTGGGATTGCCGCAGCTGCCTTGACACGTTCGCGCCACGTTACCACTGCAAAACAGCCAAGCATCACAATGAGCGGATCGATCGCGCGCATGTGATAAGGCTCCGGATGATTGAAGCAGTAAATCAACGGGAAAACGAACATCACTGCTCCCAGGCGAAGCGCATTGAACCGGCTCTGCCTCCATAGCAGGAAAAGACCGACTATGGACATTACGGTAAGCCCCGTCGCAAAAGGAATGTTCTCCGGGTCAGTTGGTTCCTGCGCAAGATACAAATGGTCGAAACTCCAATAGCCCGTCCACAGGTAAACCGCGCGACGTGCGCACATCCACGCGTACCACTCGCGATGCTGGCCAATATAGGCGCGCGCTTGCTCGGCCTTGTGGTCCATGTATTGCAATTCACCCATGCGCGTATAGTCGGCGAGTTCGTTCGCGTCGTGTAAAGGATGAAGTTCGTCACTGGTAAAGCGGAGGCCGTCTCCGTTGTTGCCCATCCACAATTCCAGGCCCATACTGTCGCGCATTGGAATGAAGCGGTGAAAAACGATCGCGTTTCGAATGAGCCAGGGCGAGATCGCGGAGGCCAGCGTGAGTGACGCAATTACCCCCGGCATGAGCCAGCGCCGTCCTGAGCGTGCAAGCTTAAATGCGCTCAGCGCCAATAGGACTGGAACAATCGCCAGCACCGAGGGTTCGCATAACCCGGTTATGCCCGCCAAAAGACCAAAACCTGCCCAAAGAGCCAGACGTGGAGACTCCCCCATAAGTTGAGAGAAATACAGCAGCCAGCAAAGGCCAAGCAGCAGCAAATGTGTTGACCACGCCCACGCTGCCGAAAAATAGATCCCGTACGGAAACAAAGCCCACGCCCACGCGGACCATCTGCCCGCGCTCTCGCCGAAATTTCTTCGCGCTAGTAAAAAGATGGGAATACATGCGAGCGAGTTGATCGCGCAATCGAAGATGTGAACAGCCAGGATCGAGCGTGCGGAATGGACGCCAAAAATTCGGAAAAACACCGAGACAATCAGCGGATAAACCGGCGGCATAATTGCTGACGATTGGTCAGACTGGAACGGGCTGCCGAAACCATGTCCCGCTACCAGCGACCGCGCCACATTACCCTGTTCCCAGGCGTGGATGTGGTTCGCATCCATGAGGTCTTCAATTGTGTCGAAGGGAATGACGACGACGCGCAGCACCAGCGCAACCAGACAGACAAGGAACAGCATCTTGCGACTGGATGATTCCTGTCGTCTTTTCAAAAGGGAAGTGGACTTGCTCAAGTTCGCCTTTTTCCGGTTTCCTTCAAATTAGACGAAAGATATCTGGAATGCACCTACAAGGCACGCGCAAAACATGTAAGGAATTCGTTAAGAGGGTTTTCACAAACGATATGGAATGCGGCATTTCGCTAAGTAATTGCGCCTGAATGACATTTCAGTCATTTTGCGACCACTGAGCATAGAAAGGGTGTTGCCATTCCGCCACAGCGATAGAGGTTACTTGTTAACTAAGTTAACTAGATGATTCACCGCCGTTCGGCAAGCAGGTGCTCACCGCGCCCAAGCTCCTATCAGCTATCCTGAGAGTGCTCGCACGGAGGTCTCAGGATGCTTTCCCCCGCCGTAACCTCGCCTGCCACTCCTACCCCGGCTGAAGAAATTGCCGAAGCGCTGCAGCGCATCGGCCCGCTGCAGGGTCTGCCGCTTGAAGATCGCCTCTGGCTTGCGCGCCATGGCCAGGAATTTGTGGCCAACGCCGGCGACGTGCTCTTTGAAGAAGGCGCGCCCGCAGCCAACATGATCCTTATTCTGAAGGGCGAGATTCACGTGCGCCGGGCACACGGCGGTCCCATGGCGCTTTTCATTGGCCGCGCCGGCCAGATGACGGGCCTGCTGCCTTTCTCGCGCATGAAGAACTATGGCGGCCAGGGATTCGCCATTTCGCCCATCTGGGTTCTGATGATTTCGAAAGAAATCTTTCCGGATATGCTGCAGGCGGTCCCCTCCATGACGCAGCGCGTGGTTTCTACCCTGCTCGATCGAGTGCGCGAGGTGACGCGCATTGAGCAGCAGGCGGAGAAGCTTTCCGCGCTTGGCAAGTTGGCCGGCAATCTTGCCCATGAGCTCAACAATCCGGCCTCCGCTGCACAAAGCGCCGCATCAAGCCTGGCGGAGGCGCTCGCCGCCAACCGCGCAAACCGCTTCAAGTACGTGAGTCTTCGCCTGAACGAAGCCCAGGTGCGGGAAATTGAAGAGTGGGAAGAGACCATCATCGCGCGCGGTGCTGCGCGCGCAGGCCACGAGCAGAATGCCATCAGTTTTATTGAACGCGAGGAGTCAATCCGTACCTGGCTCGGCGGCATTCACTGTCCAACTCCCTGGGAAGTAGCCCCGCAGCTTGCCGAGCAGGGCGTTACGACCGCAGATCTCGACAAGTTGCGCGAAGTACTTGTAGGCGAGAGCGAAACCTGCATCACGCTGCAGTATTTTGCGCGATTCCTCAGGGCCTCACGCTCCGTGCAAACGCTGGCCCACTCCACCGCGCGCATCTTCGATCTGATTGACGCCGTAAAGGCCTACTCCAACATGGACCGCGCGCCCATTCTCGAAGTCGATGTGCCTGCCGGCCTTGATGCGACGCTGCAAATGTTGCAGAGCCGCATGACCAAGGTTGAAGTGGAGCGCGACTACGAGCCGGGCCTGCCGCGCATCAACGCCTATGGCGGCGAACTGAACCAGGTATGGACCGCGCTCATTGAAAATGCGCTCGACGCGCTCGGCAACCAGGGCCGGCTCCGCATTGGCTGCAAGCTCGAAGGCGAAATGATGCTGGTGGAAATCTGGGACACCGGCCCCGGTATTCCGCCGGAACTACAGGAGCGCATCTTCGAGCCATTCTTTACCACCAAGGCTCCGGGGCAAGGCCTCGGCCTCGGCCTGGACAACGCAATGCGCATCGTGCGCAAGCACAAAGGCCACATGAGCGTTCGCTCCGAGCCGGGTTCAACGTGCTTCCGCGTGCGTCTGCCACTGGACCAACTGCAGGCATACTGATCGAATCGGGTAACAGCTTTCAACCGGTTGCTTCAGGTCACCCGCAATGCCGGGTGCCCCATTCATGCGCGATTCTTGCGCATGGGTGGGATACCGAAAAGTCCGCTAGACCACTCCTCATTTAGCAAGATCCCGGGTGCCCCATGTCCCGATTTTGGGACATGGGATACCACAAATCCCCCAAAGCCACTCCCTATTGGCAAAACTCGCGGGTGCCCCATGTCCCGATTCTGGGACATGGGATAGTAAAAATCCTGACCTCCCGGCTTTGTTAGACTTGGCGGGTTGAAGCCAAGAGGAGTTCGGCGCATATGCAAGTGCAGAAAAGCGTCTCGGCGCCAATAATTAAAGTTGCCATCGCCACTCTCATCTTGGCAGCCGCGGCACAGGCACAAACCAAATCCTACGAGCTGAGCGGGCCGCGACTCACCGCGCATTTCGCAGTCGAAAACCACCATCTGCGGTTCGCATCTGTGAGAGACGTGGCGGACGGCAAGATGCTGCAGCCCAGCGAAGCGTTCAGTCTGAAACTCCGCGACGGACGCGTCATCACAGCCTCGCAAATGAAGATCAACGTCATCAGCGAGGAAGAAATCTTACCGGATGCGAGCGCATCCCGCGCCGCCGCGCATGTCCCCGGAAGCCGCGTGTGCGCAAACATGGATATGGATAACGTTCCTTTGGCCGTGCACTGGTGCGCAGTGCTGCGCGATGGCGCAAACTACGTTCGCCAGGAAATCACGCTGAATGCAATCGCCAACCCCATCGACATCGCCGAAGTGCGCATGTTCGACTTTGCCGCGCCCGCAGCCAAAGTAGTGGGCACAGTTCCGGGCTCGCCTGTCGTTGCAGGCAACTTCTTCTTCGGGTTTGAGTCGCCGCTCTCTACAGGCGCCGTGCAAGACGGCCACGCGACAGCCCTGTTTACGCGTACGCTGCCGCTCGAAGCGGGAAACTCCATCACGTACTCGTCGGTGATCGGCGTAGCCGCGCCAGGGCAGATGCGGCGCGAGTTCCTCAGCTACATTGAGCAGGAGCGCGCGCATCCCTACCGCACATTTCTGCATTACAACTCGTGGTACGACATCGGCTACGGCAATCGCTTTGACGAGGCCGCTGCGCTCGACCGCGTCCATGTCTTCGGCGAAGAACTGGTGCGCAAGCGCGGCGTCAAGCTTGACTCGTTTCTGTTCGACGATGGCTGGGACGACACCACAACGCTGTGGCACTTCAATCCCGGCCTGCCCGACGGATTCGAGGGAATCCACAAGCAAGCTGCGCAATACGAATTCGGGATCGGTGTGTGGCTCTCGCCATGGGGCGGCTATCAGATTGCCAAGCAGCAGCGCATCGCCGCTGGAGAAGCGGCGGGGTACGAAACTGTGAACGGCGGCTTTGCGCTTTCTGCGCCCAGATACTACGGCCTCTTCGAGCAAACCTGCCTCAACATGATCACGCAGTACGGCGTCAACCAGTTCAAGTTTGACGGCACCGGCAACGCCAGCACCGTTTTTCCCGGCAGCCTGTTCGACAGCGATTTTTCGGCGGCCATCCATCTCATCGAACGGCTGCGCCAGCAGGAGCCGGACGTCTTTATCAATCTCACCACCGGGACCAAGCCCTCGCCCTTCTGGCTGCGCTATGCGGATTCGATCTGGCGCAGCGGCGACGATCACAACTTTGACGGCGTGGGAAGTTGGCGTCAGAAGTGGATCACCTACCGCGACGAGCAGACCTACAAGAACATAGTCGTGGGCGGGCCGTTGTATCCGCTGAACTCGCTCATGCTGCACGGCATCATCTACGCACAGAAGGCAAAGAATCTCGACACTGATCCCGGCGACGATTTCCGCGACGAAGTGCGCGATTATTTTGGCGAAGGCACCCAGTTGCAGGAGATGTACGTAACTCCAGGCCTGCTGACCGAGAAGAACTGGGACGATCTTGCCGAGACAGCAAAGTGGTCGCGAGCTAACGCGCAGGTTCTCAAAGACACACATTGGATCGGCGGCGACCCCGCCAAGCTCGAAGTGTACGGCTGGTCCGCGTGGACGCCCGGGAAGGGAATCACTCCCGCGGAGGGAATCATCGTCTTGCGCAATCCTTCAGACAAGCCGCAGGAATTCTCCCTCGACGTAGCGAAAGCGTTCGAACTGCCGCCCGGCGCACCGCGCGCCTATCGCGCGCACAGCCCGTGGGCCGACGACAATTCTGCAGCAGAGATCAACCTGCGCGCCGGTGTCCCGCACAAGTTCATGCTGAAGCCGTTTGAAGTGCTGACGCTTGACGCGAATGCGAGCCGTTAGCTATTAGCTTTTAGCTTGTTTGTGGTGAGTCTGCAGGCGTGCTATCCATGACCGGAATTCAGGACATGGGTGCCCGGCAAATTACTTCACTTCGGAAAAACTATTTGGAACTCTTCCGAGCCACTGCCAGCAACTCGCCCCCAACCATATTTTCTCCCGCACTGAATTGACAGAACGTGAGTCCATGTCTGTTAAAACCCCAGCGTAGGAATTCTGGAGTAATCAAGAGCGGATGAACCTTGTTCCAGGACTTGTGATACGTCTCGTCTTTGCGATCTGGATTTCCGTTTGGGCAGAAACAGACAAAGTAGCCACCAGCCGCGAGCAGCTTCGGCGCCTCAGAGAGCAAGATGTTGGGATCGGGGAGATGTTCGATGACATGCGAGGAAAAAAGACAATCGATTGTGCCGTCGAGGCTCCGCAGATCTTTCACCATTTTGCAGCCCAATTTTTCTTCAGCGTACCGAGCACGATTCTCTCCGACTTCAAAGGAATACACGTCGAACCCAGCCTGCCTCATCTGCCAACTGCCATAGCCCCACGAGCAGCCAAAATCGAGAATTCGCGCGCCAGGAGAGAGGAGCGATTTGAGCACAGCAATATAGGAGGTGAAGTCCTTGTCGGACATGCGAAATTGAGATTTAAGAAGTTTCGAGAGCTGCTCGGAATCGGGCAAAGTGGTCGTGAATTCCTGTCGATATTTTTCGTTCTTGTAGAGTTTGTCCGCTCTTTTTGCGGACTCCTTGGGTACACGAAAGCGAATATGACAATTTGGGCACCCGTAGAGCGAGGTCACGACATATTTGCGGCGCACCAGTTCGGCGATTTGGTTTCCGCAGGCAGGGCAGGTGGTGTCAGCACCAATCGATGCGAACATGGCCCACCCTAAATAGCCTATTTTCTTTTTAATCTCTTCCGACACTATGCCCATAGTGTGCACACTCCTCAAAACTTCACGATCCCCACTTCCATCCGTAAATAGAGAACTCCCAAATGCTTGCGACCGAAGGTGGAAATCTGACGGATTCAGTTCAAAGTATCACTGATTGAGAACCAATCGACAAGGCAAATGAGCAGGCGGCTAGGGTCGCCCAGCCTTCACATCTTTAAGAGATCAACCATACCTCATCAGTGCAGGCGCCCCATCCTTCTCGTTCTTTGCGCAAGGTGGGATAGCACGGACCTTTCGAAGACCTTGCGCACGCATAGTAGACTTTCCCTTTGAGCACCGCTGGAGAGTGTGTCGATGAAGATAGTTTTTGCCGCCTCAGAATGCGTGCCGTTTGCCAAGACCGGAGGACTGGCCGACGTTGTAGGCGCACTAGGCCCCGAACTCGTCAAGCTGGGCCATGAAGTCACGGTCTACCTGCCCTTCTATCCGCGCGTGCGGCCCCACATTCAGGGCGAGCTGAAGTACGTCGTCCGCTCCATCACCATTCCGTTTCCGCACTACAACCGCTTCGCCGGCATCGTTGATGGCGGCAAGCGCGAGGGTGTGCAGCACTACTTTGTCGACTGCCCGGAGATGTTTGCGCGGCCCGAGCTGTACGGCACTCGTGAAGGCGACTACCCCGATAACGCCGAGCGTTTTGGCCTCTACTGCCGCGCCGTGCTTGAGGCAACTAAGCAGCTCGGCGTGCCCGACGTGTTTCACATCCACGACTGGCAGGCATCGCCGTTGGCGATCTTTCTCCGCAACGTGTATGCCGCCGACCCCATACTGCGCAAAGCAGCCGTCGTGCTGACGATCCACAACGCCGCTTACCAGGGCACGTTTCTGCCGCAAACCACCGAGCAGCTCCTGCTGCCATGGGAAATCTTCACCATGGACAAGGTCGAGCAATTCGACCGTTTCAACTTTCTCAAAGGCGGCGTGGTCTACTCTGACATTCTGACCACGGTCAGCCGCAAGTACGCCGAAGAGATTCAGACACCGGAGTTCGGTGAAAATCTCGACACGGTACTGCGCGCGCGTTCGGGCGACCTGCGCGGCATCCTGAACGGCGTCGATTACGAGAAATGGAATCCGGCCACCGATGCAAATCTCGCCGCGCATTATTCAGCAGACGACCTGGCCGGCAAGGCAGCCTGCCGCGCCGATCTGCTGCGCGCCTTCGGGCTCGGCAACGTTGAACGCACAACGCCGGTCATCGGCATCGTGTCGCGCTTTGCCACGCAGAAGGGTTTTGATCTGGTGGCGCAAATCGCGGGTCAGCTTTCCGATCGCGAAGTCGCCGTGGTCGCCGTGGGCACAGGCGAGCCGGTGCTCGAAAAGTTCTTTCGCGACTGGGCTTTCTGGCATCGTGGCAACGTGGCCGCAAAAATCACCTACGACGATGCGCTGGCGCACAAGATTGAGGCCGGCTCGGATATGTTCCTGATGCCGTCAAAGTACGAGCCATGCGGGTTGAACCAAATCTACTCGCTCAAGTACGGAACCGTGCCGATTGTGCGCGCCACCGGCGGACTCGACGACACCATTGAAGAATGGAACGCAGAAAAAGCCACCGGTACCGGCTTCAAATTCCACGGGCTCGATCCGCTCGATCTTCTAGCAGCCATTGACCGCGCTCTCTCAGCCTTCCGCGACAAGGAAAGCTGGACGCAGCTGATGCGCAACGGCATGGCCCGCAACTACAGCTGGCGCCAACCCGCCCGCGAGTACGCAGCGGTGTACCAAGAAGCCTCGCGCCGCCGCGCCTGAAGTGCCCACACAGTTAGAGCATGAACCCCTAGTTGTGCTTGCCCTTCCACTCCGCGTACGGTCCCTGGAAGTCCTCGATTTCTTTTTCGTGAAAGTGCCACAGGCGCGTGGCTACTTCGTCAATCAGGTCGTGATCGTGCGTCACCAGCAGAACCGTGCCATCATACCGCTGCAGCGCGATGTTGAGCGCATTGATGGCTTCAAGGTCCAGATGATTCGTCGGCTCGTCGAAGATGAGAATGTTCGGCTTGGTCAGGATGAGCTTGCAGAACACCAGCCTTGCCTGCTCGCCGCCCGAAAGCGCCTTGGTCGGCTTGGAGCCTTCTTCGCCGCTGAAAAGCATCTGGCCAAGAATGCCGCGAATGTCTTCAGTGTGGGCCGCCGGGTCCCAGCGATGCAGCCACTCGGCGACGGTGAGCCCGTGCTCAATGGTGGCGCCCACGTCCTGCGGAAAATAGCCAATGTGCGCTTCGTGTCCCCAGAAAACAGTGCCGGAGTCGAGCGTGAAACCAGGGTCGGCGAGCCCGGGATAGTTGGCCAGCAAGCTCTTGAGCAGCGTGGTTTTGCCCGCGCCGTTGCGCCCCATCAAGCAGATCTTTTCACCGCGCAGAACGTTGGCGGTAAAACCGCCGAGTACCGTTTGATCGCCGTATAGCTTGGTCAGGTGCTTGAACTCAAGTATGTGTTTGCCGCTGGGGCGCACCTGGTCAAACTTGATAAACGGGCGCTGAATATTCGAGCGCGCCAGTTCGTTGGTCTGCAGCCGTTCCACTTCCTTGCGCCGGCTGGTCACCTGCGAGGAACGCGTGCCGGCAGCAAAGCGCGCAATAAATTCATTAAGCTGCGCAATCTTCTTGTCCCGCTGCGCGTTCTGCGCTTCCAGCGTAGAGCGGATTTGCGTCTTGGCCATCACCATGTCGTCATAGCCGCCCGTGTAGACAATGATCGTCTGGTAATCGATGTCGGCGGTGTGCGTGGTAACGGAATTTAAAAAATGGCGGTCGTGCGAAATCGCAATCAGCGTGCCATCGTAATTCTGCAGAAAGTCCTGCAGCCAGTGGATCGAATCAAGATCGAGATAGTTAGTAGGTTCGTCAAGCAGCAGCGCTTCAGGCTTGCCGAACAGCGCCTGCGCCAGCAGCACGCGAACTTTCTGGCCGCCCTGCAGCTCTGACATTTTGCGATCGTGCAGATCTTCTGTAATGTCCAGGCCGTCGAGCAGTACGGCGGCGTCCGCCTCTGCTGTGTAACCGTCCTCATCGCCAATCACCCCTTCGAGTTCGCCCAGGCGCATGCCGTCCGCGTCTGTCATCTCAGCCTTCTCGTAGATGCGGTCGCGCTCTTCAAGGGCGGCCCACAGCGGCTTGTTTCCCATGATCACCGTGTCGATAACACGAAATGCATCGAAGGCAAACTGGTCCTGGCGCAGCACGCCAAACTTTCGCGGGCGTACGACGGTGCCTTTTTGCGCATCCAGCTCGCCCGTAAGCACCTTCATAAAAGTGGATTTGCCAGAGCCGTTGGGGCCGGTAAGTCCGTAGCGGCGGCCATCGACAAAACTTACGCTTACATCTTCGAAAAGTACCTTCGAGCCGTAGCGCATTGAAACGTTGCTGACACTAAGCATTTTTTACGTGATCCCTGAAAGCGATGATTCGCAATTTAGTTCTGGCAAGCGCGACCCGCAATCCGGCGATGAGCCGACAAGCCCAATCGACGTTGGTTGGTACGGGGTGTGGGGCCTCAAAATGCAGCCGCCCGCCAGGAAGTTCTGCTCTTTCAGTTTCTCATATGCGGCCGCTCGACGGCGGAGGAGCCAGGACGTACCACCGGTTCAGAAAATCTCGCGCAGCCGCGCAAACGAGTCAAGCTCCAGCAAGTGCTGGCCGTTAGGCGCCGGATCGACAGAAGCGTGCTCCAGCACCCATGTGTCTTTATGGAAGAGAAACACCGCATGCATCCCGGCGGCGAGCGCAGGATTGATGTCGCTTTTGGGGCTGTTGCCAATCATCCAGCTGGTATGCGGCTTCAGCTCGTGGCGGGCGATCACCTGCCGGTACGTGGCCGCGTCTTTTTCTGCAACGATTTCGACAGCCGCAAAATAACGGCCCAGGCCTGAGTGCGCCAGCTTGTCGGCCTGTTCCGCCTCATTGCCCTTGGTCATCAGGATGAGGTGATGGCGCAACGAAAGCTCCGAAAGCGTTTCTTTGACGCCCGGCAACAATTCAATTTCCTGTTCGGCAATCGAGCGCGCAAAGCCGCGCACCTTCTCGCGCTTTTCCTCCGTCACTGGCGAGGGGCTCAGGCGCTCAAAGCAGGCAATCAGCGAGCGTGTAAAGCTCGTCAGACCGTAGCCGTGAGCGAGGATCGTCTCGCGCTCAACGGCGTTCAGCGTTTCGCGTACCTGCGCAGGGGTGTACTCGTGGTGATTGAGAAAGCTGATGAAGGCAGCAATGGCTCGCTCAAAGTAGACGTTGTTTTCCCAAAGCGTGTCGTCCGCGTCGATGAGCAGGGTTTGGCCGGCGGGGAACTGGGGCATGGATTTGATGTTAGCGTCTGCGTGCCGCAAACGAAAGTCCCATAAACCATCGCGAAGTAGCTGTCCGGCTTTCCACCGCGTCCATTTGCCGCATCCCCTACACTGAGACTTGTCTCCATCTTGCCCCGCCATGACCGGCTATTGCGAAATCGCGCTGCCTGTGCCGTTGGACCGCACGTTTACCTACGCGCTGCGGCTGGGGCAGATTGTGCAGCGCGGCATGCGGGTCGTCGTGCCCTTTCGCAATGAAAAGCTGATCGGCGTGGTCACTGCCGTGATGGTCGACCCGCCCGCAGATGTTGAAGTCAAGTCGCTGGAGGCGGTGCTTGACGACGAGCCCCTGTTAAGCGAACAGTTGCTGGCGCTGGCGGAATGGATGGCCGGCTACTACCTGGCTCCCTTGGGCGAGGTGCTGCGGGGTATGCTGCCGTTGAGCGCTGAAGTGCGGCGCACCGTCTACTACCGCATAACTGACCTTGGCCGCGATGTGCTGGCAAAGCAACTTGAGGCCACGGAAGAAGAGTGGCATCGCGAAGCGTGTGGAGACGATGAAGACTCCAATATTCCAAAATCGAAACCGAATGCCAAGCGGCGCGGCAAACTCTCACTCGACGAACAAAATCTGGAGATTCGCGTGCTGCGTCGGCTTGCCGAGGGCGAGGCGATAAAGGTGTCAACGTTGCGCACGGCCACTGCGGCGACGTTGCCGATACTGGC
>Ga0265342_10000376_pt1 | contig 49231 bp, 48 predicted proteins | sample 4CB327metaG_FD_203125 | JGI IMG/M metagenome (GOLD analysis project Ga0265342, IMG submission 203125) | Rhizosphere microbial communities from Carex aquatilis grown in University of Washington, Seatle, WA, United States - 4-CB3-27 metaG | ecosystem: Host-associated > Plants > Roots >... | reverse complement strand
CTTCGATTCGTTTTATCATAACTATATCAACCAGGCTAAGACCAAAGGAATTACCATCGACGAAAAGAATGCCAAAGATAAGATCTATGCCCTTTACCTCGAAGCCTTCAAGAAAGGCGCATACAACTATATCAAGAAAGAATCTGTAACTCCGGTCAAGATCACTAAACGTCAATATTTTTCCGGCGGGTTCGATGATCAAATCAAGGTAACCCCTGGCTCGGTTACGCAAGTTCCTAGTACGGCGGTGGTAGCAAAAGGAGAGGTTGAAACCGGCGCGGCGGGTGGCAGGCCTGGTTCGCCGGCAAGCGGCAGAGTGGGCGCTGATCATCGGGAATATTTAGATCAAGTAAAAAGCAGAGCCAAACGAGTGGTGGATTTGCGTTGTGCGGAATTACGCGATTGGCGCGAAATTTATTCTACTGAAGCAAAGCGTTTTGACGATGATGTTTTAAGTGAGGTGCGCAGACTGGATGAGCAAAAAATCCGGGTTGGGGAAAACGAATATTTAAGCATCAAACATCTTTACCGGGTTGTTAACTTTGTTTTTGTAGAAAACAGAGATGGCGTTGAGGACGCCCGGTATGTCCCTGAAACCAATACGATTGAGATTTTCGGAACATCCTTTTTAAATGATTGCAACAAAGCCATGGTTGCTAACGTGATGCATGAATTAGCTGAAAAGAAGATCATTGACCACTGGGGGTCTCATCCTAGCGAAGCGCAGGCTTTTCGCGCTCATGCTTTGGCAGATTTATATGTTCAATCCAATCCCGACCTGGCTTTAGCCGGAATTTTTAGAGGCTCGCCCGGTGAGCATAGTGATCATAACTTGGCGCGTATGGAAATGTCGGGGCTTATACATCTTGCCCAAGGGAATCCAGAGGCAAAACAAGCCTTAGCCACGCGTATTTTGCATATTTTAAAGAACTTTGAGCATAGCGAGCGTTACTATCCGATCGATCCCGGGACGCGTGCCGATTGGGAAAGGATATTGGCTAAATTCACTGCGCTTGAACAGTTTGAGCAATTGGGCGTAGATATCACTAACATTTATCCGGAAAATGATTTGCAAAAAAGAGTCACCAAAGAACAGATCACCACGGGCGAGGCAGTATCGCTGGTCGCGGCATTGGCGATCGTCGGCGGTGATAGGATTAATCTGCTTGCGGAGTTTGTTGCTAAGAATAAAAATATTGTTAAATTTCCTTTACAAGAGATACCGCGCTGGCTAAATGATCGCGGTTGTCAGGCGGCAACCGTAACTATGATCAGAGAAAAATTAAAGTATGCTCCGGTTATAATGCCGGCTAAAGCTAACGGCCATGGCGAGCGAGCGTTTGTCTTGTCTGGCCGATGGCAGCCGCAAGGAAGGCCTGAGGACGTGGTGCTAGGCCACCAGGCCACCTTCTTGCCGCTTTATGAATATCGGGGTGAAGCATATTTTCGCGGTGAACTCCACCAAAGATTACGCCCTCATATCACCTTTGGCGAGGATAATTGGCGCCGGCGTTTTGCTCAAGCAGTGGATGGGTGGAGAGGGGATATTTATAGAAATTTACCGGAATGGTTTAAGCCTAATAAAAATTGGGATATGCATTGGTTTATAGATTCTGTCAATGTGGTTTATGTGCCCTCCCAGGAGGCCCAGGGGGTTTATGTCGAGGCTGATCAAAAAGTAATTTATTTTGTTGGCAATAGTTTTGAGACGATGAGCGACGAAGAGATCCGCGCTAAATTCCTGGAAGCCGCGATCGTGGCATCGGGAGTTTACGGCTATGCTTTGCTTAAGCCGGACCAGTCATCCGGCGCGGCGGATGGCAGGCCTGGTTCGCCGATGAAAGGCGATATCAGCGCTGATCATCAAAAAAAGCTGGATAGGATCCGCGAAGAAGTTATGCATGGCGGCAAGGCGGTAGAGCTGTATTCGAATTTCTGGGATGCTTCCGAATTAGTTCATCAATTCCACGAAGGAACGATTAACGCTGTGTTAGAGCGGATGCTTAAAAAGCGCGCTAAGCTTGGGCCGGCGGCGGATGATGTGGTCGATCCCGACCGGGTTTTGCGCCATGGCGGGATAAATATTAAATTTTTTCCTACCACCGAGGTTGAGGATGCGCGTTACGACATTGCTACCGATACGATTGAATTTTTCGGGCCCGATGCGGCATGGGTTTTAAGGGTAGGTGAGGCTTATTTATGCCACGAAATCGTGGAAGCGGCGGAGATTAAGAAAAACGGCAAGCCGCACACCCAGGACCATGAAGCCTGGCGCGGCCATAGCATGGCGGTTAACTACGTTCAATCGCAGGAAGATTTAGCTTACGGTGAATTTTACGGCGAGGGTGACGGCCGGTTTAACGATCAAAAATTATCCCGGATGACAATCGAAGATATTTTGGCGGTCAAAGGCCAGCGTCAAAAAAAGATCATTGCTGAACGCGTGCGTTACATCCTGCTTAATTATGCCCATGCGGAGAATTTCTATAAGGACCAGTTAAGCTTGGAGATGCGTGCGGCGTGGCGGCGGATTTTAGAAAAATTTACCAGCCTCGGGCAATTTAACGCATTGGGTGTCGATTTAACGACAATTTACCCCGAGGATAACCTTGAAAAAAGGAACTCGGCGCAGCAGATCACTACCGGCGAGGCGGTATCGCTGGTATTAAGCCTGGCTTTGGCCGGGGGTGAAAATAAAAATCTGCTTAATGAATTTATCGCTTCCAACGCCTATTTAGCCAAATACCCTATCTTTGCTATCGCGGTTTGGTTAGCGCAGCGTAAGGGTGATTCCTATAGCGATACGATTACCTTGCTCGGTAAGCTTGACGTCAATGCCGCAATCGCCGCCGGCTGCCGGTTTTTGTCGGCAGAAGATCTGCCTAAGGATATGATGGCCAAGGAAAACGTGGCTCATGTGCTGATGGTCTACTTTAGTGAATTATCGGTGGAAAGCTTAAAGCGCATGATCGATCAAGGCCAGGCGGCAGATTTGATTGCGATACTCTTTGGGGCGAATGCTACCTTAAAAGGTTTGTTTGCCGTCGAGACCAGCTTGGATTTGATTAATAAATTGCATGAGGCTGATCCTGATTTCTTTGCATCGCTCAAGGCTAAGGCGGCGCTTAATGTCATAGGCGACACTTTGCGGTACTATCTGAATAATTCGATCCAAGCAAGTTCGATTTTTGCCGGTACGCCGTATGCGGAGATCGGTTACGGTCAAGAGTTTGCTTCGATTTGGTTATTTTTAGCGATGCTGGATAAGATACCGCAAGATAAACTTTTGCTGGGTACGTTGGACCAGGATATCGGCTTCGGGTTGAAGGCCGCGCGCGAGTTTTACTCGAAGATGCGCGATCGCGCTCCGGCGGATATCGCCGCCGAGTTTGTAGCCGGGACAAGGCCGGGGATTTTAGAGCGGTTGGGGATAAACACGGGAGAGGCCGCCGCCGGCGCGGCGAAGAAGCCCAGCAACAGAAGTGAAGTGATCAGTCCAGAAAAACTTGATAAATTATTGGCCAAAGAAAATATGTTGCGTGAGTTTACTCGGGACGGCAATACCTTTTTAGTATTTAAAGATGGCGAGCTTGGCGACAACGATGCAATCAGGCTGGGGCGCAAAACGGGCAAGCATGCCAGCACCTATACGATTGCTATTACAGAAGAGTTGGCTGATGATGGCAACGACGCAATAGATGCTTTGGTTGCGCACGAGACCCAAGAAGATTTAAAATACAGCTTTATCAATGCATTTCGAAGGCCTTCGCGAGAAAAGACCGATTGGCAAGATAGCCAGATGCGTATACGCGCTCATCGTTTTGGTTCTGCCCAAGAAGTCTTGGCGTGGAACCGTAACCATCAGGGTGAATTATTGCCGCGCCATCTTCGTGCGCTAAAAGACCCTAGGCGGGCGGCGGAGTTGGTTGAGGAGTGGAGCGATGGGTCCAGAGGTTGGCTAGCCCGGCATAAAAAAGTATGGGAAGAAGAGGGCTTTGACCCCAGGGATATCGCAACCCTTGAGGCGTATGCTCGATTATTTAATGAAACCGCCGTCGGCGGTGAGGATTTTCGAGGCATGGCCACCAAGTCAACCGGCAGTTTTAACAAGATGGAGCTAAAGGGAACGGATTTAGGCGATATCGGTAATTTAAATATCGAGATCACGGCGATTGTGCCGTTTAAGCCGTAGAATTATAGAATGGCCATGTAGGGGCGAGGCACGCCTCGCCCGCAATAAACGGGAGGGGCATGCCCCTCCCCTACGGGTATATTGAAATCCTGTCTCGAGTTTTTAACGCCCAATAATTTTCTTGCAATTTGTAAGGGGGTTGGCTATAATAACCCCTTATTTTAAGGGTTTAGTAGAGAATTAATTATAATTTGGCTCGAGGTTTTTCACACGCGGAAAGTGCGAAAATTCTCAAGTTTCACCAGGAGGATAAGATTATGGCAGTTAAAGTAGCGATCAACGGGTTTGGTAGAATCGGCAGAATGGTATTCCAGGCGCTTTGCGATCAGGGTATTTTAGGCAAAAGCGTGGATGTCGTCGCGGTAGTCGATGTTTCGACCGACGCCGATTATTTTGCTTATCAGATGAAATATGACTCTGTGCACGGCAGATTTAAACACACCGTGACTACGGAAAAGTCCGATGCATCTAAGCCGGAAGCAGATGTTTTGGTGGTTAATGGCCACAAGATCAAATGCGTGGCGGCGACCAAGACTCCGGCCGAATTGCCTTGGAAGGCGTTGGGCGTACAGGTTGTTATTGAGTCAACCGGTTTATTTACCGATTCGGAAAAGGCCAAGGGGCATTTAGATGCAGGGGCAAAGAAAGTTATTATTTCTGCGCCGGGAAAAGGCGAAGTAAAAACGATCGTCATGGGCGTTAATGACGCCGAGTATGATGCGGCTAAGCACAATTTGGTTTCTAATGCTTCGTGCACTACCAATTGCTTGGCGCCGCTAGTACACGTAATCTTAAAGGAAGGTATCGGTATTGAGACGGGTTTGATGACCACGATCCATGCTTATACTGCGACACAAAAGACCGTTGATGGCCCGTCGAAGAAAGATTGGCGCGGCGGCCGTGCGGCAGCGATCAATATTATTCCTTCGACTACCGGCGCAGCCAAGGCTGTAGGCGAAGTATTGCCGGCGACGAAAGGCAAATTGACCGGTATGGCGTTTCGCGTGCCGACGCCGGATGTCTCGGTTGTGGATTTGACTTTCCGCTCGGTAAAAGATACCTCGATCGAAGAGATCGATGCGCTTTTAAAGAAAGCTTCCGAGAGCTACTTGAAAGGTATCCTGGGTATCGCGACCGAAGAAGTAGTCTCTACGGATTTTATTCACGATCAACGCTCGTCGATCTACGATTCGCTGGCGACTTTACAGAATAACTTAAAAGGCGAGAAGAGATTTTTTAAGGTTGTTTCCTGGTACGATAACGAGTGGGGTTATTCCTGCCGTGTGGTCGATCTCTTAAGTTTGATCGTTAAGAAAGGCGTTTAACTTTAAGGAGATAAGGTATGGCGAAAGTCACGATCAAAGATATCAGCTTAAAAGGTAAGAGAGTGATCATGCGCGTGGACTTTAACGTGCCGCTGAAAAACGGCGTGGTCAAAGATACCGCCCGCATTAAAGCTGCCATACCGACGATCAAATATGCCTTAGATCAGGGCGCATCGAAAGTGATTTTGATGAGCCATTTAGGGCGCCCCGATGGGAAGGTTGTGGAAGAATTACGTTTAACTCCGGTGGCAGTAGAGCTAGAGAAGCTTTTAGGGTTGCCGGTGGAAAAGTTAAATGATTGTATCGGCCCGGAGGTGAAGCGGCAGATTGAAAAAAGCACCAAGCGGGTGATCCTTTTAGAGAATTTACGTTTTCACGCTGAGGAAGAAGAGGGTGATGAAAATTTTGCTAAAGAGCTTGCTTCTTTAGCCGATGTTTATGTCAACGATGCTTTTGGCACGGCGCATCGCGCCCATGCCTCGACTACGATCATTGCGAAATTTTTACCATCCGCTTTAGGGTTTTTGATGGATAAGGAAGTCACGGCGCTTTCTTGCGCGTTAAATCCGGTAAGGCCTTATGTGGTGATCTTAGGCGGAGCTAAAGTCTCGGATAAGATCGAAGTGATCAATAATCTTTTAAAGAAGGCCGACACGATCTTGATCGGCGGAGCGATGGCCTACACTTTTTTAAAGGCTAAGGGCGAAACAACCGGCAGTTCCCGCGTAGAAGAAGATAAAGTAGCTTTAGCGAAAGAGATCTTAGCTAATGCGCAAAAACAAAAAGTAAAAATCGTTCTGCCGGTCGACCACTTAGCCGTGCAGGCGATTGACAAGCCGGATACCAAAAAATTTACCGACAAGCTTACTAATGGCGATATTGGTGTCGATATCGGCCCCAAGACCGTAAATCTATTCAAGCAAGAGTTAGAGACCGCGAAGACGGTTTTATGGAACGGCCCGGTGGGGATCTTTGAAAATCCTCACTATTGTGAAGGGACCAAAGAGATCGCGTTAAGTTTAGTCGAGCTGGACAATGCTACAGTTATCGTCGGCGGCGGCGACAGCGCTTCGGCGGCAAAAGAGTTTGGTGTCGTGAGTAAGTTGTACCATGTTTCAACCGGCGGTGGCGCATCGCTTGAACTTTTGGAAGGAAAAGCTTTGCCCGGGATCGCCATAATCCCCGATAAGAAATGAGTAGGGGCGAGGTAACCTTGCCCGTACATTTATAAACGAAGGAGAAAAATGAGAACACCGATTATCGCCGGCAACTGGAAGATGTACAAGACGATGGGCGAGGCAACCGCTTTGGTCAACGCGATGAAAAAAGAGTTAGGCTCATTTGATAAGGCTGAGGTTGTGGTCTGCCCTTCCTTTGCCGCTTTAAATACGGTTTATCTTTTGATCGAAAACAGCATGATCAAATTAGGCGCGCAGAATTTATTTTGGGAAAAAGAAGGCGCCTTTACCGGCGAGACCTCGCCTTTAATGCTTAAAGATTGCGGCTGCGAATATGTGATCATCGGCCACTCGGAACGCAGACAATATTTTCATGAGACCGATGAGTCGGTCAATAAAAAGATCAAGATGGCCCTGGATGTCGGCCTTATTCCGATTGTTTGTGTCGGCGAGACTTTGGCCGAACGTGAAGCCTCAAAAACCAAAGGGGTGATCGAGAAACAGCTCAAGGGCGGTTTTAACGATATCACCAAAGAAGATATGGCAAATATCGTTATTGCTTACGAGCCGATTTGGGCGATCGGTACGGGAAAAACTGCATCGGCAGCACAGGCGCAGGAAGTGCATAAGTTTATTCGCGAGTGGTTGACCAATAATTTTTCTTCGGATGTTTCCGACAGCACGCGTATCCTTTATGGCGGTAGCGTTAAGCCGGAAAATATTAAAGAGTTAATGCACGAGCCGGATATTGATGGCGGGCTTATCGGTGGAGCGTCGCTTAAGGCGGAATCGTTTGTGGCGATCGCTAAAAATGCCGTAGCCTAGCCCTTCAAGGGTAAAAGGAGAGAAGATGTTATATAATTTTTTATGGGTTTTGCATATTATCGTGGTAGTCGGCTTGATCGGGATCATCCTTATTCAGCGCGGCCGCTCCGGTGGTTTAGTCGAGGCTTTAGGCGGAGTTGAATCGATTTTTGGTACCAAGACCAGTGCGATGTTGGTGCGCGGTACAGTAGTTTTGGCGGTAATATTTTTTACGACCTCGATCTCTTTGGCTTATCTTTCCAAGGAGCGCGGTAAATCTTTGATCGAAAAGTATGGGGATAATGATAAGAGCCCCAAGAGCGGCGCCAAGGGTGTGATGAATATGCCGCCCTTGCCGGTGGCGAATACTGCTGTTCCGGCTCCATCGCCCGCAGCTAATGCTCCGGTTGATGAAGAATATTGATAAGCTGTTTAAATCCCTTTTTCTACTTACTATATTTTTTCCTTCTGCCGCTATTGCTGCGCCGTTATTTAACCAGCCCTATAAAAGTTATACTTTAACTCCTGGTAAATCCGGCGGCCGCCTGGTTTTAGCCTTGACCAGTGAACCTAAATCATTTAATCCGATTGTAGCCCAGGAAGCTTCAACTACCGAGATCACCTCATTGATCTTTGAAGGGTTGGTGCGCACGAACCCTTTGAGCCTTAAGGTTGAGCCTAATCTGGCCAAGGCTTGGAAAGTATCAAAAAATGGCAGGGAGTATATTTTTTATCTGCGCGATGATATTTATTTCAATGACGGCGTGCGATTAAAGGCTGACGATGTAGTTTTCACTTTTAATGAGCTTGTTTATAATCCGGATATCCCTACATCGAGCCGCGATATTTTTACTTTAGATGGGAAAAAGATCCTGGTAGAAAAGGTCGATGATCTGACGGTTAAGTTTACTTTGCCTTCAACTTTTGGGCCGTTTTTGCGTGCCATGAGCCAGGAGATCTTACCGAAACATAAATATGAGTCATGCGTAAAAGAAAAGAAGTTTACTTTTGCGCTGGGGCTCAATACACCGCTTACCGATATTGTCGGTACCGGGCCATTTCGTTTAAAAAAATATTTATTCGGGGAGCAGGTAATCTTTGAAAAAAATCCTTATTATTGGAAAAAAGATGCCTTAGGTGCAAAGCTGCCATATCTTGGCGAAGTGGTGTTTCTGATTTTGCAAAGCCAGGATACGAGCCTCTTGAAATTTCTGGATAATGAACTGGATTATTATCCGCTACGCCCGGCGGATATTGCGATCTTAGGCCCCTTAAAAGATAAGAATAACTTTTCGCTTTATAATGCCGGCCCTAGTTTTGGTGAAAACTTTATTGTGTTTAACCAGACGCCGGGAGAAAATCCAGCGACAAAAAAACCTTTTGTATCGCCATATAAATTACGCTGGTTTTGCTCCCAGGGTTTTCGCCATGCCGTATCTTTAGCGGTCGACCGTAAAAAAATGATCGATTTTGTTTTGAATGGTTTAGGCGAAGAGCAATTTTCTCCCCTGACCAAGGCAAATCTTTCTTTTTATAGCGATAATATTGTTAAAGAAAAGTATGATCCGGTAGAGGCAAAAAAGATCCTTGAAGGGATAGGATTTGCCGATAAAGATAATGACGGATTTTTGGAAGATAAAGAAGGGCATAGGCTCGAGATCGATTTTTATACTAATGCCGATAATACTGAGCGCGTGCAGATGGCGGCGTTAGTGAAGACCGATTTAGAAAAGATCGGTTTTAAAATAAATTTTATGCCGCTTGATTTTAATAATCTGGTGGTTAAGCTTTCTTCGACCAATGATTGGGAGATGGTATTCATGGGTTTTACCGGCGGGATCGAACCTTATTTTGGCAAAAATGTCTGGTCGTATAAAGGCGGCCTTCATGTTTGGAACCGTTCGGGTAAGGCGATTGCCGGCTATGAACAGGAGATCGAAGATATTTTTGAAAAGAGCGCGCGGCTTACCGACGATAAGGCGCGTAAAAAGCTTTTTGACCGGTGGCAATTTTTGGTTTCCAGCGAATTACCGTTGATCCATACGGTTGTGCCGGAAACGATATATGCCATACGTAACCGCTTTGGTAATCTTTATCCGACAGTCTTCGGCGGCGCCTTCGGCGAGCTTGAATACGTTTACGTGAAATAACTAACTCCCTCCAACTCCCTCTTTGCACAAGAGGGAGGGCGAACAAAAAACTTTACTGGTGTGTAGATAAGCGGTATATTTTATGTATAACCAGAAGGAGGTGTTGTGATGGGAAAATGCCGTTATTGTGGTTCAAGCCTTTATGGCCCGTGCAGTGCAAGCCCGCACGGTAAGCACGAGCATATCAATAATCACTCCGAGTGCGAATTTTGCGGTTCAGTGCTTTACGGCGTCTGCACCTATAACCCCGATAAAAAACACCGCCATGGCCACGGCGAAGACCAATGCATCTGGTGCGGCTCGACCGCGATCGGCGCCTGTGTCTTAAGCCCACATGGGAAACATGAACGGTGAAGTATGGCTAACTCCCTCCAACTCCCTCTTTACAAAAGAGGGAGAGCGGACGGAGATTTGCCCTCGCTTTTGTAAAGAGAGGGCGGCGTAAGCCGGGAGAGTTAGAGGCATGCAAGTCTTCAACGGAAAACACACTAAAGAAAAGCGGATCGTCTTAAGAAAAGGACAGACTATGGCGGAACAGCTGCTTTGGGCAAAGCTTCGTGCCGGTAACTTTCATAAGTTAAAATTTTTTCGCCAATATGGAATAGGCGGCTATATTGCAGATTTTTATTGCCCGGTTAAAAAACTAGTTATTGAGGTTGATGGCGGTCAGCACTATGATAAAGAAACCAGGGAATATGATGATGAGCGAGAAAAATATATGAAAGCCCTGGGCGTGAGAACAATACGGTTTAATAACCATGAGGTTTTGACGAAGATGGAGGCGGTGTTAGAGGTGTTGGAGCGAATGGTTGGCATCTAACTCCCACCAGGCCGACCTAACTGCCTCCAGCTCCCTCTTTACAAAAGAGGGAGAGCGAAGAGAAGAATAGTCATTGCGAGCGTAGCGCGGCAATCTCGGTTGGTTGCAGGGTGGTGCGGATCGAAGGTATGATAAAATGGTTTTCGTAGGGGCGGACCTATGTGTCCGCCCGTGAGTAGCATCGACTTTTAAAATTGAGGGGTGATTATGTGGTGGTCGGCAAAATTGCTTTATAAGGCTGTTCATTCAAGAAATGGAAGAACGATCCAGCCTGGGCGGAATATGTACGAAGAATCGGTCATCGTTTTGCAGGCTAATAAATTACGTGATGCCGAGAAAAAAGCATTAAGTATTGCTAAAACGAATGAAAATAGATATTTGAACGAAAAAGGTGAATTGGTAAAGTGGAAATTGATCCAGCTTGTTGAAATTCAAGAGCTACAAGATAAATTAAAAGATGGCTTAGAGGTATCGTCTCGATTATTTAAAAATATGTCGGCATTTAGAAAAGTCGATGCTTTGGTTAAGCGGAACAAAAGACGCGATAAGCAGCATTTGGTGTGATTGAGCATGTTCGAGCAACTGCACGTGGAATAAGCTATGGACAACATGAAGAGCGCAAAAAAATATAAGCACACGCAGATCGGTTGGGCAATGGTTGTGGTAGCTGTGGCAATTGCTTTTGTTTTGCCGATCTTTTTGCCGCACAGCCCAAAAGCCATGCCGGGTATTTACCTGGTGCGCGTTATCGCTGGCGCGATATTATTGCTATTTCCCACCCTTAGCGTAGAAATCGATAGCAGTTTCATTAGATTTTATTTTGGCTTAGGTGTTATCGGGAAAAAGCTTGCACTGGACGATATCGCCTCTTGCCGTAAGTTACGCACCAGCTGGCTTAACGGCTGGGGAATCCACGGCTGTTTGGGCAAAAGCTGGCTCTATAACGTTTCCGGTTTTGATGCGATTGAACTGGTGATGAAAAACGGAATGAAATATTATATCGGCACCGATGATCCTAGCGGCCTTCTCGGTGCGATCGGGAAGCCTCACCCCAACTCCTTGCCTATTGTAGTACATAATTAATTAAAATATAAAAAATTATTGACATAAGATTATCTTTTGCTATAATCTACCCATGGCGATAAACATTTTCGATAATACGATTAAAGAAACCCTGGCCGCAAGGTTGGATGCGCTTGAAAAGCATTTTCAATCCGATGTGGTTTTTTATTATGGAGAGATGCACCCGTCATGTCAGAAAATTTTTCGCGATTTTATCGAAAAGCTCAAAGATGATAACAAACAAGAAACATTGACGATATTTATCAATACACCCGGCGGTAGTGTGGAAGTGGTGGAAAAAATGGTGGATATCGTAAGGTATCATTACAAACGCCTTAATTTTGTTGTACCGGACTATGCGATGTCAGCCGGTACAATTTTTTGTATGTCCGGGGATAAGATATTTATGGATTATTCGTCATCGCTTGGCCCTATTGACCCACAGGTATTTAACGGTAAGGAATATGTGCCTGCCATGGGTTATTTGGATCAGGTAGAGAAATTGTTGGCAAAAGCGAAGGACAATACCATCACGCAGGCAGAATTTCTAATTTTACAAAGCCTTGATTTGGCAATGTTGAGCCGGTATGAGCAAGCCAAGAACTTAACTATAACTCTTTTGAAGAAATGGCTTGTTGAATACAAATTTAAAGATTGGAAAACCCATGCGACTAACGATCAGAAAAAGGATAAACTGGTAACCGTTCCGGAAAAGCAGCAGCGCGCCGAAGAAATAGCGAAGCTTTTAGGGGATAATAAATATTGGCACTCGCACGGTAGGATGATTGGTATCGATATGCTACGCACAGTATTGAAATTGAAGATAGAAGACTACTCTAAAGATATCAATTTACGAAATTTGATTAGACAGTATAATGACTTGATGGTCGAGTATATCGGTAAAACTAATTTTCCGTTATTCCTGCACAGCCGGAACTATTTTTAGGAAGAAAATGGGCAATATTACGCAACAAATAAAGAAAGAGATCGATAGGCATAGCGGCACTTTTTTAAACGATCCGAAGTTTAAAGAGTTGCAGCAATTCTACCTAGATATGCAGGCGAAAGGCATTGCCAAAAAACAGGAATACAGCTTGCCCCAGCTCGATACAATCGGATATCAGTCTTCTTCGCCTCGGCAGTAATGCTTAGCGTTGAATCGGAAAATTGTTTTCGAATAGGCTAGATATTTCTGTGAATATAACCAAAAAAACATTTTTTGTGTTTCTGTTGGTGTTTACTATTTTTGCTTGCCATTCCGCCTACCCCGTCACCGTCGACGTAACCGATATCAGCAACCGCGCATACTTTCCTGCGGTATTAAGCGAGATCAATAACGCCAAACAAGAGATCGATGTGGCGATGTATGCGATGTATGTGCGTTACGATGAACCGGATGATCCAGCCTACAGATTAGTCGAAGCTTTGATCTCGGCGCAGGGGCGCGGGGTAAAGGTTACGGTTTATCTGGATAAGAGCGCGGTAAAAGGCGATGGTGATGAGGGCGCGACCAGCAGCGCTAATGATGCCGCTTATAAGATGCTCAAAGACGCGGGCATCGCGGTTTACTTTATTAAGCCGGAATTTAAATTACACGCTAAGTTGATCGTGATCGATAATGAGACCGTAATCGAGGGAAGCTCCAATTGGACGCAAAAGGCGATTGACGATAATTTTGAGAGCGATACGCTGACGCGCGGCAAGGAGTTTGCCCGCGGGAAACTGGGCTTTTTTACGGCTTTAGCGGGGAATACGGTTACGCCGGTTGTGCCGGATCCGGCGGCTATCGAGAAGGTGAAGGTAAGAAATAGCTTCCTGGAAAATACCAAGCTTGCGCCGCAAATGGTAAGGGTCGGCTCCGAACATGCTTTTCAACTTTACCTTTGGCTTTTGCGCCGAGAGTACGAAGCGGCGAAAAGTGCGGCAGGAGCCGGCGAGTGGCAGAGCTTAGATTATGTAGAGGCGGCGCAATATTTAGGTATAAAAGTAGAGAAGATAAATTCTAATTACCGTAACCACGTACGTGATACCCTCGATCCCCTTAAAAATGAATATAAGCTTATTGATTATCGGCCGGATAACAACGGCAATCTGCAGATACGCCTTTTGGATTATGATGATCCGGCAAAAGGTTATGTTGCTCCGGAAAGCGGGTACTTTAACCTACCCTTGGCTTATTGGGAGTATGGTTTGGATAAAGAGCTTCGCTTGCGGGAGAAGTTCGCTTATCTGGTCAGTATTTACGAACAGGAGATTGCCCGGCCGCGCCCATGGTGGCGGCGCAGCCTCTTGGGCTTAGAAAAAAAGTATCATATTAATTGGCAGGAATTTTGCTACGGGCTGCGTGAGCTTGAAAGGCAGGATTTGATCGAAGTGCACTACTCAAGGACAAAGGGCAAAAATTATAGCGAGCGAGACCCCAACCACTATCGCGTCAAAGAGTTGATCGCGCCTAAGGTAAAGGAGCGGATGTGGCAGGAGTTAGAGACGGCTGAGGGTAGGGAGATGGTCAAGGCGGCACGGCAACTGGCAATGGTGTTGAACCAGGAGAATAATATCCAGACCGCGAAAGATTTTATACGCTTGATAAAACAATATAAGCTGGAGAATGTCCAGGAGGCGGTCAGGCGTATTGCCGATTACACCCCGGATAACCCCCGTAAAAATATCGGATATATCGTGGGGGTCTTAAAGCAGATGGAGAAAGAGAGGTAATACGTAAATTGCTTGGTCGACATGTTCCTGCCGCAAACCGCTCCGGCTCAACCAGCGTTTCGCCTCGCTTTGTGTTTGCCCTCGCTCTCACGCCTGGAGCGTGAACCGTGCCCGCTTCGGGCATAACAAGTTTGCTCTAGGAACAATGTCTCCTGCAATTTACCTTAGTCTATATTTGCATAATTATTTACGCCAATAGCGCAAAGTGATAAAATCATCTTCATGGCAACAATTGTTTTGCTTACAATCGCTAATATTTTTATGACCTTTGCCTGGTACGGCCATTTGAAGTATAAGAGTTCACCGATTTTTCTGGCGATTGTGGTCAGCTGGTCGATCGCTTTTGTAGAGTATTGTTTCCAGGTACCGGCGAATCGCATCGGTTCAAGCACCTTTACCTTAGCCCAGCTGAAGACGATCCAGGAGGTGATCACCCTGGTAGTCTTTTGCTTTTTTTCGGTACTCTATATGCACGAGGGGTTAAAGTGGAATTATATTGTAGGGTTTATTTTTATCATTATCGCTGTATTTTTTATATTTTATTTTAAATAAAGGAGATCTTGTGCTAAAGAAATTTTTTAAGATGATCGTTTGCGCAACGCTTCTTCTTTCCCTTTGCGGTTGTAACGTGATGGTTTTGTCCCAGCACCTTAAGATGTATGCCAAGGCGGTGGAGTACCGCTACGTTGCGCAGGAGATCATGCACCGGGTCAAGACATCGGTTGCCGACCGCATGGTGATTGACCGGGCCAAAACGCTCTATGCCGCCGCGGCGTTTAACGGCGATGCGTTTACGGAAACGCTGCAGCATGAAGCCAGGGCTAACTCTTTAGATAGTGAGAGCTATGAGCAATTTTCCGCTTTGATCCAGGCGTTTAACGAGCTCGAGGATTTTATTCCGGATACCGTGAGTAATTTTAATACCAGCTCGGCGGCTTGCCGAAGCATGGCTGCTTGCAAGGTGGATGCCGAGGCTAAAGGCAAAGAAGCGGCACAGGAGATCAGGGTGGTTATTAATGATAAAACCCGCACTTCGGAAGACCGTATCGGTGAGGCGGTGCTTTTGTTTGAGAAAAATCGCTGGCCGGAATGGGATAAAATATAGATATATGCTTGACAGATTTTAGATTTATGATAAATTTAAGCTAATCCAGATGAACCGTCAAACTCACATGAAACTTTTAAAATACCTTTTAGTGATCGGATTAACCGTTTATCCCTTTATGCCGGCACGTGCTGACTATGGCATGGCCAAGCAAGAGGCTAAAGGATATCGGGATCAAGGCTATAAGATGCAGATGGAAGGTAATATCTCGGGTGCCCGCGAGATGTATGAGAAGGCTGCGGCGATGGATCCTCAATACGCCGAAGTCCATAATGACCTGGGTGTAGTCTATGAGAGTTTAAATCAGATCGACCGCGCTATCTCGATGTATAAGAAGGCGTTGGAGATCAATAATAATTATCTTCCGGCCTATGCTAATTTAGGTTTTGCTTACGAAAAGAAGGGAGATATAACCAACGCCGGCTTATATTGGAAGAAGCGTTATGACCTGGGCCAAAGTGGCGAATATTGGCGCGAGGTTGCCCGGCAGCATCTTTTAAGGTTAGGCACTAACCCGGAAGTAGCGACCACACACCTGGAAGACCAGGCCAGAGTCTTGTCCCGGGATATGGTGGCGGCACGTGAGCAGACACGGTTAAAGAATTTAGAAGAAGCTAAGATCCATTATAATCTAGGTTGCAGCATTTTGACCAAAGGTGATTATGGCGATGCGATCAAGGAATTTGATGCCGCGCGCGATTTAAAGCCGGAAGACGCCGATCTTGCCATGCGTATCGAAGAGTTTCGTACCAAGGCGGTGCAATTGTTACATAAAATACAGGCTAAGGCCAGCGCGGAAGCGGCTTTAGGTGATATCCAGGCAGAAAATTATCAGGCGGCGGGGACTAAATTAAGAGAGTCGTTGGATGCGCTAGAGGGTGTTCCAAAAAAGGCAGATATTCAGCTGAACAATTCCCAGAAATAACAGGCGAAAAGCCTCTCTTTTCTTATTGTCAAATCTTGCTCATGTTGACCGATAACTAATGAAATTTAAAGATTCTTATGCCTGCGGATACGGTTTATTTAATTGACGCGACATCGCTTTGTTACCGCTCTTTTTTTGCGGTAAAGCTTTCAACCTCTAAAGGGGAAGGAAGCGGTGCGGTATTTGGCTATTACAATACGATCAAAAAGATCATCAACCGCTTTGATCCGGTTTACATGGCGGCTTGTTTTGATGTATCGCGTAAGACCTGGCGTTTAGAGAAGTTTAAAGATTACAAGATCCACCGCAAACCGGTGCCGGATGAATTGAAGGCGCAGATACCGCTGGTTAAGCAATTGACATCGCTTTTAGGTATTACCTTGCTGGAAGAGGAAGGTTACGAGGCGGATGATATTATTGCGGCCTTGGCCAACCGGGCCAAAGCAAAAGGTCTAAAAACCGTGATCGTCACTTCCGATAAAGACATGAGCCAGCTTTTGCATGAAGGAAGTGTGGAGATCTATAATCCCGCTAAAGATGAGATGCTGACGGAAAAAAGCTTTACGCAAAAGATGGGTTTTGAACCGCGTTTTATGGCCGATTACCTGGCGCTGATGGGTGATGCCAGCGATAATATTCCCGGCGCGAAAGGTATCGGCGAAAAAGGGGCATCGAAGTTGGTGCAGGAATTTACCTCGATCGATAATATGTATAAACATCTGGATAAGATCGCGCCGAAAACTGCCGGGCTTTTGGTCCAAAGCCGTGAAGATGTTTTATTAAGCAAGGAGCTTGTGCTGTTTCAGGATTGCCAACTTAATGTTTCGATCGAAGGCCTTAAATTAGCGGCCCGCGATGAGGCGGGGCTTAAGGCGATGTTTAAAGAGCTGGAATTTGTCAGCGTGATCAAAGAAGATGCGCCTTACCAAAAAGCGGATATTGAGTTAAAAGATATTGCGGCGGGGGATTGGAAAAAGATCGTAAAAGGCGATTCGCTTATCTTTATTATCAAAGATCAAAAAGCTTATTTTTATGGCGACGAAAAGACAACTTTTGTTTGTATGGCAAAAGAGGCGGAAGGTATATTTAAAGACGAAAAGATCAAAAAAGTAACTCATGATTTTAAAACCCAGCTTTTGGAAAACAAGATCGATATGAGGAATATCGCTTTTGATACGCGCGTTGCGGCTTATATGCTCGATGCGGCTTACGGCGATTATGCCCTGGAAAGCTTGGCGGCACAGCATCTGGGGATCTCCGTTAAAGACGATATCGCGGCCTTGCCCTCGGTGATATTCAGGCTTTATGAGATATTTAAGCCCCAGCTTAAAAGCGTCGGGATGGAGCGGCTTTTTTGTGATGTCGAGATGCCGCTGGTCTCAATCCTTAAAGATATGCAGGAGGCCGGGGTGGCGATAAATATCATGGTAATGGAAAAATTATTAGAGTTAATCGACGGTAAAGCCGATAGTGTCACTAAAAAGATCTATGCTTTAGCAAATAAAGAGTTTAATTTAAATTCGCCCAAACAGATGGCCGAGGTTTTGTTTAACGGCCTTAAGATCAAGCCGCGCAAAAAGACAAAGACCGGATATTCGACCAATGAAGATGTCTTGCAGGAACTGGCTGCGGAGCATGCGATCGCGGGAGAAATCCTGGAGTACCGGCAATTGAATAAATTAAAGACAACTTATGTTTTGCCGATTATTGAGGCGGTGAAAGCGGGTGACGGCAAGATCCATGCTCAATTCAATCAGACCGTGGCGGCGACGGGCAGGCTCTCGAGCTCAAACCCCAATTTGCAAAGTATCCCGGCCAAGGGCGAGTTGGCGCTTAAATTGCGCGAAGCGTTTGTCTCGGGGTTTAAGCATGGAGTTTTGCTCTCCGGCGATTATTCTCAGATCGAGTTGAGGATCTTAGCGCACTATTCGCAGGATGAAAATCTTCTTAAAGCCTTTAATGCCGATCACGACATCCATGGCTTTACGGCGCGGCTTATCTTTGGCGTAGATGAAACCGAGGCTAAGCAAAAGCGGGATATTGCAAAAAAAGTTAATTTTGCCGTGCTTTACGGCATGGGGGCCCATAGCTTGGCCCGCGAATTGGGCGTTTCTTATCACGAAGCGCAGGGGTTTATCGATGATTATTTTGCCCGTTATTCGGGAGTTAAGGCTTATATGGATAAAGTTTATCGGGAGTTGGAAGAAAAGGGTTTTGTGACTACAGTCTTGGGCCGGCGCCGGCGCTTGCCGGATTTTACCAGCCCCAACGCGCAATTGCGCGAATTTGCCCGCCGTCAGGCGGTGAATACGCCGATCCAGGGCTCTTGCGCAGATCTGATCAAGACCGCGATGGTGGACATTTATAATGAATTTAAAAAACAGGGTTTAAGATCAAAGATGGTCTTGCAGATCCACGATGAATTGGTTTTTGATGTTGTTCCGGATGAGGTGGATACCGTGACCGCGATCGTGCGGGATAAGATGCAAAATGCTATAAAGCTTTTAGTGCCGATCAAAGTCAATATAGAAAAAGGGGCCAATTGGGCTAAGATGAAGGAGGCCGTGCAATGAAAATATTATTTTTATCCTCCGAGGCTTTTCCTTTTGCCAAGACCGGCGGCTTAGGCGATGTCGCCGGGGCGTTGCCGGCAGCTTTGGCTAAAAAAGGTTGTAAAGTTAAGGCCTTTCTTCCCTTTTATAAAGGGATCAAGGTAGCCACACAAAATGAGCGTTGGGGTTATGTGAAGCATGAGGGTGTTGAGTTTTATTTTGTAAAAAATGATAAATACTTTAAGCGCGACGGCCTTTACGGTACCCTAAAAGCCGATTATGGCGACAACTTGGAGCGTTTTGCTTTTTTCTGCCGCGAAGCATTGTCGATAGCGAAGGAGGTTGGTTTTCATCCGGATATTTTGCATGCCAACGATTGGCAAAGTGCGTTATCGATCGCCTATTTAGAGAGCCTTTATGCGTTTGAAGATAATTTTCGTAAGACCAAAACGCTTTTGACCATTCATAATTTAGCTTATCAAGGCCTTTTTGAAAGTGAAAAATTTCCTTTTCTTGAACTCCCTTCGCGTTATTTCGATATGCGCTATTTTGAGTTTTATGGGAAGATCAACCTTCTAAAAGGGGGCATTGTTTTCGCCGATAGCGTGAATACGGTCAGCCCGACTTATGCCAAGCAGATCCAGAACCTTGAATATGGTTGCGCCTTAGAAGGGGTTTTAAAGGACCGGCGTTCTAATCTGTCCGGTATTTTAAACGGTATTGATTATGATGTGTGGAATCCGGCCAAAGACAAATTTATTTATAAAAAGTATGGCGTAAAAAATATTCAGGGGAAGGCCGTAAATAAGTGCCGTTTACAAAAAGCTTTGGGGCTTAATGTAGATAAAGATATATTTTTGTTAGGGATGGTCAGCCGCATTGTCGAGCAAAAGGGCCTGGATATTCTATGTGCCGCCCTTCCACGCATTTTAAAAAATTGCCAGGTGGTGATCCAGGGGCTAGGTGATGAAAAGTATGAGGCGCTATTAAAAAAGCTTGCCCGCAAATACAAGAATAATTTAGCCGTTAAATTAGCTTTTGATGAAGGCATGGCGCACAAAATATATGCCGCAAGCGATGCCTTTTTGATGCCGTCGCGTTTTGAGCCGTGCGGGCTCTCGCAGATGGTAAGCTATAAATATGCGACAGTCCCGATCGCTCACGCTACCGGGGGCTTAAGTGATACGGTGATCGATGTGCGCCGCGATGGCGGCGGGTTTGCCTTTAGTGATTACTCGGCGGCGGATCTGATCGTGGCGGTTCATCGCGCTTGTGACAATTTTGCCGACAAAAAAGCCTGGAGTAAATTAGTAAAGAAGATCGCGGTGTATAATTTTTCCTGGGGTTCTGCAGCAGAAAAGTATATTGAATTGTACCGTTCATTGATAAAACAGGATTAAAGATGGCAGTTTTTGCGATTACCGGAGACTTTTGTTCGGGTAAGACGACGCTTTTAAAAGCGCTGGCCAAAAAAGGCGCGCGGATTTTTAATGCTGATCGCCTGGTACATGGGTTTTATCATGACCACTTCAGCGAGACTTATAAGAAGGTTGTTCGGCTTTTTCCTGATGCGCTGGAGGGCAAAAATATTTCGCGGCAAAAATTGGCAGCGATCGTTTTTAATAATAAGAAAGCCCTTTTAAGATTAGAGGCAGTGGTCCATGAGCGGGTGATCAAGGAGATGAAAATTTGGATCAAACAATGCCCTAGGGATAAGGTTGCGTTGGCGGAAGTGCCGCTTTTATTTGAGAAAAAGCTGGAAAAATTATTTACGGGGGTGATCCTGGTCAAGGCAAAGCATGCGCAAATTACAAAACGCGCAGCTTTAAGCCGTAAGGCGTCGAAGCAAGATATCGAAAAGCGTTTTAAACGGTTTTTGCCGATCGGCAAAAAAGTTTCGCGTTCTCAATTTATTATCGACAATAGCGGCGACCGGAATAAATTTTGCCGCAGTATTGATGCATTATGGGAAAAATTAAACGAGGTCCAATTTAAAGAGGTGTGCAATGGCAAATGAAAAAGAGGTGAAGGAAGTGAAAGAAGTAAAAGATGCGAAAGAGGTGAAGGAAGTGAAAGAGGTCAAGGAGCGGCCGCGGGAAATGCATAACGGCGATAGTGTCGATATTGCAGCTTTAAAAGATATGAAAATATCCGAGCTAAACAAGATGGCCCGGGAGCTGGAGATCGAAAACTACAGCGGTATGAAAAAGCAAGAGCTGATCTTTAAGATCTTGCAGGCACGTGCGGAGAAAGCCGGCCTTATGTTCGGAAGCGGTGTTTTGGAGATCCTATCCGAAGGTTTTGGGTTTTTGCGTTCGGCAAACTATAATTATTTACCTTCGCCCGATGATATTTATGTTTCGCCATCTCAGATCCGGAAATTTTCCTTAAAGACCGGCGATACGGTAAGCGGCCAGATCCGGCCGCCTAAGGATAATGAGAAGTATTTTGCTCTTTTAAAGGTCGAGGCGGTCAACCATGAAGACCCGGAAAAGGTGAGAAGCCGTACGCTTTTTGATAATTTGACTCCGATCTACCCTAAAGAGCGTTTGATCTTGGAAACGACATCGAACGAACTCTCTACCAGGATCATGGACCTGCTTTGCCCGATCGGTAAGGGCCAGCGTGGTTTAGTCGTGGCGCCGCCTTATAGTGGTAAGACGGTTTTGCTGCAGAAGATCGCTAACGGTATCATGACCAATTATCCCGACGCTTATTTGATCGTGCTTTTGATCGATGAACGCCCGGAGGAAGTCACCGAGATGCGCAATATGGTCAAAGGCGAGGTCTTAGCCTCGACCTTTGATGAGCCATCCGGCCGGCACATCCAAGTTGCCGAGATGGCGATAGAGCGCGCAAAAAGACTTGTCGAACACAAACGCGACGTTATAATACTCCTCGATAGTATTACCCGTTTGGCGCGTGCTTATAACTTAAATGAGCCTCATTCGGGAAAGATCCTTTCCGGTGGTATCGATTCGAATGCGCTCCATAAGCCAAAAAGGTTTTTTGGCGCGGCGCGTGCCCTGGAAGAAGGCGGTTCTTTGACGATCATCGCAACCGGTTTAGTTGATACCGGTTCAAGGATGGATGATGTGATCTTTGAAGAGTTTAAGGGTACCGGTAACATGGAAATTACATTAGACCGTGGTATTTTCCAAAAGCGCGTTTATCCGGCGATCGACATTAAGCGTTCTAATACACGGCGCGAAGAGCTTTTGGTCCATCCGGACGAGCTTTCTAAAGTTTGGCTTTTGCGCAAAGCCTTGAATGAATTAAGCTCGGCCGAGGCGCTGGAGCTTTTGACAACCAGGCTCGTGAAGACGCAGAATAACGTAGAGTTTTTGCTTTCGCTAAATACGAAACTATAATCTTTTAAGGAGGTTACTGATATGAAGGAAGGAATACACCCTAATTACGACATGTGCACGATCATGTGCGCTTGCGGGAACGTGGTCAAGACCCGTTCTACCAGGAAAGCGATCAATGTGGAAATCTGCTCAAAATGCCATCCGTTTTTCACCGGCAAGCAGAAGTTTGTTGATTCCGAAGGCCGCGTAGATAAGTTTATTAAAAAGTACAAGAAGTAAATCTAAAGTAAAAGTGAAGGGGCAGGTTTAAAGCCTGCCCCTGTTTTATTATGGTTGATTATTCAAAAATCAAAGAAGAGCATCAAAAGATCTTGGCCGAGATATCTTTGCCGGAAACGGCCAATGACCAGAAAAGGTATCAGGTTTTAACTAAGCGCTACTCTTTTCTGGAAAAACTCATAGTGCTTATTGGCCGTCATGAATTAGTGGCTCAGGAGTTGGTGCACTTGAAAGAGGTAACGCAAAATTCTAAGGAAGATCCGGAGATCAAAGCGATGGCGGCGCAAGAGCTGACGGAAAAAATCGCAGAATTAGAAAATTTAAGTGAAGAGATCGAAGATAAATTATTTGCCCAGCATGAGTCGGATTGCAATTTTATGATCGAGATCCGGGCCGGTGTCGGCGGTGAAGAAGCTGCGCTTTTTGTCGGTAGCCTTTTGAACATGTACGCGCGGTATGTAGAGAAGATGGGCTGGAAGTATGAGATGATGGATTCAAGCCCTACTGATATTGGTGGTTACAAGGAAGTCATTTTTTCGGTAACGGGAGATGGTGCTTATACTCATTTGCAATTTGAATCCGGGGTGCACCGGGTGCAGCGTGTGCCCAAAACTGAAGCCTCGGGGAGAGTGCATACTTCAACGGTTACTGTGGCGACCTTGATCGAGCCGGAAGATGTCGATATGGATATTAAGCCCGATGACCTTAGGATAGACACTTATCGTGCCGGTGGCGCCGGAGGCCAGCACGTTAATAAGACCGACTCCGCGGTGCGCATCACCCATATGCCTACCGGGGTTGTTGTCGCTTGCCAGGATGAGCGCTCTCAGATGAAAAACCGGGCCAAAGCCATGCGTATTTTAAAAGCAAAGTTAATGGAAGAGATACGCAATCGCGAGCAAGGTAAAGTCGATGCTACGCGTAAGACCCAGGTCGGTACCGGTGAGCGTAGCGAAAAGATACGCACTTATAATTTTCCGGAAAACCGCGTCACAGATCATCGCATTAATTTTACCATTTACCGCCTGGAGTATGTTTTATCCGGGGAAATGAACGAGATCGTTAAAGCTTTACGCAAAGCCCAGCGGCAAAAATTCTATGAAGCTCAAGGCTTGGCTAAGCAAGAATAAAGCCGCCTTTCGCGCCAACGATCTTAGTTTTATATTCAAGACTATTTTTAAACAGAATATTTTATTTTTGCAGGAGCTGGTTTTAACCCCAGCGCAGGCCAAGTGCCTAGAAAAGGTCAAGCGCGAATACAGACAAGGCATTCCACTTGCCTATTCTCTGGGCAAGGAAGAATTTTACGGCTTAGAATTTAAAATCAATAAAAATGTCCTCGTACCGCGCCCGGAGACCGAGATCCTGGTGGAGAAAGCGTTGGAGATTGTTGCAGGGGCGGGGCATGACCAGCCCGTTAAAGTGTTAGATCTTTGCTGCGGTTCCGGTGCGATCGCTGTCGCGGTTAAGAAATTTTCTAAGCAAAAAGTTGTGGTTACGGCTACAGACCTTAGTGAAAAAGCCTTAAGCCTGGCCCGGGATAACGCGCGGTTGAATAAAGTCGCCATAAAATTTTTGCATGGCGATTTATTCACGCCGCTTAAGAATAAAAAGTTCGATCTTATTGTCTCCAACCCACCCTATGTGGCGGGGAAAGATATCCACGGTACACTTTTATACGAGCCGCGTTTGGCGCTTTATGCCGCGGATGATGGTTTAGCCATAATCAAAAAAATTATTACTCAGGCCCAGGGATTTCTTAAACCCCGCGCAACCTTGATGATCGAGGTGGGCTTTAATCAACGTAAAGCCATTGATAAATTCCTCACCGGTGTGTCCTTTTATACTAAGCCCTTTTGGTGCAAAGATTACTTAGGCCACGACCGGGTGGTTTGTTTACAGGAAAAATACTCTTTACAACAAAATTATAGTGCGCTATAATTTTATCTATGGCGACAAAGATAGAACCCCTACCGGTTGATGCGACTTTACGGGCGAAAAAGTATGCCCGCACTAAAGTGGCTTTAGCTATGGCGTTTATTGAAAAGCTTAAACACTCCCGTTTCGAAGATATCTCGATCCGCGAGATCTGCCACGATGTCGAGGTCTCCGAGGGGACTTTTTTTAACTATTTCGACGAAAAGATCGATGTGGTTAACTACTATCTGCATCTTGTCGACTTAAGGGTTATCTGGGCGGCGTGCCGTAAGGGTCCAGGCGGCAGCAGTCTAGCCTTGATTGACCGGGCTTTTGCCGGTATAGTCGAGATGGTGATTTCGCCTAATCTCGTTTCGGAGATCATTACCGCTATGGTGCGTCAGAAAGCGTCGCCGCAGCGCATAGCGATATCTCCGTTGGAAAAACGGTATGCTTTCGAAGATTGCCCAGGTATTGAAAACGAACCGACGATACGGCTTGAGGATTTTTTCCGTATTGCGATCGAAGCCGCGATCAAGAACGGTGAATTACCGGCGCGGCATGACCTGGAGGATGTGGTAGTCTCTTTAAGAGCGATCATGGTGGGGACTTTGCTCGCGGCACGCCGGGATAAGGCTAATCGCAATCTGGATTATCACTACCGGCGTCAATTAGAGCTTTTATGGAAAGGCTTAGGCAGGAAAGAGTGATGCGTAAATATTTTTGCATTATAATTAGCTTTGTAATTTTAATCCCTTCAAGCGTTTTGGCGCAGGAGGGCAGGACTGTAACCTCGCAGGAGATTACTTTAAAGGGTGGTATTGAGATAATCTTAAAAGATAATTGGCTGGTAAAGATTGCCGGTGATCAAAACGCCATGATCGCCGCGCAGGTCTTGATGGCGCGGTCCGCTTTGATGCCACAAGTGAGCGCTCAGATCGCCCAGACTTTTTTAAATGATCAGCCGCGGTCTAAATTTGGGCCACAGATCGTACCGACTTCCAACCGCGATTACTATTCTTATGGGTTTGATATTTACCAGACCTTGTTTGATTTTGGCCGCACCATTTTTGCTTACCGTGCGGCGCAGGAAACAGTTACGGCTTATCGTGCCAATAAGGAAGCGGTAATGCGGCTTGCGGTTTTAGAATTTATCTCGGCCTACTTTGATTTTCTTGAGGCGCAGAAGATGATCGTGGTGGCAGAAAAAGAGGTTAAGACGATCACTTCTTATCTAAATGATACTCAGCGCCTTTATGAGGCCGGGGCGGCGGTAAAGAGCGATGTTTTGCCGGTAAAGGTCCGGCTTGCCTCTGCCTGGCAAAAGTTGATTGCGGCGCGTAATGGTAAGAATCTGTGCCTAGCGCGGATAAAAAATATTTTGGCAATGCCTTTGAGCGCAAAAATTTATGTTAAAGAGAGTATGGTCCCGGATTTAAATATTATTGCCTTGGCGCAAGCTCAGGAAACGGCGTTAAAAGACCGCCCGGAACTTAATTTTTTTGATCATTCGATTGTTGCATCCAAATTCGGTGCCCGTGCTAAAGCCGTAGGGGATTATTTGACTATATTTGCCGACGGGGGTTATACCCGTACCCGTAATCAATATGTACAAAAAGATGATAATTTTTTTGTTAACTTGGGAGCTAAGGCGGATTTATTCGACGGCGGCCTTAAATCTGCCCAGGCGCAGGAAGAACGAGAGCTTACGCATCAGCTTCAGGATCAGAAAAACAAGCTGATCGAAGATATCCAATTTGAAGTAGAGAATAGCTCCCTGCAGCTTAATAATTCGCTGGAGGAGGAAAAGGTTGCGAAAAGCGCACTGGACGAAGCACGCGAGAACGTACGCGTTAACCGTCGCAAATATGCCGCGGGAAGCGCCACCACGACCGAAGTCCTGGAGGCGATCACGATGGATAGCCAGGCGCATACTGATTATTATCGTGCTTTATATGAGGTCCGGCGCGGTTATGCCCGATTTTTTTATGCTATAGGTACAAAGCTCGCGCCGCTTTACGGTGCCGGCGCAAAGGAGGAATATGGAAGAGAAGAACGGAAAAAATAAAAAACCTTTAATGTTTATGATAATTTTTGGGCTGATCCTTGCCGGTGCGCTAGTCTTTTATTTTTTTCATGCCTCTATGCATGTTACGACCGACGATGCTTATGTTGATGGGCGCGTACATATTGTGACGCCGCGCGTAGGCGGGACGGTACTTAAAATTTATGTAGAAGACAACCAGCTGGTAAAGGCCGGTGATCTTTTGGTCGAGATCGACCCTCAAGATTATGAATTACGCGTGAAAGAGGCACAGGCTGTGCTCGAATCGGAAAAGGCTAAGCTTTTGGATGCCCAGGCAGGCGTGCGTGCGGCACAAGCCAATGTTGAGTTGCAGGATGCGGTTTTGAACCAGGCGAAGCTCGACAACGACCGTGCCCAAAAATTATTTAAAGAAGGAGTATTCAGTAAAGAAAAGGAAGAGAAAGCCTTGACCGCCTTGGATTTGGCCCAAGCGCAAAACAATGCGGCCAAAGAGGGGTTAGAAAAAGCGCAATCATTTACCCAGCTTGAAGGGGCGCAATTAAAGCAGCGCGAAGCGACGCTTAATATCGCGGATTTAAATTTAAGTTATACCAAGATAACGGCGCCTTGCGATGGTTATGTGACCAAGAAAAATGTCGAACTGGGGAACCAGGCTTCGCCGCTGCAGCCGCTGATGGCGGTTGTGGCTTTGGGCGATGTTTGGGTCACGGCTAATTTCAAAGAGACTCAATTGAAAAATGTAAGGGCTGGCCAGCGTGTACACATCAAGATCGATACTTTTCCTAACCGGGTATTTTACGGCAAGGTGCAAAGTATTATGGCCGGTACCGGTGCGGTATTTTCGCTTTTTCCGCCGGAGAATGCTTTAGGCAATTATGTAAAAGTTGTGCAGAGGGTACCGGTCAAAATCATTTTTGATTCTACCGGCGATGCGCAGCATCTTCTAAGGGTGGGTATGTCGTGCATACCGACTATTATTACCAGTGATGAGTAGATTCATTATCGCAATCGCGGTAATTTTGCCGACCTTGATCGAGGTCATCGATACGACCGTAGTCAATGTTTCGCTGGCGCACATCCGCGGCAGCCTTTCCGCCGGGTTTGACGAGGCGACCTGGGCGATCACAGCGTATTTGATCTCGAACGCGATCATTATCCCCATGACCGGCTGGTTGAGCCGGCTCTTTGGCCGTAAAAGATTTCTTATTTTTTCCATCTCTTTATTTACCGTCAGTTCGCTGATGTGCGGGATATCCAATAGCCTGGCAATGCTGATTTTTTTCCGGATCTTGCAGGGTTTTGGTGGCGGAGCCTTGCAACCGATCTCGCAGGCGATTCTTTTTGAAACCTTTCCGCCGCGCCAGCATGGTATGGCGATGGCGATTTTCGGTATCGGTGTAATGTTCGGGCCGATTATTGGGCCGATCTTGGGCGGTTGGATCACGGATAATTGGTCGTGGCGCTGGATTTTTTACATTAATATCCCAATCTGTATTTTTTCGATTGCCATGATCACCTGGTTTATCAAGGATCCGCCATATTTAAAGCGGATTAAGGCGCATATTGATTGGTGGGGGTTGGGGCTGATCGCGGTCGGCTTGGGTTGTTTGCAGATCGTTTTGGATAAGGGCCAGAGCGAGGATTGGTTTAACTCGGCGTTTATTGTCCGGTTAACTTTGGTCTCGGCGGCGTGTTTGATCAGCTTTATTTTTGTCGAACTTAACAGTAAGGAGCCGATCGTTAATCTGCGTGCCTTTAAAAATCGTTCGTTTGCCAGCGGTAATTGTATTCAATTTTTAGCTTTCGGCAGCATGTTCGGTAGTATTGTTTTGCTGCCGCTTTTTGTCCAGCAGCTTTTAGGTTATAACGCTTTTCTGGCCGGTTTGGTTTTGGCGCCTGGCGGCATGGCGACGCTTATTTCTTTACCTTTGGCCGGCAAGCTGGTCAACCGTGTTAATCCCAGGTATATTTTAATTACCGGGGTCGGGATCACCGCTTACTCGACTTTGATCATGTCGGCGTTTAACCTTAATGTTGATTTCGATACGATCACCGTTTCTCGGGTGTTGATGGGTTTTGGTATGGGGCTGATTTTTGTGCCGCTGACCAACATGACCCTTTCATCGATCCCTAAAGAAGATATGGGCAATGGTACATCGATTTTTAATCTTTTGCGTAATTTGGGCGGTTCGATCGGTACAGCTTTTTTTATGACTATGTTGGCACAGCGTGGGCAATTTCACCAGGCGCGCTTTGCCGAGAGTGCGAATACGCTTAATCCTATGTACCAGATGAGCCATCAACAGGCAGCAGCGGCTTTGGCGGCGCATGGCATGCCGGTGCAAGCCGCGGATGGCGTGATCTATCAGAATATGCTGGCACAATCCGGCATGAGCGCTTATACCGATACTTTTTTTGCCTGTTTCATTATTCTTCTTTGCATTATCCCGCTCGCATTTATTATCCAACGCCCCAAGCACCACCTCGACGGCATGGCGGTGCATTGATTTTCCCGCCGTTATGATTCTCGTAGGGGCGAGCCGGTGGCTCGCCCGCAATCAAAACACAAACCCGTGATATAATAAAATTGAATACGGAGGGGCTGAAGGATTGTTCAAAAAAGAAAGGATAAAGCCGAATGGGCGAAGTTTTTAAGATAACAAATAAAATTGACAATAAACAGTATCAAGTTTCAGTAATATCAACCAATAGGCGTATAAGCGTTCCACAGGAAAGATATGGATTTCCGGGGGTGCGGGATATGATTGATAGCCATGTAATCTATCAAGCCTCGATTTATTCAGCCAATAAAATTCCTTACAAACCACTTTTTGTTATTAATTGCACCGAGGCGGTGGAATGGATTAGTGGAGAAGAATTTAGTAGTTCTGTAAGGGAAATCATTCTGAATGAGGGTGTTAATGGTTTAATTAATAATAACTATGAGATTTATTCCAAGTATGGGTTTTTATCGTATGAGTGGGATTTTTGGTCGCTATTTGCATTTAGTAAAATTAAAAATATTTTTGTGATGAATGATGTTATACGACAATCCAAAAACGAAGATCCACGGTAACTTTAGATTGAAGATAAAAATTGTTCCACCTACAATAACTAAATAGACAGAGTGGTTGATGGATTTGGCAGAGATAAAACGTATTTTACGAAATTGGGCATCGACCAAGGCGTTCATTAAAAAGGTTTATATTTTGGAAGTCGTGCAAGAAGTGATTTTAAAAAAGGTAGTGATTTGGATATAGCGCTAGAGTTTGATTCTATGCCGGGGGACGTCAATTTGTTGGCCACATGGGTAAGCGAATCAGACAAGTGGTGTAAGGAGTTACAGGCAAAAATACATGTTAAAATACATTTAGAATATAATGGTGGAGAAGATACACCGGTTATTGTAAAAGGTTTGAGAAAATCTAGCATATTGGTTTACGATAGAGAGAGTGGAAATCATTCTAATTGATCTGTAGCGTTAAATATCGTTTCTGAATAAATTATTCCGGGCGAGCCATCGGCTCGCCCCTACACCGAAGAACACAGCCCCTTGCCACAGATGACATAAGTACATTAAAAAATTATATTGATTGTAATAATAGTTTTGGTAGAATATTGCCTATGGAAAACCTACCAAACCGCCGCAGCATACGGTTGTCGGAGTATGATTACGCCTCGGCGGGGTATTATTTTGTGACGATATGCGTGCATAATCGCGACTGTTTGTTTGGCGATATCAAAGATGGACGAATGCATTTAAACCCATTCGGTAAAATTGTTGAGGAGGAATGGTTGAGAGCGCCGCTGGTGCGCAATAATATCATTTTGGGCGAATACAGCGTTATGCCAAACCATATTCACGGAATTATAATTGTAACCAATGGCGTAGGGGCGAGCCGGTGGCTCGCCCGCAACAATGATATGATTACCGGCCCCGGTTCAGGGGCAATTGGTGCGATTGTGGGTCAATTTAAACCTGCGGTGTCAAGACGTGTTAACAAATTGAGGGATACGATTGGTGTTCCGGTATGGCAACGCAATTATTATGAACATATTATCCGCAGCGATAGGGAATTGGAAAACACACGTAAATATATCATTGATAATCCACAACGGTGGGATTATGATGCCGAAAACGTTGATATGATACGGGCGAGCCACCGGCTCGCCCCTACCCACAACCTCTAACGCGCCCCAAACACCACATAGAAGGCATGGCGGTGCATTGATTCTTGCCTTTTGCGATAGCCTTGTTCGCTAACCTGCAAGATGCTATAATAGGCTTTTAAAAAAGGAGCCGTAATGGATAAATTTGTTATACATAAATCGCATTTAAAGGGATCGGTTGCGGTAAGCGGTTCGAAGAATGCCGCTTTACCGATCATGGCCGCTACGTTACTGACCGATGAAAAGTGTGTCTTGCATAATGTGCCGGATTTGATGGATATCCGCACCATGGCAGATATCTTAAGAGTTTTAGGTAAGGTCGTAACCTTTGAGCACGGGACAATGACGGTTGCTGCCGGCAAGAAAAAAAGTTATTTTGCCCCTTATGACCTGGTGCGCACCATGCGTGCCTCGTTTTGTGTTTTAGGCCCGCTTTTAGCCAAGTGTAAAAAGGCTAAGGTTTCTTTGCCGGGGGGTTGCATTATCGGCGTACGCCCGGTGGATTTGCATATCAAGGGATTAGAAGCCCTGGGTGCGAAGATAAAAATCGATCGTGGTTACTGTATCGGCAATGGCGCTAATTTAAAAGGGAAAGTTATTTATTTGGGCGGGCACTTTGGTTCGTCAGTATTGGCTACGGATAATGTGATGAGCGCGGCGGTCTTAGCCAAGGGCGATACCGTGATCGAATACGCCGCCTGCGAACCAGAGACTGAAGCGCTGGGTTTATTTTTAAAAAATATGGGCGCGCAGATCAGCGGCGAAGGCACGCCTACTGTGCGCATTAAGGGTGTCGATTCTTTAGGCGGTTGTGAATTCAAGATCATTCCCGACCGTATTGAAGCCGGTACATTTATCGCGGCGAGTTTAGCTACCAAATCACCGCTAAGGATCAAGGGGGCAAACTATTTACATTTGACCTCAGTAATTGAAACTTCGCGCAAGATGGGGGCGAAGATCGATATTGATAAAAACGGCGACATTTTAGTTAAACCGCCTAAGGTATTACATCCGGCGCATATTACGACTCTGCCTTATCCGGGCTTTCCTACAGATTTGCAGGCACAATTTATGGTCGCGCTCTGCTTAGCTGACGGGATTTCGATGGTGACGGAAAAGATCTATCCCGACCGCTTTATGCACGTAGCCGAGATCAACCGTATGGGGGCGAATGTCCAGCGTAGCGGCCCATATTCGATCGTGGAAGGGAGAAGAAAACTTTACGGTGCGGAGGTGATGGCCTCGGACTTACGCGCTTCGGCGGCGCTGGTCATTGCCGGCATGGCCGCAGAGGGCAAGACCGAAGTTCTACGCATTTACCATATCGACCGCGGTTATGAAAAGATCGAGCATAAATTTAATGCGGCGGGAGCCAAGGTTATCCGCGCGAAGCAGACCAAAGATGTCTAACATGGTCCTGGTTATCGATAATTACGATTCATTTACCTACAATCTTGTCCAATACTTGGAAGAGCTGGGCGCTAGGACCCAGACTTTTCGTAATGATAAAATTACGATGGAAGAGGTTGACGCGCTTAAATTCGATCGCATTGTGATTTCTCCCGGCCCTGGCCGCCCGGAAGATGCCGGCATCAGCCCGCAGCTGATACAGAATTATTATCAAAAAGTACCGATTTTGGGCGTATGCCTGGGGCACCAGGCGATCGGCTTTTGTTTTGGTGCGGCGATCATTAAAGCGCCGACGATCATGCACGGGAAGACCTCGATGGTCTTGCATAACGGAAAAGATATCTTCAAAGGGATCATAAGCCCGTTTGAAGCTACGCGCTACCATTCGCTGGTGATCGATAAAAAAACCTTGCCGCAAAATCTTATTGTTACTGCTCAAACCGAAGAGGGCGTGATCATGGGGGTCAAGGAAAAGAATTTTCCTTTGTTCGGCGTACAATTCCACCCGGAATCGATTTTAACCCGGGAAGGTAAAAAAATCCTCAAAAATTTCCTTAAAGATGATTAAAGAAGCTATTACTAAATTGACAAGCGGATTAAGCCTGTCGACGCATGAAGCCGAGAGTGCTTTTACCGAGATCTTAAACCAAAGCGCAACCCAAGCTCAGATCGCCGCGTTTTTGACGGCGCTTGCCATAAAAGGCGAGAGTGAGGATGAGATATATGCTGCGGCTAAAGTGGTGCGTGCCCATGCACAAAAGGTCAAAGTACGTAATAATTTTTTAGGTATCGAAGACCTTGATGAGCCGGTATTTGACAGCTGCGGCACCGGGGGCTCAAATACGCATAAATTTAATGTATCTACCGCAGTCTCTTTTGTGGTGGCGGCTTCCGGCGTAAAAACCGCGAAGCATGGTAACCGGGCGATGTCATCGAAGTGCGGCAGCGCTGATTGTTTTGAGGCCTTAGGCCTTGGGATTGATGTGGCCCCTAGCGACGTTGAGGCGGCGATAAAGGCAGTTGGCATTGGGTTCTTGTTTGCGCCGCTATATCACCCCGCGTTAAAAAGCCTTGCCGCGATCCGCCGCGAGATCGGTATCCGTACAGTTTTTAATCTTTTAGGCCCGCTGAGTAATCCGGCGGGTACGACCCACCAGCTTTTAGGCGTTTGTGAGGAGAGATTCTTGGCGCCGGTAGCACGGGCTCTGAAAAATTTAGGGATAAAACGCGCTCTGGTTTTTAATAGTAAAGATTTAAAAGACGAGATCTCTTTGGGTGCCCGTACAAAAGGTATTTTAATCAACGGTAAAGTATTATCCGCGATGAATCTCTCGGCCTCGTCTTTCGGATTAAAAAAAGTTTTGCCGGCAGCACTTAGGGTCAGCAGCGTCAAGGAGAGTGCCAGCCTTGTACGTGCGGTATTGTTGGGCAAGGATATTCCAGCCCGGCGTGTTGTCTTGGCTAACGCTGCCGCAGCGTTTTTTGTTTTAGGCAAAGCATCTACATTAAAGGGCGGTGTAAAGCTGGCCGCGAGCCTGATCGACGAAAAAAAGGCGTTAAGAAAACTCGAAGAGTTAAAAGATTTTTTAAAAGGTAAAGGTTATGCACCAAACATTATCGCTGATCATTGAAGGCAAGAAAAACCGCCTCGAGATGTTATATAAAAACCGAGACGGCATCATGACGCTTTTAAAAAAAGCGTCGCCGGTAAAAGATTTTAAAAAAGCAATCATGCGTGATGGCAAGCTTGCGTTTATTGCTGAGATAAAACAATCTTCGCCATCCAGCGGTATCCTGCGTAAAGACTTTAACCCGGCCCAGATCGCTAAGGTTTATGAAGAAAATAAAGTCAATGCGATATCGGTCGTCACCGAGGAAGATTTTTTCTTAGGTAAGCTTAATCATATTGAAGAGGTAAAACGGGCCGTGAGCTTGCCGGTCTTGCGTAAAGATTTTATTATCGATGAAATGCAGGTATATGAATCCCGCGCTGTCGGTGCAGACGCGATACTTTTGATTATGGGTATTTTAACCCAAGAAAAATTTAAAACTTTATTTGAGCTTGTGCGTAAATTAGGAATGCGCGCTTTGGTCGAGGTGCATACGGAAAAAGAGCTGCGTAAAGCACTTGCTTACGGTGTGGAGCTGATCGGTATCAATAACCGTAATCTGCATACCTTCGAGGTGGATATAAAAACTACAGAAAAGTTGGTTCCGTTTATTCCGGATAATATTGTTAAGGTCAGCGAAAGTGGTATCCACGAATTAAAAGACATTCTACTTTTAAAAGGATTAGGCGTGGATGCGGTATTAGTCGGCACAAGCTTGATGAAAGCGACAGATATTGCCGCTAAGTTGAAAGAACTCAATATTGATGGTTAAAAATTTATGCGCATTCTGGTTGTAGAAGACGAAAAAAAAGTAGCTGATTTTATTAAGCGTGGCCTTAAAGAAGAAGGTTATGCGGTTGATTGTGCGTGTGACGGGGAAGAGGGCCTTTTTTCTGTCCGCGATAATGAGTATGATCTGGTTATCCTGGATTTGATGCTGCCGAAAGTGGACGGCCTCATGCTTTGTAAAAAATTGCGTAGTGAAAAAAATAATACGCCGATCATTATGCTTACAGCGCGCGATTCGGTACAGGATAAGGTAAAGGGGCTTGACGCCGGAGCTAATGACTATCTGCCCAAGCCTTTTGCTTTTGAGGAGTTGTTGGCCCGTATCCGTGCGGTCTTACGTGTGAAAAACTCTGCCTCGTCGACTGTACTCAGGGTGGGGCCGTTGGTGCTTAATATGATTACGCATAAAGTAACGCGTGAGGGAAAAGAGATTGAGCTTTCTTCAAAAGAGTATGCACTTTTGGAATATTTGATGCGCAACCAAGGCGCGGTTGTAACTCGTACGATGATCTCCGAACATGTTTGGGATATTAATTTTGATACGTTTACCAATGTTATAGATGTCTATATTAATTATCTGCGCAATAAGGTTGATCAGGGTTTTAAGGTTAAAATGATCCATACGGTACGCGGCCGCGGTTACACCCTCAAAGAAGAATAAATGATCAACCGCTCGATAAGGTTTAAAATTATTTTCTGGTTCGTCCTGCTTGTCGCTACGATCCTGCTTTGCTTTGGTTTTTTGGTTTATTCGAGCGTGCGTACGGATTTGTACAATGATGTCGATGATATTTTGGAGCTTAAGGCGCAGGGCGTTGTTGATTATATTTCAGGATATTGGAAGGCGAAGAACGCCAGCTTTGACGCGGTATTTGTGAAAAATTTTGGTACGGATTTTGTCGAATCGGCCGAGAGCTGGGTGGAAACAATGCCTGAAGACCTTGAGCTTACCGATATTAAGGTTACTCTTTACGATATTTCTGGCATGGCGGTGGCTACTTCGCAAACTACGGGTATCTCCTCGCGTCTGCCGGGAGAGTTTCTAAATAAAGCTTTGCACGGAAAGAGTTTATTTTATAACCGTACGGGTAAGCTTAATGTGTCCGGTGCTACTTCGCAGCGTGTCTTGATCGTGCCGTTTAAAGCTGCAAACAAAGTTATTTGCTTGGTGGGTGTAGAGAAGCCTTTAGATTTTACTGATGCCACTTTAAACCGGTTACGCTCTAATATGGTTTTATTTTTCGTTATTTCACTGGCCTTGGTTTTTTTGACCGGTTTTTTTCTTTCGCGGATAATTTTAAAGCCTTTAGAACTGATCGTGAATACAATGCGGCGCATTACTTCGCAAAATTTAAGTGAGCGCATAAAAAATTCCGAGCCGCGTGATGAGATCAACCGTTTGGCTGATACTTTTAACCATATGCTTTCCGAGCTCGAGAAATCCTTTTCGGCTCAAAAGCAGATCATTGCCGATGTCTCTCATGAACTGCGTACTCCTCTTACAATCATCCGTGGTGAGATGGAAGTTGCGTTAAAGCGAGTGCGTTCCAGCGAAGAGTATAAGAGCATTATGGAGAGCAGCTTAGAGGAGGTAAATCGTATTACCCGTATTGTTGAGCATCTTTTACTTTTGGCTCGTTTGGACAGCCATGAGATAAAGCTCGATTTCCAGCCGGTTTCTTTAAGTGAGCTCGTAGCCGGAATTTTGGGCGATATTAATGTTTTGGCTCGGCAGAAAAATATAACGATCGAAGCTGCGGTGGGTGAGAATATTTTTATTGATGCCGATCAGCTTAATCTACATCGTGCCATTTCGAATATTTTGGATAATGCTATAAAATATACTGGCCAAAACGGAGTAGTTACGGTTACCCTCTCGGAAGGCTTCGCGGACATCGAGCTGATTGTAAAAGATACCGGTATCGGCATCGCTTCTCATGAACTTGAGCATATCTTTGACCGCTTTTATCGTATTGATAATGCCCGCAGCACTTTCGGGTTTGGTTTAGGCTTAAGCCTGGCTAAAACTATTTTTACCGCGCATAATGCCCAGATATTAGTTTCAAGCGAGCTTAACGTGGGCACAACGGTTACGGTGTTGTTCCCCCTGCTGCTCAAGAATTAGAAAATTTTAATTTTGTTCTAATTTTTGTTTAATTGGGGCGAAGGTATAATCCTTTTCAATGTGGTTTTCCGGTTTAACAATTTTTTAAAATGGGGGGTTTCAGAATGAAGAGGAGTTTGTCGGTTTTGTTCTTGTCGGTTATGTTTGCTGTGACGTCGTTGGTGTCGTTTGCCCAGAGCGCTCCCAAGGCCAGCCAGCCTAAGGATATCGCCAAGGGCATTGTTGTCACAATCGATACAGCAAAGAAAGATATCGTGATCAAAAATAGCAAGACCCAAAAAGAGAGGACGATTGTAGTAAATGATGAGCAATTAAAGACGCTTAAAGTCGGCGCCAGCGTAAAGATCACTTTGCAAGCTGGAAAAGATGTTGCCGAAAGCATCAAGGTAGTTTCTGCGCCGGCCGCGCCTGCCGCACCGGTAGTGCCAGCAGCTCCTGCTGCGCCTGCCGCACCGGCCGCGCCAGCAAGTTCGAAATAAGACGTAACTCACGGCTTTTAAAATCCCCGTCCGCTTTTGAGCGAGACGGGGATTTTTATTGCCTATATCGTCTCTATCGCTTACAATAAATCTGTTTAAGAAAGGAATTTATGAAGCAGCGAATACGTATTCAAGGGATGCTGATGTTCTTGGCCGTTCTCTTGGCCATTTTATTGCGGAACTTTATTTTTCAAAGTTGGGGTAGTTTTTCTTTAGATGTTATTTTTGATCTTATTGGCTTGAGTATGGCCTTTAAAGGGTTTCTTTTGCGTATCACGGCGCGCGGCCATAAAGAGGAAAATTCCGCTTTTGGCCATGCTTTAGTAAAAAATGGCCCTTATGCTTATACGCGTAACCCGATGTACCTGGGCACGCTGTTGATCGGCCTGGGTATTATCCTGATGCTTTTTAAGCCTTGGATAGCCGCGATTTATCTCACGGTTTACCTGGCGATTTATATTTATCAGATCAAGAAAGAAGAGGCCTGGTTGTTGGGCGAGTTTGGTAAGGAGTATAGTGATTATTGTGCCATGACGCCAAGGTTTTTTTCTTGTTTCAAATGTCCATTAGCATTTATCCGGAGCCTTCGCTTTAAGTCCGCCTGGGTTAAAAAAGAACGCCAATCCTTTGTGATTGTTTTTTTTGTGGTTATGGTGGTTGAAGCGATAAGCGACATAAGGGGTTTTGGTTTTAAACATTTTGCCATTGAATTTATTGTGTTAGCCGTGTTTTTGGCTTTTCTTCTGTGGGCGGCCTCGTTCTTAAAGAGCCGCGAGGCGTAATGCCGCATGGCTGCGTTAAAAGAAAAACTTCTTCTTCTCTTAAGAGAGAATAATACGCCGCATGGTATTGCCTTGGGTACGGCTTTAGGTGTTTTTATCTCGACCTTGCCGGTTTATGGGCTGCATACCGCCTTGGTCGTGATCGTGGCGGTGGTCGTACCGCGTGCAAATAAATTAGCCATTCTTTTAGGGACTAATTTTTCTATTCCGCCGACCTTGCCGTTTATTACCTGGGGTGGTTATGAGGTGGGACGAAGAGTAATAAGCAAAGATTATGCACCGCTTAACTTAACTTATTTTCAACATTTTACTTTTAAAAGACTTGGCGAGTTTTATTATCCTCTTTTCGTCGGTAGCGTTATCATGGGTTTAGGTTTCGCCTTGATCACTTACTTTGTTACTTTATATATCAGCGGAAAGATTAAGGAGAAGCGTGAGCGAAGAGATAAGAATACGCCAATTTAGTATAAGCGACCGCCTTGCCGTACGCGTGATCAACTACAATACGGCTCTCCTGGGAGATTCTGCGCAAAAATTTTTTGATGATCAAGAGGTTTTTGCTGATGCACTTACCGGCTATTTTACGGATTACGAGCCTCAGGCGTGTTTTGTGGCCGAAAGGGATAATGAGGTCGTTGGTTATTTGATCGGCGCTAAAGATGCCTTAGCGATGGATCGCGTAATTATGGCCAAGTTGGTTTTGCCCTTGCTTTTTAAGGCTTTTTTGCGAGGAACGTTTTTGAAGTTGAAGAATATTGTTTTTCTTTTTGATTGTGCCTGTTCTTTGCTGCGTGGCGAGTTTTTCGCGCCGAGTTTTTATAAGAAATACCCGGCAGTTTTGCATATTAATCTTAAAGAAGGTTTTCGCGGCCAAGCCTTGGGCGGCCGGTTGATCGAGGTTTACTTGAATTATCTTAAAAATGAAGGGATAAAAGGGGTGCATCTGTGTACAATGTCGGACAAAGCCGCAGATTTTTTTGGCGCTCAAGGCTTTAGCCTTCTGCACGAAGGTAAGCGTTCTTACTTTCGCCGCTACCTGGGCCGTGACGTCTCTGCCAGAATTTTTGGCAAGCAGGTAATATTTTCATAACCGCATATTGACAAAAGAAGAGGAATAGGGTAGACTATCTGCACAAGTCGGAATTGCTTGCCAGAAATCCATCCGGTTTCGGTTGAGTGATAATCTATTACGGCTTGACATTTTTTAGAAAAGAGGTATATTTAGTACTATGTTAGCGAAAGACAAGAAAAAAAAGGTGATCGAAAAGTTCAAGCAACATCCACAGGATACGGGTTCGGCTTCGATTCAAGTTGCCCTTCTGTCGGAAAGAATTAAATATCTTACCGACCATTTAAAGCAGCACAAGAAGGATTTCCATACCCGCCGCGGGCTCTTGGCGTTGGTAGGCCGGCGCAGGAGGCTCTTGGATTACTTAAAGAAGCACGATGTTGGTAACTACGAAGAAGTCTTAAAGGAACTTGATCTAAAAAAATAAGATGGGCCATACACTTTCTCTTTCTACGTTCGGAAAGAGCCCTCTCGCTATCTCAAGCGGGGATTGGGCTAAACAAGCCAGTGGCAGCGTAAAAATCTCTTTAGGCGACACTGTAGTTTTGGCTACGGCATGCGTTTCTAAAAAGACCAGCGTGCTGAGCTATTTCCCTTTGACCGTTGAATATCAAGAGCGGACCTATGCCATGGGTAAGATCCCGGGCGGGTTTATTAAAAAAGAGGGTAAGCCTAAGGATGCGGAAATCCTTGTCGCGCGCTTGATCGACCGGCCGATTCGCCCTTTATTTCCAGAAAATTTTATGAACGAAGTCCAGGTCGTGGCTACGGTTTTATCCAGCGATGGCGAAAACGACCCGGATATTGTAGCGATTAATGGCGCCAGCGCCGCTTTATTCATTTCGGATATTCCTTTTTCGCAGCCGGTTGGTGCGGTGCGTGTGGGCTGTATCGAAAGCCGGTTTATTGTCAATCCTACTTACGAAGAGCGTGCTCTTTCGACATTTGATTTAGTTGTCGTAGGCACGCAAGAGAAAATCGCAATGCTTGAAGGTGGTTTTGATCAAATCGACGAAGAAACCGTCTTGGAGGCGATTGAGTTTGCTCATCCTTATATTAAAGAGATCATCCGTTTGCAGCATGAACTACGTGCTAAGTGCGGTAAGAGTAAAATTGTTGCTGAGCCAGCGAAGCATAGTGAGAAGTTGATCAATCTAGTTACGGAAAAGGCTATGCCGAAACTTACCGCGAGTTATGGACAAGCCTTTAAAAAAGAAGACCATGAACGGATCATCGGCGAAGTTATTACTTATCTTAAAGCCGAGATCATCAAAGATGAAAATAAGAGTATATTTTTGACCGAGAAGCCGGAGGGTGAGGTCGAAGCGATTCTTTTCAAGCTTGAAGAGGATTACGCCCGCAAGCGAATCATCGAATCGGAGATTCGTCCCGATGGCCGAAACGTTAAAGATGTGCGTCAGATTACTGCGGAAGTAGGGGCTTTGCCCCGCACTCATGGGTCCGGCCTCTTTACCCGCGGCCAGACTCAGGCTTTAGCGGTAGTGACACTGGGTACAAGTTCGGATGAGCAGACCGTTGAAGACCTTGAAGGTAAACAACATAAATCTTTCATGTTGCACTATAATTTTCCGCCGTTTAGCGTGGGTGAGACTAAGCCGATGCGCGGCCCGTCCCGGCGTGATATCGGCCACGGTACACTGGCGGAACGTGCGATTTCCAGCGTTGTTCCGTCAAAAGATGAGTTTCCTTATACTGTGCGTGTAGTTTCTGAGATTTTAGAGTCAAATGGTTCTTCCAGCATGGCGACAGTCTGTGCGGCATCGTTGGCTTTGATGGATGCGGGCGTGCCGATTCAAGAGCCGGTAGCCGGTGTCGCGATGGGTTTAGTCCAGGAAGGTAAAACCCATAAAATTTTAACAGATATTGCGGGTATTGAGGATCATTCGGGCGATATGGATTTTAAAGTTGCCGGAACGCGCAACGGTATTGTGGCGATACAATTGGATATTAAGATCGAAGGAATTACTTTCGAGATCATTAAAGAGACTTTAGAGCGTGCCAAAGCCGGCCGTTTGCACATTTTAGATAAAATGGAGATGGCGCTTAAAGAGCCGCGCAAGCACCTTTCTAAATATGCGCCGAAGATCAAGACCTTCAGGATCGATCCCGATAAGATCGGGACTTTGATCGGCCCGGGCGGAAAAAATATCCGTAAACTTTCCAAAAATAACAATGTTACGATCGATATTAACGACGAGACCGAAACGGTATTCGTCGTGGCCCAGAATGAAGAAGACCTCGAGCGTGCGACACGCCAAATCATGGGGTTGATCCGCGAGACTGAAGTGGGCGATGTTTATGAGGACGCGATCGTCGAGCGTATCGTAAATTTCGGCGCTTTCTGCGAGTTCGCTCCCGGCAAAAGCGGCCTGGTTCATGTTTCTGAAATATCTAATGATTACGTCAAAGACGTGACCAGCGTTTTAAAAGAAGGCGACAAGGTCAAAGTTAAAGTTATCTCAATCGATAACATGGGCCGAGTCAACTTAAGCATCAAGCAAGCGCAAGAATAAAAAATTTAGGGGGCGATGAAACATCTCTCTTCTTATTTAAAAAGCGCTGTTTTTTTCAGCCTCGCTTTGATGGCGTTCTTAAGCCTTATTTCCTACACCACGCAAGATATATCTCTTATTTCCAGCCACAACATCCGGCAATCGCATAATTTTATCGGGTTAGTCGGTGCCTATTCCGCCTTCGGCTTATTTTTTATTTTTGGCTATGCGGCTTATTTTTTGCCGTTTTATCTTTTTTTCTTAGGCTGGAGCGCTTTAGGGATCGTGCGGTTTTTCGGCTTAGGTAAGAGCCGGTTAGTCAATTCGGTTTCATTTTTTCTTTTTATCACGGCTTTTTCCGCCTTGATCGGTATGTTTTTTGCGGATCAGACTACGGCCTTTAACCTTTCCGGTTTAAGCGGTTGGTGGTTAAGTGGATTTTTGCGTAAATATTTGAATTTTTACGGGTCGTTTATTGTCCTTTCATTTGTGATGACGATTACGGCGCTTTTGCTTTTCGGCCTATTTTTGGTCGATTCGGTAAATGGCTTGAGGGCTTTGATCAACCGCAGCATTGAGTATATTAAGGATAAACGTGCCCAGAAAGATATTGTTCTGCCGGTGCGGGAAGAGAGCCGTAAGGTGCGCGAGCGTGAGGCGCAGGTAAAAGAGTCAGAAATCATAGAGAAAAAATCTCTTGCCGAAGAAAAGCCTAAAATCAAGGATCAGATAAAGCCCGATATCCGAGTTTATGTGCCGACCGAGAGTAAGGCCGCGGCAAAACCTGCTAAGCCGTTAGTGCCGGTTACGCCGCTGGATAAAGAAGCCGCGAAGAAAAAAATTGAAGAACTGGAGAAGCAGGCGGTTAAAGCTTTTGACCCTAAGACTTACCAGATGCCGTCGATCGATCTTTTGAAGATCCCGCCGCCGCAAGACTTAGGCGATATTAAGGAAAATATTGAAGGGAATATTAAAGATCTGCAAAATGCTTTGGCCAGCTTTGGTGTTGAAGCTCATGTGGTAAGTGTGCAAAAAGGCCCGGTGGTCACAATGTATGAGTTGCAGCCTCAGGCCGGGGTTAAGATCACTCAGATTTCATCATTGCATGACGACCTTGCTCTCGCGATGAAGGCGGCTTCGGTGCGTATCGTGGCACCGATCCCCGGTAAGGGGACGATCGGTGTCGAGATCCCTAACGAGAAAAAATTAATGGTCTCGTTGCGCGAAGTCTTGGAGGATAAAACTTTTCAGAAATCTGAGTCGAAGCTTTCCATCGTGATCGGCAAAGATGTCGCCGGCAACCCTGTGGTCGCGGATCTAAAAGATATGCCGCATTTATTGATCGCCGGCGCGACCGGGAGCGGCAAAACGGTATGTGTAAATTCCTTGATCTGTTCGATTCTTTTTAAAGCCAGGCCCGATGAGGTAAAATTTATCATGGTCGATCCGAAGATGGTCGAGCTTGCCTGTTATACCGGTATCCCGCATATGATGTACCCGATCATCTCTGAAGCGAAAAAAGCGTTTACGGCTTTAAACTGGGCAGTAGAAGAGATGGAGCGCCGGTATAAGACTTTAGCCGCTGCAGGGGCGCGTAATATTGATGGTTATAATAATGGCCGCAAAGAAGACCGCATGCCGTTTATTGTTTTGATCATTGATGAATTGGCGGATTTGATGACGGTTGCCCGCGATACGGTTGAGACTTCGATCCAGCGCCTCGCTCAATTATCGCGCGCGGTCGGCATACACTTAGTATTAGCTACACAGCGGCCTTCGGTTGATGTTATAACCGGCGTTATTAAGGCTAATTTGCCGGCGCGTATTTCTTTTAAGGTTGCAGCTAAAGTTGATTCGCGCACCGTGCTCGATGCGATGGGGGCGGATAAGCTTTTAGGTAAAGGAGATTTATTATTTTTAAAGCCCGGAGCAATGAAGATCATGCGGGCTCAGGGCGCATTCATGGATGATGAAGATATTAATAATTTAACCGATTTCTTGCGTACCCAGGGTGCGCCGGTTTATGAAAAAGCAATCGATGAAAGCGAAAAGAAACAGATCGTGGCCGGCGAAGGCGACGAGTTGCTTGACGAGGCGATCCGGATCGTTTTGTCGGTGCGCCAGGCTTCGGCTTCGATCTTACAAAGAAGAATGCGCGTGGGTTATACGCGTGCCGCGCGTTTGTTAGATCTTATGGAACAAGAGGGTATTGTGGGGCCGTTTTGCGGCAGTAAAGCGCGCGAGATCATGGTAGATACCGAGCAGTACTTAGCGCAAAAAGGAGAAGGGACCCAGGTATGATGCAGGATATCGGCCCAAAGCTTAAAGCCAAGCGTGAGCAATTGGGCTATCATATTGAAGAGATCGTCGAAAAGACCAAGATCCACCCTTCGGCGATCCACGATATCGAAGAAAATAATTTTGCTAATATCAGCCCGGCATATTTACGCGGTTTTATTCGTCTTTATGCTAAATTTTTAAATGTCGATGTGGATATGGATTTAAGAGATGTCCCGTCGGCTCAGGCTTTGGATAAAATACAAAAGCCCGGTTCGGTTAAGCCGCCGGTGATCAATAAGCGGCCGCCGGCGACACATTTGCCCAAGCCTGTTATAGCCCCTGTGCCTGAGCAGCCTGTGGTTGTGCCGCCTGTGCGTAAATCGCCGGTACAGCCGATGATACAGTCAAAACCCGAGATCAAAGAGCCGCCTAAGGCAATACCGCCGAAGCCTAAGCCGGCAGTCGGCACAAAGGGGCCGTTAAGTTATCCGGTAGAAGACAAGCCCAATCCGATCATAGAAAAAATCCTGAATTTGCCTTCAGCGGTAAAAAAATCGCTGGCAATCGCTGTGGCGGTGGTCTTGGGCGTGGTTTTGATCTCCAAGGCCTTGCCGCCTTTAGCCGACAAGATAAAGAGCATGCACGATGCGGCAGTGATCGCCGGTAAAGAGCATAAGGCCAAGGCTGAACGGGAGCGCTATTTGCGCGAAGAGAAAAAGCGTCGCGATCAGAGTAAAAAAAATAAACAAGCCGTAAGGCGAGAGAGTAGAAACGAAAGTTCCGATGAAGAGCCTATCCCGGCCACAAGCGCGATTACGCCGATCCCCCAGGCAAAAAGCAAAACCATCACAGTTTCCTTAACGACCAAAAAAGATTGTTTTATCCGGGCGAATGTTGACGGCAAAATCTTGTTTGAGGGGGTATTGCGCAAGGGCATTGCTGAGACTTGGCGTGCTCAGAGAGAGATCGATTTAAAATTAAGTGATGGTTCGGCCGTGATCATCGACGTTAATGGTTCGACTATTCCGCCTTTAAGTACACGTACCCGTGTTATCAAGAGCCTCAAGATCAACCAGCGCGGCATCTCGGTTTCGAAGTAGAGTTTATGTCCAAAACCGTTTCCATAATTTCCTTAGGCTGTTTTCGTAACAGTTATGATTCTCAAACAATGCTTAAGCGCTACCTTGATCAAGGGTATGTGTTTAAAGCTGATCCGGAAAATTGCGATCTGCTTATTGTTAACACCTGCGGCTTTATTGACAAGGCGAAAAAAGAGTCGATTGCGGTGATACGAGACGCCGTGTCTTTAAAAAAACTTAATAAAATCAAGCAAATAACGGTAGCCGGCTGTTTAGCAGTGCGTTACGAAAAAGAGTTAAAAAAGTCTTTTCCGGGGGTAGATTTTTGGCAAGGTACGGTTGACGTTGCATCGGCAGTTAAAACTCAAAATGCGCTTTTGCCTAAGCACCTGGCATTCTTAAAAATCTGCGACGGTTGCGTTAACCGCTGCAGTTATTGTGCGATACCTCTGATCAAGGGGCCGTTGAAAAGCCGTCCCACAAGTGAATTGGTCGAAGAGGCTAAATTTTTGAATGCACAGGGAGTCCAAGAACTTAATCTGATCGGACAGGATATTACTTCTTATGGTAAAGACCTTGATGGGGCAGGTGATCTGGCAGATTTAATTAAAAAAATTTTAAAGGTTACGAAAAATATTCCCTGGGTCAGGCTTATTTATGCTCATCCCAAACATTTAAGCGACCGCGTAATCGATTTGATCGCCTATGAGGAACGTATCTGTAAATATATCGATCTGCCGATACAGCATGCCAGCGACAAGATATTAAAAGCGATGAATCGTACCACGAGTCAAAAAGATATTTATACTTTGATCGAAAAAATCCGCCGCAAAGTAAAAAATTGCGTGATCCGCACTTCGGTGATCGTGGGTTTTCCCGGGGAAAGCGAGCGCGACTTTAAAATACTTTTAAAATTTCTTAACGATATTAAATTTGACCGCCTTGGCGCTTTTAGCTTTTCGCGCGAAGAAAATACTTCCGCCTATGATCTTAAACCACAAATCCATCACCAGACTAAAGAGTGCCGGTTAAGCGCAGTTATGCACCAGCAGGAGGAGATCGCATTTAAGGCGAATCAGCGTTTTATTGGGCGCACGCTGGATGTTCTAGTCGAAGAGACAGATGAAAAGATGAGCTTAGGCCGCAGCCAATATGATGCTTACGAGGTTGATGGGGTAGTTTATTTGCCGGAAAATCAAAAAGTCGGTAAGTTCGTAAAAGCCAGGGTCACCGAGTGCTTTGGTTATGATTTTAAGGCGCAGATTACGGCTTAGTGCTATAATAAGAAACCATGATGAATATTGCTAATCAACTTACGGTTTTAAGGATTATTCTTACTTTTGTTTGCGTGTGGCTTGTTTTGCTTAACACTTTTGCTTCGATCGTTGGTGCATTTTTAGTATTTATCATTGCTTCGATCACCGATTTTCTCGACGGATTTTTTGCCCGCCGGCAAGCAGTAGTCACTGATTTGGGCAAGATCTTAGACCCGATCGCGGATAAGATACTGGTTTTAGGAGTTTTTTCCGCTTTCCTGGAATTAAATATCGTGAACGCCTGGATGATCATTGCGATCGTGATGCGCGAATTGACCATTACCGGTATACGCTTTTTGGGGTTAGGCAAGGGTGTGGTCCTGGAGGCAAAAATGTTAGGTAAGCATAAGACCGTTTCTCAAATCGCGGGGATAGTGGTGATTTTTATTGTTCTGATCACAGCCAAAAAAATGCCTAATTCGGCTAATATTGCTTTCATGTTTGACAAGGTCATTCCGGTTTTGATGTGGTATATCGTCTTGATCACGGTTTTTTCCGGGTTGCATTACCTATGGCAAAATCGCAAACTTATAAGCACTTTTTAAGATGAAAGCCAACACGCAAGATAAGCTTTATGTCGATATCGCGTCGCTCTATGGCGCCGGGCGCGTACCCTTTGCTTCTGGCACCTTTGCCTGTATTTTAGCTTTGCCGTTTTATATTTTTATTCATTCCGCGGTACTCTTTGCCGTTTTCACCGCTTTGGTGACGATTTTGGGCTTTGCCGTTTGTACGCGGGCGGAGAAAGCTTTAGGCAAAAAAGATCACAAATATATGGTGATCGATGATTTCGCCGGGCAATTGGTGACTTTTTTATTTGTGCCTTTTGATTGGCGTTTATTCTGGGCCGGATTTTTCCTATTTCGTATGCTGGATATGCTTAAGGTCTTTCCTGCCAATTGGATGGAAAAGCAAAATGGATCGTTAGGTGTTGTTGGCGATGATATTATCGCGGGAATTTACGCGAATATTATTTTGTTGACCGCGGCCCACTTTATTTTTAAGGTGTAGGATGGATTTAAGGTTTGGGTATTCAGTCGCGCTCGATCCGGTAGAAAAACATTTTGCTTACGTTAAAAAGCATGCGATCGATCATCTTGAATTAGATTTTTTGCGGCCGGTATGCGCGATCGAGCGTTTTACTCCGGCACGCGTTTCCCTGATTGCGAAAAAAGCCAAAGCTTATGGCGTTTCGTTGAGCTTGCACGTGCCTTACGTGGTAGACCTTTCAGCGCGGATTTTAGCCGTGCGCCGCGCGACAATCGATTATGTAAAAAATATCGTACGCTTGGGAAAGACCCTTAACGTGAGCCACGTTACGCTGCATATCGGCGTATGCCATGGTAGCCGCAAGGATAAAAAGCATTACTTCGCCGCGCGTGAAAGGGTGATTGAAGCGATCAGGGAGATCGTGGTCGAGGCGAGAAAGTGCAAGGTCAAGCTTGCCCTGGAAAATTCCAGCCCGGTTAAGCGCGGGACAGGCTTTTTATCTATCGGCGATAATATTGAAGACTTAAGTTTTATCTTTGGCCACGTAAAATCACCATGGCTTAACCTTTGCCTGGACTTGGGCCATGCCCAGATCGCCGGAGGAGCAGGGCCTTTTATTAAAAAATTTTCTTCAAAAATAATTTGTGTGCATTATCATGATAATATGGGAGAGAAGGATGACCACCTGGATATCGGTGAAGGGGTTATAGATTTCAGGCAGATCTTGCTTCAGCTTATCAAGGTCGGTTTTAAGGGGCCGTTTGTTTCGGAGACTTTCGATAGGTTGCGTCCTCACGAGACAAGAGAAAAGCTGTTAAATCTTTTGTAATATGTTTTTATTTATCCGCCTTTTATTAGCGCACTTTATCGGGGATACGGTTTTGCAACCTGATGAGGTCTATGCTATTAAGAAGAATAATTTTGGCGGCGTGGTGGTGCACGCGGTGATTATTTTCTGTACTTTGGTTATTTTTTCCTGGCCTTTCCTGGCTCATCCGGAAATTTGGATCCTGATCGGGTTTGCTTCGATCACGCACATGGTGCAGGACGAGATCAAGATGCGCCGACATTATCCTAAAGATAAAAACTTTATTCTTTTTATGGTCGATCAGTTTTTGCATATTTTGTTTCTGACTCCGGTTTTTATGATGGAGTTTTCCAGCCAGCCGGCGCGAGGTTCAGGGTTTTGGATGACATTTTATGATAATACTAAACTTATGCTCTTCGCCATGGGTTTTGTGGTAACGGTTTTTCTCGGCGCCTATCTTTGGGAATCTTACAAATCATCTTATTTTAAGAAGCCCAAGCTCTTTGATCCTTACAGGATAAAGTATGGAATGTTTGAACGGGCGCTTGTCCTGGTTGCTTTTGCTTTTTCGGCATGGTGGTTTTTGCCGATCCCTTTGGTTTTTCGTTTCTTTTATAAGCGTACCCACTTTACCTGGTCGCTTGTTTTTAATGTGGTTAGCGGCGTTGCTACCGGTCTTATTTTAAGGGGGCTTTTGCCGATATTCTAAAAATTTTTTTACTTCGCCTTGCATTGCAAGAAAAAATATGTTATGTTCTAACAATCAAGAGATTTTGAAAGCGTTTTCAGAAGCCTTTATATTTTGCAGGGAGGTAAACAAGTGAGGGGAAATATGGAAGAAAAGAGAAAATTTATCAGATTCCAGGCGCCTTTTTGCGTGCAATACTCGGTAGAAGGTATGGCTCAGGAATTTTCCGGGGTGATCAAGGATATCAGTATGGGCGGGGTCAGGTTGATCTTGGATACCGCTTCCAACGTCGCGCCTAATAGTGCGGCTGGCCTTTCGATCATGTTCCCTGACGAGACTTTTAAGGTTGCCGGTAAGGTGGTTTGGAGTAAAGACTCCGGCGAGATGAAAGAGGTCGGATTTTGTTTTGGTGCTTCGACCGAAGCCGGCCGCGAACGCGCCCATCAGCATATTCTAAAACACTTTAAAGAGCAGATGACCCGCGGTTGGTGGCAATAAGCCTTTCCGGCTGTTTAAGTTGCCAAATATTTTCTTTTCACCACCACAAAAAGCATATATAATAAACTGCTTTCATTGAAAGGAGAGAGGAGAAAGGTGACCGATTAGAAATTTATTATCACCTTTCGCCTGTCGAATTTCTAATCTCTGCCCGCCAGAGGCGGGCTTCGGGAAGTAGCGCAGCTTGGCTAGCGCACTTGCTTGGGGTGCAAGAGGCCGCGGGTTCAAGTCCCGCCTTCCCGA
>Ga0265342_10000371_pt1 | contig 49429 bp, 36 predicted proteins | sample 4CB327metaG_FD_203125 | JGI IMG/M metagenome (GOLD analysis project Ga0265342, IMG submission 203125) | Rhizosphere microbial communities from Carex aquatilis grown in University of Washington, Seatle, WA, United States - 4-CB3-27 metaG | ecosystem: Host-associated > Plants > Roots >... | reverse complement strand
ATGTTCTCGGGAGCGATACCGAACTTCGTGACCTCCTTGGTGTTGGTCGACAGCGCCACGAAGTGCTTGGCGACGTGCGCGGGGTCCTTGGCGCTGTCCAGAAACCAGCGACGCGCCGTCTGGGCGTTGGTCATCGTCTCCTGCGTGGTGAAGGTCTTCGACGCCACGAGGAAGAGAGTGGTCTCGGGCGACACGCGCTTGAGCGTCTCGGCGATGTGCGTTCCGTCGACGTTGGAGACGAAGTGCAGGTCCAGGTCGTCGCGCCGGTACGGGCGCAGCGCCTCGGTCACCATCACCGGGCCGAGGTCGGAGCCGCCGATACCGATGTTGACCACGTTGCGGATCGGCTTGCCGGTGTACCCGGTCCACTTGCCGGAGCGCACGGCGTCGCTGAAGGCCTTCATGTGCTGCAGCGCCGCGTTCACGTCGGGCATCACGTCGCGCCCGTCGACCAGAATCGGCCGGTTCGCGCGGTTGCGCAGCGCCACGTGCAGCACGGCTCGGTGCTCGGTGATGTTGATCGGCTCGCCGGCGAACATCTTGTCGCGCATCGCCTCGACGCCGGCCTCGCGGGCCAGCTGGCGCAGCAGGCGCAGCGTATCGTCGGTGATGCGGTTCTTCGAGAAGTCGAGCAGCAGATCGCCGAGCCGCAGCGAGAAGCGCTGGAAGCGATCCGGCTCGCGCCCGAAGAGATCGCGCATCTTTAGCGACTCGATCTGTTGCTTGTGCTGTTCCAGGGCCTTCCAGGTCTGAGATTGAGTGACGTCCACCGCGCACCTCCCGAGCTGATGAAATGACGGCCAGTGTCTACCACGCGGGGCGGCCGGGCGCGGAGACGTGATGGAGCGCAGGTCCCGCTCTGTCCGGTCCCCTCCCCCCGTCTGCGGGGGGAGGGTTAGGGAGAGGGCAGACCTTGCGAGACGCGACGCCCGACGGCCCCTCTCCCTAACCCTCTCCCCCGCGGACGGGGGCGAGGGGATCGGAAGGATTCGCGGGCGTCAGATCTTCTTGGCGGTCGCGGCACTGCCGCCTTCGCGCACCTGCCCTGGGGTCAGCCCCGACCAGCGCTTGAAGGCGCGGTGGAAAGCGCCGGCACCGGAGTAGCCAAGAGCGCGCGCGAGCTGGCGCTGGCTCACCTTGGCGCCGGCGAGCGACCGCGACGCCAGGTCCAGGCGCAGCTTGCGAACGACGTCACGGTGGGTGACGCCTGCATCGCGCAGTCGGCGCTGGACGGTGCGAATGCTCAGCTGCAAGCGATCGGCGACGCGGGTCAGCGACGGATCGCCGTCAGCCAGCCCGTCGGCCAGCGTCTGCTCGACGCGCTCGACGAACGACTGCGGGCGCGCCGGAGGCGCCAGCATGGACAGTAGCTCCTCGGCCTGGGGGATGAGGATGTTCTTGAGACGCGCGTCGGCGCCCGGCTGCGGCATTTCGAGGAGATCGCGGTTAAACGTGATCTCGTTGAATGGCATGCCGAAGTGAACCGGCGCGTGGAACAGGCGATCGTAGCGGCCGATCGGACCCTGCGCATGGTGCGAGAACGACACCGACAGCACTGTCCATGCCGGGCCGTAGATCTCCTGCGAGCGTCGCATGACGAGGCCCGCGAAGAGCTCGGCGGCGGCGGGGACGTCAGTGCCCGTGCGAAGCTGCAGCCGCGCCTCGCGTCCCGACACCGTCAAGCTCTGGCGATCAGCGTCGATGAGCAGCGGCGTGTAACGCACCATCATCTGCAGGGCCTCGCCCACCGTCGCGCAGTTGCGCAGCAGGTATTCGATGAGGTCGGCGGCGCCAAAGGGAATCACCTCGGCGAGCCCGAGACCGAACACCGGATCGCGCAAGCGATCAGCCATTGCCTTCCACATGCGCGGGACTGGCTCGAAGCCGACGCGCGCCCCCCGCCGTTCGAGGATCGCGGGATCGATGCCGACGGAACGGAAGATCTTGGCGGGCGCGAGACCACGAACCTCGGCGCCGTAAGAGATGAGGCCGAGGTACTCGGACGAGACGCTACCGGCGCCCCCATGCGTCAGCGCGCGCGATGAGGTCGACGCGCCCGGCGAGGCTGACACGCCCCGCGAGGTCAGATCGTCCGGCTGCAGTCGTGAAATGAGCATGTCTTGTCGCATTCGGGCTGGTTCCCGCGACTGTCGGCGTTTCGTATGGTCGGCCTTGGTTGCTTCTTCCGCTGCAATGTCGTGATGCCCGCGCCGGGCTTGTTTCGATCTCAGTTCGGATCCCCGCCCCACCCCCAATCCCACCGACCCGCCGGAGCGGCTCTGCAGGCCGCGCCGACCGAACCCAAAATCGAGCTGTCCGGCGCGGGCAGCGGCATCATAGCGGAACGCGAGGCGGTTCGGCAGTCCCCCCTCAAGAGGGCTAGAGGAGACGGAAGAGGCCCCTGACGCGGGCGGACGCTACCGAGGGCCCCGCGGCATTGCCGACGTTGCGCCCCCTAGGTTCGGCTGGCTTCGTCGCCGCGACTCTCCGGAAACGAGCGGTCCCAGAAGCGCGTCCAGCATTCGACGCAGCGATACCGCCGAATACCGAGAAAAATCCGAGGAATCACTCGCACAATCCAGGACACGTGCGTCGACCGGTGAACGTCTCGACTGCCACACCCGGGACAAACGTGAGCTGCCATCTCGACCGGACCCCCTGCTGGGGAGAACCTAATTCGAAAAACGGAATTGGCAAGATCGACAGTCACGGAGCCAGCTCGGCTATCAAGCACCCATCGGGATGAAAAGGTCACGATGGTCGAAGAGAGACCTCGGGCCTAGCGGCGGCGCGCCAGGAGAGACACGCTGACCAGCAAGAGCGCCAGGATCAGCATCGACGGGGACGCGGGAATGCCGATTCCGCACGAGCAACCACCGCCCGACGACGAGCCGGTCGGGGTGGAGCCGCCCGCGCCCGACGATGGACCGACCGACGAACCGCCCGTTCCCGTGGCGCCGCCTCCTGAGCCAGTGGATCCGCCCGACGCGGATGGCGAACCGCCGGCGCCGGTCGTCGTTCCGTTGCCGCCGCTGCCGGTGACGCCGGCGCCGCCGGTGCCGCCCGACGATCCGTCCGCTGCGGGCGCATCGCCCGCCGACGCGTCGGCCGCCACCGGCGCACGGAGCGTCACCAGCGAAACACCGTGCCGCGGCAACATGAAGTCGAGCGCCACCGCGCCGCCGGAGACCGCCAGCGACTGATCGGGGCCCAGCGGCGATGGTTGCATCGCCGCCTGCAGCGCCGCGATCTGCGCTGGCGAAGGCGCCGCCGGGCTGCCCTGTGTCGCCCAGACTGTGAACGCGTCGCCGTGATTGGCGTCGACGCGCAGGTGATTCGCCACGACCTGACTGCCGAAGCTGGCCGGGACCTTGACGCTCAGATGGACCGGCGAGTCGGGCACCATCACGAGATCGTCGTGGTAGTTCCAGACCAGGATCTGGATCTTGCCGCCGTTCAGAGTCGCCATCGCGTCGACGTCGGCTTGCGCGCCGCGCACGCTGCTGGCCATGATCTGATCGATCGTCAGCGCTCCGCTGCTGGTGATCGGTAGGCGCGCGCCGTCGAGCTGACCGAGCAGCTCGAAGTCACTGAGCACAGGCAGCTGGATACCGTTGGTCGTGAGCGCTCGATAACCGGCAAAGTACGGCGTGCCCGGAAACGTAAACGCCCAGGTCAAAAGGCCGCGTACCTTGACGCCCACGCGCGCTTCCAGCTCGAGCGTCTTCTTCATCATCGCGATCTCGTAGGCGCCGTAGGCGGGCGAGTTCCGGTAGGCGTCGGCGGGGGTCATGCTGACCGGGCAGGCCGCGCATCCGTCGGGATCGGCTTCGCTGACGACGATCGGCGTCTGCTTGAACTGCGCGACCGCGGCGATCTCGGTGAACCCGGTGCGGTGGAGCACCAGCTGGTTGCCGAGGTTCATCTCGACGTGTCCGCCGACGATCGCGGCGCCGCCCTTCGCGTGAAAGCTGATCGAATCGAGCCGCGTGCCGGTCTGACCGCTGACGGCGTTGGTGCCGGTCGCGCAGTGTTGCAGGAACTGCGTGAGGAACGCTCCCGGCGCGGCGACCGCCGGCCCACCGAGCGGCGCGCTGGGGCTGACCGCGTGCAGGGCCGACTCGGTGTAGTCATAGAGCTTGTTGTAGTCGGCCTGCGTGCCGTGCCAGTAGCCGATGTCGGGCTCGTTCCACAGCTCCCACTGCCAGGCGCCCTCGGCGCCACTGTCCGAGCCGGGATAGCGCGTCTTCGCATGCATGGCCCACGCGCTGATCAGCGCGGCCCACTTGGTGTAGTCCTTGGGCGGGTAGAAGCAGCCGCCGTCGAGCGTGTAGATCCCGGTGTTCTGGTAGGCGACGCCGGCGGGCGCGGTGGTCATCGCCTGCGGCATGAATGCGATCTCGGCGTACGGGGCCGCGCCCACGCCGGTGATCGTGTCCATGATCCCATCGATGATCGCGAAGTTGTAGATCGGGTTGCCGCCAGCGTCCTCGGTATAAATATTCGTCGAGCCCCACTTCAGCGAGGCGACGCCGTTGCCGGTGTTGAGCAAGAAGTGAGTGCGGACGTGCACCGGCGCCGCGTGAAGCGCGGCGAGCGTGCGGAGCAGCGCGCGACCGTCGGGCGTCGTGGTGTAGTTGACCTCGTCGTAGCCGTGGAATGGCCAGATGCGCTCGATCGCGGCGCCCGGCGTCGTGGCGTCAACGGAGATGTTGACGGTCGCCGGCGTCTGCGCGACGGCGCGGCCGGAGCTCGCCCCGACCGCGAGCGCAAACACGCACGCCTGTACCCAATACTGCGCGGAGGCTCGCATGGGCTTTTAGTGGCGACAGGACCGGGCGATGGCTCAGTTGTTTATAGTTCAGTGAACGGGCGGGCGATCCGGCGGGCGTTCCATGATCACGAAGTATTGATTGGGCAGGAACGTGGGCTCGGCGCTGACGCGCAGGCCCGCGCTGGTCGCGGCGGCGAGGAAATCCTCACGCGCCACGCGGTGTTCTTGCGGCGGCCCGCCCGGGGTCGCGCGTTTGTGCCAGTCGACGGCGGCCAGGCGGCCACCGGGACGCAGCGCGCGCACCAGCCGGCGCAGGTAGGCTGGACGATCCGGGAAGTGATGATAGACGTCGATGACCAGGATCAGATCGCAGGCCGCCGGAGGCAGAAGCGAGTCGCGGGCGAGGCCCAGCACCGGCGTCACGTTGTCGAGCTTGGCGCGGTCGATACGCTCGCGGAGCGCGTCGAGGATCCGCGGGTCGACGTCGACCGCGAAGACACGCCCGCTCCCGCCCACGCGGCGCGCCGCGCGCAGCGTGAAGTAGCCGGGCCCGGCGCCGATGTCGCAGACGGTCTGGCCCGGCCGCAAAGACAGCGCGTCGAGGATCTGCTCCGGCTTCTGCCAGGCATCGCGCGCCGGATCTTCCTGCGCCGCGATGTACGCGGCGGTGTCGCGCGGGTTCTGGTATTGATCGCGGCCAGAATCCGCGGCCCGCGCGGGCGCTCCCATCACGACGATCGCGCTGACCGCGCAGGCCCAAAGCCCCGAGGTGACCCCCGCGGTCAGCGTGCGAATCGTCGGCACTCGCCTCAGGCCGCCTTGGCGACCTGGCTGCTGGCCCACTTTTCCAGCTTCATGGCGTCGGCGTTGAATTTGCGGATGCCTTCCGAGAGCTTTTCGACCGCCATCGGATCCTCGTTGTGGAGGAAGCGGTAGGTCTTCTCGTCGAGGTGCAGCGGCTGCTCATCGCTGGCCTTGGCCGTCTCGATCGACAGGCGGCGCGGCAGCTCACCCTCGCGCGAGCCGAGGTCGGACAGGATCTCCGGGCTGATCGTCAAGAGATCACAGCCCGCGAGACGCATGACCTGCTCGGTCTTGCGGAAGCTCGCGCCCATGACCTGGGACTTGTACCCGAACTTTTTGTAGTGGTTGTAGATCTTCACCACCGACGCCACGCCGGGATCCTCGTCGATGGGGATGTCCTTCACCCCCTTGTCCTTGAGGTAGAAGTCGTAGATCCGTCCCACGAATGGCGAGATCAACGTGACGCCGGCCTCGGCCGAGGCCACTGCCTGCGCGAACGAGAAGAGCAACGTCATGTTGCAGTGAATGCCCTCTTTCTCGAGGCGCTCGGCGGCGCGGATGCCTTCCCAGGTCGAGCTGAGCTTGATGAGGACCCGCTCGCGATCGATGCCGGCGCGCTTGTAGAGATCGATGAAGGCGCGCGCCTTCGCGATGCTGCCCTCGATGTCGAACGACAGCTTGGCGTCGACCTCGGTCGAGACGCGGCCCGGGACGATCTTGAGGATCTCCTGGCCGAAGTTGACGAAGAGCTTTTCCATGAAGGCGTTGATGCGGCCGGCCTCATCCCGCGACTGGCTGGCGGCATACTTCAGCGCCTCGTCGACCAGGTGCCGGTACTGCGGCTGCTGCGCCACCTTGAGCAACAGCGAGGGGTTGGTGGTCGCGTCCTGCGGCTTGTGCTTGGCGATCGCTTCCAGATCACCAGTATCAGCGACGATCACGGTCATTTTCTTGAGAGACTCGAGCAGTGTCATGGGGATCTCCTTCTCGTCGCCGGCAAGTATGCCTCCGACTGCCGCTCATTGCATGACCCGACGACACGCCGCGACCGAGCGACACAAAAACGTGACACTCCGCCGTGCGCAGCGCAGCGGGATCTGAAAGTTAACGACCCGCGGGGGCCGGCGGAAGACCCATGACGGCCTCGGAGGTCAGCGCGGTGGTGCCCGCGGTCAGACCGGTGGCCGCCGCGGTCAGCGTGATGGTCCCGGCCGTGCGGCTGGGGCGGACCCAGGTCGCGAGCTGGCCGCCCTTCATCGTGATCGTCGTCGGGCCGACGATGCTGCCGGGCCCGGTCAACGTGAGCGTCACCTGGCGGCTGTCGGTCGGCACGACCGTGCCGTTGGCGTCGATGACGTCGACGAAGACCAGCCGCGCGTCGGAGAGATCGGCACGCATCGTCGTTCCCTCGGGGCGCAAGCGCAGCCCGGTTGCCGTCCCCGGCGTCTGGCGCGTGGTGGTGGCCCGCACGGTGGTGCCGGTGGCGTTCATGAGGCAGTCCGCGGTCAGCGTCCCCGCCGTGAACGACGTCATGTTGAAGGTGAACGGCGGGTGGAGTGGCAGCGGCGCCGGCGTAGTGTCGGGCGAGCGCGTCGCGACCACCGTCCCGTTGAGCGACAGCCGAACCTGGTCGCAGTTGCTGAACACCTTGACGTTGGTGGGCGAGGTCGAGGTCCACTGATTCGCGATGTAGACCATTGGCCCGGCCTCGACGATGGTCGAAGTCAGCGTCGGATCGCGCTGGCTCTGCAGGAAGTAGTACGCGTGCTTGGGCAGGCGGTACATGTCGAGCAGACCGGACAGCGTGGCAGTCGTGCCGTACCCCCCATAGTCCGCGTACTCCCAGTAAGCGTCGGCGGTGAACCAGGGCAGCGGCAGGCTCAGCCCCTGCCCGTTCTGGATATTGGCCGCCTGCTGCAGCATCGCCGCGTCGCCCGCCTCGCGCGCCTGGCGGCTGGTGGTGCCGCCGGTCATGCCCGCTCCATAGTCCCAGTCGCCGTACTCATTGATGAGGATCGGGCGGGTGTCGTTCGACGTACGCACGTTGTGCTGGGTGGCATCGATGAAGATGTCCGCCCGCGTGAACGCCCACTGCGCGGAGAAGGCCTGGGTGCCCGGGTACTCGGCGTGCACGATGCTGTTCGCCATCTGTGCCCAGGCGTCGGTGAAGCCCGATTCGTTCAGGTTCGCCTCCCAGACGACCACGCTCGGGTGGTTGCGATCGCGACGGATCAGATCGCGCAACTCCTGGTAGCTGTTGTTGACGAACGCCGCCGCCGCGTTGAAAAACTGCCAACCGGACTGCGCGTCCATCACCACCACCCCCAGCGCGTCGCAGGCGTCATAGAACGCGGGCGCGTGCGGATAGTGGGAGGTACGGATGAAGGTGAGGCCTGCATCGCGGATCCGCTTGACGTCGTAGTAGTACGACTGATCGGAGATCGCGTTGCCAAGGCCGTAGGTCTCCTCGAGCAGGTTCACGCCCAGCGCCTTGTAGCGCGTGCCGTTGATCGTCATCCCGCCGGCGTGACTGAAGCCGATGTTGCGGATCCCGACGCGCGTCGAGACCGAATCGATCGTGCTCGCGCCGTCCTGCACCGACGTCTGCAGCGTATAGAGCGCTGGGGAGTTCGGGCTCCACAGCTTGGGATTGGCGACCACGATGCTCTGCACGAAGTCGAAGTCGGCGCCGGTGGCAATCGTCGACGACGCCATGGCCATCCCGACTTGTGTGCCGCCCGAGTCGACCAGCCGCGAGACGACCGTCGCGCTCTTGCTGGACGTCGACTCGTTGATGACGTTGGTGCGGATGTTGACCGTCGCCGAAGCCGTCGTCGCCCCCGCCGCGTAAGTCACGAACACGCCCCCGCTCGCGGTCTTGTTGGCGTAGACCGCGTCGGTCACGTGCAACGCGTTGGTCACGTGCATGATGACGTGACGGTAGAGCCCCCCGTGGAACTGAAAATCGATGGGGGCGTCGTTCTTTCCGGGCGGCCAGTTCGGGTTCACCCGGGTGTCCAGCTTGACGGAGATGACGTTGTCCGCGCCGCCATAGGCCACGTCGGCGGTCACGTCGACCGTAAACGGCGCGTACCCGCCCTGATGCTGGACCTTGTGCGTGCCGTTGACCCACACGTCCGCCAGCTGCATGGCGGCCCCGAATTCGATGAAGACCTTCGCGCCCTGCGACGACGCGGGAACGGTGAAGTGCTTCCGGTACCACATGATGCCTGCGTATGCCGCCGGCGCGTCGGGCGTGTTGAACTTGGGCGTGTGCGGCAGGTCGACGTAGCCCCACGCCGCGTCGACGAACGCCTTGGTGTCGGCGCCGGTGACGTCGCCCAGGTTGAAGCGCCAGTCGGTGTCGAAGTTCAGATCGGAGCGCGTCGCGGTCGTGGAGGCGTCGGTCACGATCACCGCATCGGTCGGCGACACGGCGTCGCGTGGCGGCGCGAGATCGGCCGGTGGAGGCGGGGCATCGACGACGCCGGGCGCGTCGACGGGAGGCGCCACGTCGGGTTGCGCCGAACCGTCGGACGACGGCCCCTGCGAGCCGCCCATCCCCTGCGCGCTGCCACCGCCGGCTCCGCTGCCGCCGCTCCCGCCGGGCGGCGGCGACGTCGTCTTCGACGATCCACACGACGCGAGCCCGGCGAGCGCACCGAGCAACGCGAAGGTGAAGATTGATCCGCGCCGTTGCGCATTCGGGAGCTCGACCGATCGGGCGCCAATCATGCGACGTAAGATACTCGCGGTTGATTGACAATGGAATGGTCAAAGAGGCGCGGTTGCGCACGGCCGAGCCCGATTCTGCGGACCGTCGTGTGGTACCGTCGCCACAAATGATCCCTGTCATGCCTCCCGATGCGGTCCACCGCTTCCGGGAGCGGTTGGTTCGTGCGACCCCGTACTTCGCCGTCGCCCTTCTTTCGCTGGTCGCAGCCTACTACTTGCTGGATCTGCGGGATGCCGACCTGCGCGTCCCCTTCGTGTACCGCAAAGACGCGTTGCTCTACGCGGCCGTCATCAAATCGGTGATCGATCACGGATGGTTCTGGCAAAACCCGAGCGTTGGCGCACCGTCCGGCCTTCTGCTGTACGACTACCCCAACGTTGCGCACGAAGCCTTGCATCTGCTGGCAATCAAGGCGCTGTCGATCTTCAGCGGCAATTGGGCCCTGCTGCTGAACGTCTATTTCGTCCTGGGGTTTCCTCTTATCGCGCTGGCGTCTCTCGCTGTATTCCGCCGCCTGCGCATCGGTGCGGGTCCTGCGATCGTCGGCAGTTTGCTGTACGCATTTCTGCCAGCGCGGCTCCTCAAGAACGAGGGTCACATCTTCCTGGCGACGTTTTTCCAGGTGCCGTTCCTGGTGCTGATGCTTCTGTGGGTTTGCAGCGCGGAGCCGCCGGTCTTGTGGCTGCCGCGCGCGCGTCGCGCAACCGACTATGCGCACCGTCGCCGCCGGGGCATCGCCGCGCTCTTGATCTGCGCCGTCAGCGCCGGCACGTCGGCTTACTACTCGTTCTTTGCGGTCTGCCTGCTGGTCGCGGGCGGTCTCTGGACTTCGATCGAACGCCGGACGGCGAGCAATCTGTTGGCCGGAATTGCTCTTGCGACCGCAATGACCGCCGCGGCGGGGGCGTTCGGATGGCCTTCGATTGCCTACCATCGAGCGCAAGGGCCCAACGTTGAGGTCGGACGGCGGTCGCCAGGCGAGTCGGAGCTCTATGGAATGAAGATCGCTCAACTTCTTCTTCCGACCGACGGACATCGCATCGGCGCCCTGCAGCGCTTCAAGGAACGATACAACACCAGCGCTCCGTTCAGCGACGGCGAAAACAGCATGACCTCCCTGGGATGGGTGGGTGGCATCGGCTTTTTGATGCTCGTGGGCGCGCTGTTCATTGGACGGCGCAATTCGCTCACGGGTGGTGATTGGTTTCTACCGGTCGCGAAACTGAATCTTGCGACGATTTTAATCTCGACCATTGGCGGTCTGAGCTCGCTGTTCGCCTATCTCGCCTATACCCAGATCCGCTCCTATTCACGTGCGAGCGTCTTCATCGCGTTCTTTGCGCTGCTTGCGGCGGTCGCGCTGCTCGATCGTCTAGTTCAGCGTTTCCCGCGCGTGGGGATCGCGGTCCTTCCCCTGGTGCTGGCGGTCGGTCTCTTCGACCAGGTGACACCATTGGCCGTGCGCGCCTATGCCGACAACAAAGAATCCTTCGACAGTGATCGGGATTTCGTACGAGCCCTCGAGGCGCGGGTTCCGCGGGGCACGATGATCTTCCAGCTGCCCTACGTCCAGTTTCCCGAGCGGCCGCCGGTACAAGACCTGGACACCAACGACTCATTGCGCGCCTATCTCCATTCGTCCGCGTTGCGCTGGAGCCTTCCCACGATGTACGGCCGCAGCGGCGATCGGTTCGTGACAGAGGCAGCTGGCCAGCCGGCCGAGGAGATGCTCACCATGCTGGCGGCGACCGGGTTCAGCGGAATCCTGGTGAGTCGAGCCGGATACGCCGACCGGGGCGCCGCAATCGAGGCTGCCCTCCGCGTCGCGATGGGCGATGTCCAACCATTTGTGAGCGCCGATGGACGGAGCGCGTTCTTCGATCTGCGTCAACGCCAGCAGCGCCTGGCCCCCGACGTGGCGGCGCGCATGCTGCACCCGATCACGTTCGACTTCTCCTCGCGTTTCTACGATCCGGAGTCGATGCCGGGCGGAACATTTCGCTGGAGCCAGCGAACCAGCGAGATTGAGGTGAACAACGATACCGAGCTTCTGCGGCGATTCTCACTCCGCGCCGTGCTCGCGCCCGCGCAACCGCCCGCACACCTGACCATCAGCGGTGATCTCGTCTCCGAACACCTGACGCTCGACGGACCGACGCGGTTCCAGCGCGAGATCGATCTGCCACCCGGTCACCACGTGCTGCGGTTCGAGAGCGACAGCCGCTCGGCCAACGCGCCACACGATCCGCGAGAGATGGTGTGGCGCATCGACGGTTTCGCCTTCGAAGAGCTACCGGCGAAGCCGCAAGATCACTGACGCGTTACTGACCGCCGGCGTCGGTCGCGCTGCCGGCGTCGGTGCCAGCGTCCGACGGCGGAGCACCTTCGAGCCAGATGTCGTCCGCGAGCAGGTACACCGGGCTGGGATTCGCCGGCGCGCCGAGCGCGGGAGCCGTGTTGAGGAGCGCCTGGAAGCCGATGAGCTGAATGTCGTTGGCCACGACCCCGACGAACGTGCTGGGGTTCGGGGCACGGGTCAGATCGATCACGATCTCTTGCCAGGTGCCCAGGTTGGCCCCGGCGAGATAGGCCGATTGATAGTACAGCTGCATGCCCGATTTCACGTAGAAGTAGACGCCGTTCAAGGCGCTGAGATCGGCGGTTTCCACTTTGATCCACGCGTGGAGCGCCTTGTATCCGGTCCAGTTCTTCCCGTTGGGCGTGAACCCGTAGTAGTTCTCGATCGCTGCCGCTTCATGGCTTCCGTAAGCGTTGAAATTCGCGGCCAGCATCAGCGCGCCTGGGCAGGTCCACCCCTCGGTGAAGCTGGCGGCTATCGCGGTCGTGAAGCCGGTGTGGCTATCGTCAAACGCCACGAACGCCTTGAAATCGCCGTTGGCGCCGCCGTCGAAGGCGTACTGCACCGGATTGTTGGCGCCATAATTGGTCACGCAGGGACCGCTGGTGTCGCGCCCGGTATCCGCGGGCATGTCGACCGCCATGTCGGCGGCCGTGTCGCCTGATCCGGTATCGGTGCCCGTGTCGGTAGCGAGGTCCGGGTGCGCGTCGGCGCTGCTGCCACCGGCACCCGTCGTGTCTGTGCCGGTGTCGGCGGTCGAGCCGTGATCCGTAGCGGCGTCGGCGGTGCTGCCACCCGCGCCCTTGCCACCCGCCCCGCTACCGCCGGCGCCGGAGCTGCCGCCGCCCGCGCCGCTGGTCCCGGAGCTGCCCGAGCAGCCCACCGCGATCATTGCGCCCATCAAGAAGCCACCCAGGATCAACAGCCGGTCGTGTCGCATATATCTCTTCTCCAAAACGCGAAGCGATTGTGTACGGCTTCGAAAGCTACATCGAGACGGCGCCCCGATACAATTGGTTGTTATCAAATCTAGATTGGCCGGCCGGTGTTGCGGCGGATTGACGTTGGTACCGTGGCAGTTGGACCAGTGTCGTGATGACTCCAAATCGAGCACCGCCGACCCGGTTTATCCGAAGATAGGTCTGATCTCTTCACCCGCTCACGCAGATAGCTCGGATCTCCTCATCCGTTCACGCTAGTCTCAGAGTGCGTTCCCCACTGCCGACTCAATGAACCGCGGAGGACTCATGAAAGTTCGGGCACTGCTGATGGCGAGCCTCGCAGCTTTGGGTGTGGCCTGTAGCAGCTCCACGCCGAACACGCCTGCGCCCTCGACGGGAGGGACGACGGGCAGTGGCGGCGCGACGTCCGGCGCCGGCGGCGACACGACGACCGGCAGCGGCGGCGCGCCCTCGACCGGCGCTGGCGGCGACAACGGCGGCGCCGGTGGTTCTCCGACGATCGGCACCGGAGGTTCCCCGACGACCGGCGCCGGCGGCACGCCGGCAGGCACGGGCGGCGCGACCGGCGCCGGCGGCACGACGAGTGTCGACGCATCGGTCACCGACGCGCCGGTCACGCCGGCGTTCACCGGCACCTATCACATGGGCGCCGACATCTCCTGGGTCCCGCACGACGAGTTCTACGGCGCGACGTACGTCGACACCGACGGCGTGCAAAAGGACATCCTCGCGTTGCTCAAGAACCACGGCTTCAACTCGGTCCGCCTGCGCACGTTCGTCGATCCCAAGGCGACCGACGGCTACGACCAGCGCGACGGCTTCGCCGATCAGCAACACACGATCGCGATGGGGGCGCGCGTGAAGCAGGCGGGCATGGGCCTGTTGCTCGCCCTTCACTACAGCGACAACTGGGCGGATCCCGGCAAGCAGTGCATCCCGGTCGCCTGGCAAGGGCACACGATCGCGCAGCTCATGCAGGACGTGTACGACTACACGTTCAACCTGCTCACCGCGATGAAGAACGCGGGCGCCGAGCCGGATCTGGTTCAGGTCGGCAACGAGATCACGCCCGGCATGCTGATCAACATCTGCGACGTCAACGGACTGCCGGTCTCGACCGCGCCGATCAACGGCAAGATGGCCGGCGCCAACCTCGCGAACTTCGCCGGGCTCCTCAAGCAGGGGATCGCCGCGGTGAAGGCGGTCAATCCGCGCATCAAGACCGTCCTCCACATCGACAAGGGCGGCGACATGAACGCGAGCGTGAGCTGGATTACCGCGGTCCAAGGGCAGGGCGTGCAGTTCGATGTCTTCGCCGATACGTCGTACGTGCGCTGGCAGGGGCAGCCGGCGGGCTGGCAGGCGACGTTCACGAAGCTCGCGACGATGTACCCCAATCTGCAGTTCCTCATCCCCGAGTACGGCAACGAGGTCGCGACCAACCCGGCGACGCCGACCACAATGGAGATCGCCAACCAGCTCATCTTCGGCATCTCGGGCAACCGCGGGGTCGGCACCTGGATCTACGAGCCCGAGCACCCGGCGCAGGCCGGCATCGGCATCGGCCTCGTGCAGACCACGCCGATCGACGGCGGCATCGCGGACCCCTGGCCGGTCTTTACCGCGCTGCCGAGCGGGATGGCGGTCTACGATCGGATGAAGGTCACGTTCGCCGGCCGGCTCCAGTAGCTTCGGTTCAACGTCTCAAACGAACTTCGCCAGCATTACCAGCCGACCGAACGTGAACCGCGTCGGTGCACCCGCCGGGCGCAGCAGGGTCTCGGTGAACTCGAGGTGGTGCCCGATGGCCTTGGTAAAAGTCTGGATCGCGTGAACCGCAGCCGCGTCGAGCGTGTACGCGTCCAACTCGGGATCGGCCGGCGCCGCGAGGCGCTCCGCGACCTCCGGATGGGTCACGGTCAGAAAGCGCACCGCCGCCAGGTGCACGGCGAGCTTGGTCAGGTGCTCGAGCAGCGTCGGCGCATCGGTGTAGGGCGCGCGCAGCAGGAAATGCTGGCAGTAGTTGCCGAAGATGAGGTCGCTGCGCGCGCCGGTGCGGATCTGCAGCGCGTCCCGGCGGCGCGCGTAGATCCTCCAGATATCGCCCGATGTCAGGCCCGCGAGTCCCTCGCCGGCGGCGCCACCCTGCTCCGAACGCAGCGATGCGAAGATGCCGTCGAGCAGCTTCGCGAAGCGCGGGCTGTGGGGCAGCCGCTTGCGCTCGACGAGCCAGGTCGCGATCAGCGAGGCGGTCGCATCACCCGGCGCGTCCAGCGCGGTGAGCTCGCCCTCCAGCGCCGCAAGCAATGCCGGCGACGCAGTCTCGTCGATCTCGGCGCGCAACGTGCGCTCGGCAAAGGGGCGCCGCGCACCGTCGAACTCGGCCGTCTCCTTGTGAAGCAGGTCACGAACGCGGTGCGCGAAATCGGCCGCCAGGACCAGGCGCGTCCCCAGCGAAGCGTTGCGGCGGAAACAACTCATGAGGAGCTGCCGGACAATCGAAAAGTGATCGGCGTACGGATCGTTCCCCGTCGCGTCCACCGTCTTTCCGACGTACTCGCGCGTGAGCATCGGCCGCCGCGCGGGGTGCATTGCCAGCTCGTCGGCCGAAAGTAGAACCAGCCGCGCGACCTCGGGACAACCGAGCGAGCCGCCCACCTCGATCCGATCGCCGACCGCCAGCGCCGTGCGCGGAAAGATCGCGCAGGTTGTTGGCAGCGCCTCCTCGCCGTAGGCGGTCTGCACGCTGCAGCGGTTGTCCCGATCGAGAAGCTGACAGGCGCCGTCTTCGTCGAGCTGCACCTGTCCCAGCGCATCGACGTGGCGCGATGGGCTGCCCAGCACGACCAGGCGCACGAGTCGGTCGTGACCGGCGGGCGTGCCCGCCATGAACCCCTTGAGGCGGTCGAGGCTCGGGCGATCAATCGTCACCGCCCAGTCGCGGCAGCAGGTGTCTTCGCAGCGCTCGGCCAGGCAGGCGAACTGCTCAAGTGCCGATAGCGTCATCTGCGGCCGATCGCCCGCAGGGCCGGTATCCGGCGACGAGGAGGGCAACGACAGGCCAGACAGGATCCCGGGAGGCAGCTGCGCCATGACGTCAGAGCTCAGCAAGGGCCGCGCCACTTCAGAAACCGCAAACCGACGCACCTGCGACGTCCCCGTGACGCGGATCTGGCGTCACGCCCCCACATCCGCGTCAGAAACCTGGCGCGGCGCGCAGATGAGCGCTGCCTCTCGCAAGGTCCGGAGAGGGCTAAGAGGCGGCGGTCGCCCCGAAGACCAGGCGCTGGAGCTCGCCGCTGAGGTTCAGCTGGGTCAGCTCGCCGAGGCCTCCCACCGGCGCGCCGGCAATCACGACGATTGGCAGCTCGTTCATGCGCGCCGTGGTCGTCACCCAGGATTTCTCCGCCTCGTCGTCCGTCACGTCGAGCACCTTGAATGCGATCTTCTGGCCGCCGAGCAGCTCTTCGATCTTCGTCTTGGTGCGGTGGTCCCGTCCGTCGAAGTAGATGAACACCGGCGCCTGGACGGGGCCCGCCGGGGCGGCCGGCTTCGTGCTGTGACCGTTGCTGGTGCCGGGACGAGGCTGGGGTGCGACCTCCTCGGCGCGGCCCGCGTCGATCCGGATCCCATCCGGCAAGAGCTCGTTCACGATGCTGGCGGCGTTGCGCAGGTGGCGCGCGACTGGGTGCATCTTTCGGCCGTCGGCTTGCACCAATTTTTCATAAACGAGCGCACGCAGGCGGTTCTTCATCGAAGCCAGCATCACCATGGACGCGAGCAAGCCTCACCCGGCCGGCGTTGTCAATCGCCGTCGCGCATCCGCGACACGCAGCTCCTCGACGAGCATCGCTCGTGCCGATCGGATGACAGATGAAAGAAGAGCCACGCCGTCCGTTTCTTCTCTGGGTTCTGACGGGAGCGGGCGGTCGCGCGGCACAGGTGCTCTGGGGCGGGAGCTGGGTCAGGGGGGCGCGGCCGCCCGCTTGCGCCGGGCCCGCGTCCGGCTGCCGACACAACGTCGTGGTTTGAAATTCGCCCCGGGACGGAGCATCGTCGCGGGGTATGACCTGTCAGCGCTGCGGCGAGACCAGCCGGGAGGGCGCCCGGTTCTGCGACCGCTGCGGTGCCTCGCTCCCGGTCGCGGCCGCGGCCGACGCCCCCGCCGAGAGCTACCGGCCGAGCGGCGTCGGCGAGCAGCGCCACGTCACCGTGATGTTCTGCGACCTCGTCGACTCGACCGAGCGCGCGCAGCGGCTGGAGCTCGAGGAGTGGCGCGACCTGGTGCGGTCGTTCCAGAGCGTGTGCTACCGAGAGATCTCGCGCGCGGGGGGGTTCGTCGCGCAGTACCTGGGTGACGGCGTGCTCGCCTACTTCGGCTATCCGGCGGGGCACGGTCAGGACGCCCGCGCCGCCGTCGGCGCCGCGATCGAGATCGTACGCGGCTTTCGCGAGCCGAACGGACAACCAGCACCGACCACGCCCGCGCGCCTGCTGGTGCGGGTCGGCATCGACAGCGGCGTGGTGCTGGCCAGCGAGATGGGCTTCGGCGCCAGCCGCCAGCCGCTGGTGGTCGGCAGCGTGCCCAATCGCGCCGCGCGCATCCAGGCGGCGGCGCAGCCCAACACCTTGGTCATCAGCGAGGCGACGCACCGGCTCGTGCAGGGCGCTTTCGTATGCGAGAGCATCGGGCGTCCGCAGCTTCGCGGCGAGGATCAGCCGGTCGAGCTCTACCGGGTCGTGCGCGCGCGCCAGGCACCGGCGCCGGCCGGCAAGGACGCGCGTCTGACCCCGCTCGTCGGGCGCGCCGCCGAGATCGAGAAGCTGACCGACTGCTGGCACGCGGCGCAGAAAGGCGCTGGCCAGATCGCGCTGCTGTCGGGCGAGGCGGGCGTCGGCAAGTCGCGGCTGGCGCGCGAGCTCAAGGCGCGCATCGCCGGTGACGTGCACTTCACATTCGAGTTCCGCGGCACCCCGCGCAGCGAGAGCAGCGCCCTCTTGCCGGTGCTCGAGCACCTGCGGCGTTCCTGGCGCCTCGATCGCGGGCATTCGATCGCCGAGTCGGGCGCGCGCCTCGGCCGCGCGCTGCACTCCCGCGGCGCGCTGCCCGACGAGGTGGCGCTGATGGCGACGCTGCTCGAGATCGCGTGGCCCGGCCAGGATCCGTCGCAAGATCCGTCGCGCGGCGACACGCCCCAGCGGCGCAAGCAGCGAACGCTGGAGCTGCTCTGCAACCTGCTCTTCGACGCGGCGACGCGCCGACCGACGCTGCTGATCATCGAGGACCTGCACTGGGTCGATCCGTCGTCGCTCGAGCTCATCCGCATGGTGGCGGCGGGCATCCACGGCGCGGCGGTTCTGATGCTGATCTCGATGCGGCCCGAGGGCGCGCCACCTTGGCTGGAACACGATCGGGTCACGCGCCTGGACCTCGATCGCCTGAGCCCGGCCGAGACCGAGGTCATGATCCACGACCTCTCGCGCGCGACGCCGCTGCCGCCCGAGCTGGTCCGCGACCTGGTCGAGAAGTCAGACGGCGTCCCGCTCTACGTCGAGGAGGTGACGCGGCTGGTGCTCGAGGCCGGCGTCGCGAGCGCTGGTGCTGGCGATACGAACGGCGCGGGCCACGACGGCAACGGCGCCGCACGCCGCGACCGGCCGCTGCGCTCGCTCGCCGATCTCGGCGTGCCCGCATCGCTGCAGGAATCGCTGATCGCGCGCCTCGATCGGCTGGGGCCATCGAAAGATCTCGCGCAGCTGTGCGCGGTGGTGGGGCGATCGTTCGACTTCGAGCTCATCAAGGCAGCGTCGGGGATCGACGAGTCCGGCCTGCGCAAGGAGCTGGATCGCCTGCGCGAGCTCGATATCCTGCACACGATCGACGGCCCGTCGGTCGAGACCTTCGTCTTCAAGCACGCGCTGATCCAGGATGCGGCCTACGCGTCGCTGGTCCGCAGCCGGCGGCGCGAGCTGCACCGGCACGTCGGCGAGACGCTGGCCGCGAAGTTCTCCGCGCGCATCGAGACGCGGCCCGAGCTGCTGGCGCATCACTGGGCCGAGGCCGACCGCGCCGACGCGGCGATCCCCTGCCTGATCTCGGCCGGAAACCACGCGATCGAACGGTCGGCGTACGTCGAAGCGGCGCGACATCTGAAACAGGGGCTCGCGCTCATCGAGGGGCTGCCCGACAGCGACGCGCGCAAGGCGCGTGAGCTGGAGCTCTGCCTGGCGCTGGGGCCGGTGCTGGTTGCGACCCGCGGTTACTCCAACCCCGAGGTCGAGCGCATCTACGCGCGGGCGCGCGCGCTCTGCGCGAGCTCGGGCGACGACCGGCTGCTCTACGCCGTGCTCAGCGGCTTGCACCTGTTTCACCAGTCGCGTGCGGAGCTGGCGACGTGCATCGAGCTCGGCGAGCGGCGCATGGAGATCGCGCGCCGCCTCGGCGATCCCGCTCTCGAGATGCACGTGCTGGAGACACAGGGGACGGTCGCCTTCTGGCGCGGCGAGCACGACGTCGCGCTCCGCGCGCTGCGCGGGGCGCTAGCGCGCTACGATGCGCCGCGCGGGCGCGCGATCCGCTTGATGTACGGCACCGACTCGCGCGTGGTCGCCGAGGCCTACGTGGCGCTGGCGCTGTGGTATGGCGGCGACGCGACCGGCGCCCGCGCCAGCGCGTGCGCCGCCGTCGATCACGCGCGCGACCTCGCCGACGTGCACAGCCTGGCGCTGGCGCTGGTCTTCTCGGCGATCGTGCACTTGAACCGCGGCGAGCTGGAAGAGGCCCGGCGCCACGCCGACGAAGCGGTGGCGCGCAGCACCGAGCAGCACCTCGAACAGTGGCTCGGCTCGGCGCTGTTCGTGAGCGGCCTCGTGCTGGTGCGCCTCGGGCGCGCCGACGACGCCTTCGCGGCGCTCGGCCGCGGCAGCCAGGTCTACGGCTCGGTGGGGGCGACCGTCGGCGGGCGTTATTTCGCCGCTGGTCTCGGCGAGGCGTTCCTGCTCGCGGGAAGGCCGCAAGAGGGCCTGACCGCGCTCACGATGATGGGCACGATGCTGCCCGCGGGCGACGACACCTGCCACGACGCCGACCTCGCGCGCGTACAGGGCGAGCTGGTGCTGGCCGCGAACGACGACGTCGCGGGCGCCGCGGCGGCTTTCCAGCACGGCCTGACGCTGGCGCGTAACCAGGGCGCGCGCAGCCTGGAGCTACGCTGCGCCGTCGCGCTCGCGCGCCTGCGGCTGCGCCAGGGCCGCCGCGACGACGCGCGCGAGGTATTGGCGCCGCTGCGTCCGACCTTCGAGGTGGCCGATCCCACGATCGACACGCGCGCTGCCCGTGAGCTGTATGAGGGACTAGCCGCGCGATAGCCGGTGATCGTGGGCCATGCGCAGCTCGCGCGTGAGCCAGTGAAACACGACGTAGTCGACGAACCAGAACGGGAGCGCCGAGATCGAGATGTAGACCAGCGAGCTCTCCGGCCAGATCTGCAAGCAGTGTCCCATGAGGTGATCCGAGATGAAGCCGGTGGTCCATTCGCCGCCGAATCCAATGAGGCCGGCGATCACCGCGCGCACCGGCAGCGGCATGCGCCGCCGCTCGAACCAGAACTCATCGAGCAGCGAGAAGACCACGACCGTCGTGCACCAGGGCAGGAGGCTGCGGAACGAATACCAGGTCGTGAGCTTGCCGTGCGCATCGGGCTCGTACCCCCAGCCGTAACGTCCGATGGTGAACAGGTAGACCTTGTTCTGCAGAAGCTCCAGGAACCAGAACAGCGGTGAGATGAAAAGGATCTGGTTCAGGAAGCGGTGCAGCCCCAAAGGCAACCAGGATGATCGCAGCCGGGCCGACCGCGCGCGGGCGCTACTTCCGGGCACCGGCAGAAACACTCCGCCGTTCTTCGTCAACATCCCGTCCCCCTCGTTTAGATAACGCCCGATCGGTCGAATCTTCCGAGCGTCGGACGCGTCACGGCCGTCCTTCTTCGCCCCCGCCCCGCCCCTCGTCGTCGTCGAGGTCCTCTCCGACCATCGCCTCTAGGGCTTGCTGCTGCTTGATCACCAGGGAACCCGAGACCAGCTCGACAATGCCCCGCTGCGCCCAGGCGCGCAGCCGCTTGTTCACGAGCTCGCGCGTCGCGCCCACCATGCTCGCCAGCTCCTGCTGCGACAGCTTGAGCGTGATGGCGGTCTGGCCGGCGCGGCTATGGTCGCCGAAGCGGTTGGCCAGCGCCAGCAGGACCTTGGCCAGGTGGCTTTCAACGTCGAGCAGCGCCACGTCCTGGGTGCGGGCGCTGAGGTCGCGGATGCGCCGCGCCATCACCTTCATCAAGCTACCCGCGAGCGTCGGCATTTGACGCAGCAGCGCGTGAAAGGACCCGGCCTCGATCACCAGCAGCTGACAGGCGTCGAGGGTCGAGACCGTCGCCGAACGCGGCGCGCCGTCGAGCAGCGCCATCTCGCCGAAGACGTCGCCCGGCCCCATGATCGAGAGCACGACCTCGTCGCCATTGGCATTGCACGACGACGCGCGCAGGCGGCCGTCGAGCACCAGGAACAGGTCGCCCGACTCATCTCCCTGCGAAACGATGGTCTGTCGAGCCGGGTAGCGCTGGACGCGGGCCAAGGCTCGGATCTGGTCGATCTCCGTATCGGCGAGCTCGGAGAAGAGCCACAGCCGTTTCAGAGCGTCCCGATGCACCAAGGTCGTTCCTCCCCGAGGCCTTCGACGATAACACCGCCTGGGGTCCCGAGTGAACAAGTTCACAGCGAGCCTCCTCTCGTTCTCATAGGGTCGCCCATGGGGTCGCCAATGGGTTGCCCAAGGAGCAAGGGAGATGAGAATCCGACGGAAACGACTCACGGAATCAACGGCATCGGTTGCACCCGAAAACACCAACGCACAGCCGCCCGATACTTTCCTCGCCGATCTTGTCGATCTGCGGCGCGCGCTGCACCAGCGCGCGCTGTTCCTGGCGCAGGATCGAACCGCGGCGGAGGACCTGCTACAGGAGACCCTCGAGCGCGCGCTGCAATCGCGCGACCGCTTTCGCGAGGGGAGCAACCTGGGGGCGTGGGTGTTCTCGATCATGCGCAACCTGTTCATCGACGGCCGGCGCCGGCGCGCGATCCGCGCGCGCCTGGAACAGAAGGCGTTCTGGCTCGGCGAGCCCGCGCCGGCGCCGCGCGACGCCGAACGCGACGAGGACGGGGGCCATCCGGAGTGCGGGCGCGTCGACGCCGGCCCGACCGAGGGGGAGACAGTCACGCCGCTCGACGTGATCACCAGCGCCGACGTCGACGCGGCGGTCGCGATGCTGTCGCCCGCACAGCAGGAGATCTTCACGCTGGCTTACGGGGTTCGCCTGTCCTATCGCGAGATCGCCGCGAAGCTGGGGATCCCGCCCAGCACGACCGGCACCCGGCTGCTGCGCGTGCGCGCCAAGGTGCGCCGGCGCCTGGAGAGCGTCTACGAGCAGCGCTGCCGCGACCGGTTCATTTGAGCGGGCGCGCGTTCAGCGCGCGAAGCGGTCAGCGTGAATAGCGCAGGAACAGATACGATTCATGCCGGCGCACGCTGGAGAGTGTCAGCCCGAGCCCGGTGACCGCGCCGGCGAGATCGACGCCGTCGACCAGTGATTTGCGGCCGTCCCCCGCGTGCCGCCCGTAGAGGCGCGGCGCGACCGTCAGGAACAGCTCGTCGATGAGGCCGTCGCGAAAGAGCTCGCCCACCAGCGACGGCCCGCCTTCGGTCAGGATCGCCTGAAGCCCCTCGGCGCGCAGCCGGTCGAGCAGAGCGCGGCACCGGATGGTCCCCTCGGCGGCGACGATGCGCGCGCCCGAAGGTAGCGTGCCCCGCAAGCGCGCCTCGCCGGCCGGCGTGGTGAAGATCAACGCGTCCTCGAGCGCCGGATGGCGCGGGTTGATGTCGCCCGACGCGCTGACCACGACCAGCAGCGGATGAGGGCGCAGCCCCAGCTGGCGGCGCAGCTCCGCGAACAGATCGCCCGCCGCCGGATAGATGCTGTCGGCGTGCCAGAGCGCGCGCGACACTTTTCGGAATGTCCCTGCGCCGACGAGCACGGCATCGGCCGACGCGCGCAGGAGGCCCATCACGAAGCGATCGGCCTCGCTGCTGCCGCTGATCAGCTGCCCCGACTCGGCGCCGGTCGCCAGCGCGACGATGCCGTCGATCGACGACACGAAGTTCGCGTACAGCGACGGGCGCAGGACGCCGAAGTCGCCGCCGTAGATTGCGGCCAGCGGCGCGGGCAGGCTCGCGGCGGAGAGCCCAGCGCGCTCGAACAGCCGCTCGAGCGGCTTCATTTACCCGGCTGACGCGCGGCCAGATCTTCCATCGCGCGCGCCAGCTTGAAATCGAGCGCCGTGATGCCGCCGGCGTCGTGGGTCGACAGATCGACGCGCACCGTGTTCCAGACGTTGAACCACTCCGGGTGGTGGTCCATCGCCTGCGCGACCAGTGCGGCGCCGGTCATGAAGCCGAACGCGGCGACGAAGTCGGCGAATCGGTACTCGCGGTGGAGCTTGCCCTGGGCGATCGTCCAGGTCGACGGCGGCAGCTCCGCGAGCGCGGCGGAAATCTCGGAGTCGGAAAGCTTGGTAGGTCGGGTCGCGGGCATCGGGTCACCCCCGGACCGAGTGTAACCACGGCGGCGGCGCGGCGGCGCACGGCGATGCGGAAATCTTTCGTCCAAGGATGGGTCGCGGATCGCTCCGGCATCATGGGCGTTGCGTCGGTTCTGGGGCTGATAGACTGTGCGTCCGTGGAAGTTGATACGTTCGGCAGCGCACCGGGGCTCTGGAGGACGTGGGCCGGGGTGGTGCTGCTCGCGCTGGCGAACGGCTGCACGGCCGCCCCGATTGCGGGCAAGCCATGTCCCTGCGTCGACGGGTCCCAGTACACCTGCTGCGAAACGACGATGAAGTGCTTGGCTGATGCGGCGGCGTGCCCACCACCCCCGCCGGCCATCTGCGAGTCGAGCCCGCTCAACAATACGACCATCACTTACGGCGGCGTCACGGTACCCGCCAGCCCCGACGCAGGGACCGACACGGCCGTGATGTTCGGCGCCGGGGCCGAGCAGTGGGTCTCGTACGTCTACAAAGGGACCGCCGAGACCAGGAACCCCAGTCTGGAGGTGACGTCCGACGGTAACGGTTTTCATGTGCAAGCGACCTTCGAGGCATTCGCTGGAGACGCTACGCAAGCGTTCCAGGGAGCCGGCCTCTCGTTCGTCCCCGACATGACGCGGACACCCTGCATCGACGGCAGCGATCAGACTGGCGTGCAATTCGACTTCGACGGCAACGTCAGCCAGCTTCTGATGGGAGTGGTTTCCATCGACGACCTCAGCACGATGTTCTCGCGCGGCACCTGCACCCTCGGGATGATGTGCTTCGGCCCGATGGCGTCGTTCATCCCGACGATCGGAACGAACCGCGTCCCGTTCAACAAACTCATGGGCGGATTGCCGCAAACCACCCTCGACGTCCGTCACATCGTCAACGTTCAGTGGCAGGTCCCCGCTGCTGGGAAGCCGAGCGTCGACTTCACGATCAGCAACGTAAAGTTCTATCGCGACGGGTGACCGGCGCGCTTGCGCAAGCTCGGCGGCGGGCGCACTCTCGCCTGCGAGGAGGGTCTCCCCATGGCTCACATCGCGATTCACCCGGCTGTAGACAATGGAGTCAAACCGGCCGCCAAGGACTTTTCCGGCGGGACGCTGCGCTGTCAGTGCGCGAGCGATCCAGTCGAGGTCGTCATCTCCGCCCAGTGCGCGCACAACCACGTCTGCGGCTGTACCAAGTGCTGGAAGCCGAAAGGCGCGCTCTTCGCGATGGTCTCGGTCGTTCCGAAAGACAAGGTCAAGGTCACCAAGAACGGTGACAAGCTGAAGGTCGTCGATCCGAACGCGTTGATCCTGCGCCACGCCTGTCGCGGCTGCGGCGTGCACATGCACGGACCGGTGGAGCGCCCGAACCACCCATTCACCGGGCTGGTCTTCATCCACACCGAGCTCTCGAAGGAGACCGGCTGGGCGCCGCCCGAGTTCGCGGCGTTCGTGTCGTCGATCATCGAGTCGGGCACCAAGCCGGATCAGATGAGCGCGATCCGCGGCCGCCTCAAGGAGCTGCACCTCGAGCCGTACGACTGCCTGTCGCCAGGCCTGATGGACTACATCGCCACGTTCACGGCCAAGGCGTCGGGGGTGCTGAAGGACTAGGCTGCCGCTCGCAAGGCCTGCCCGAGCGTTGCTTCTCGCAAGGCCTGCCCTCACCCCGGCCCTCTCCCCCGGCGGACCGCGGGAGAGGGTGACTTGCTATTGAACGGCGCCTCTCGCAGACACGGGCCTAAGCGAATTCCACCACCGTCCGGATCGACTTCCCCGCGTGCATCAACTCGAACGCCTCGTTGATGCGCGCCAGCGGCAGCTTGTGCGTGATCAAGCTGTCGATATCGATCTTCTTGTTCATGTACCAGTCGACGATCTTCGGCACGTCGGTGCGGCCGCGCGCGCCGCCGAACGCCGTCCCCTTCCAGACGCGGCCGGTGACCAGCTGGAACGGGCGCGTCGCGATCTCCTTGCCCGAGCCGGCGACGCCGATGATGATCGATTCGCCCCAGCCGCGGTGGCAGCACTCCAGCGCCTGGCGCATCAGCTCGACGTTGCCGACGCACTCGAAGCTGTAGTCGGCGCCGCCGCCGGTGAGCTCGACCAGGTGTGGGACCAGATCGGTCTTCAGGTCCTTCGGGTTCACGAAGTGGGTCAGGCCGAACTTGCGCGCCAGCGCCTCGCGCGCCGGGTTGAGATCGACGCCGATGATCTTGTCGGCGCCGGCGATGCGCGCGCCCTGCACGACGTTGAGGCCGATGCCGCCCAGCCCGAATACCACGACGTTCGAGCCCGGCGTCACCTTCGCGGTCCAGAAGACCGCGCCGATGCCGGTGGTCACGCCGCAACCGATGTAGCAGACCTTGTCGAAGGGGGCGTCGGGGCGGATCTTCGCGAGCGCGATCTCCGGCAGCACCGTGTGCTGCGAGAACGTCGAGCACCCCATGTAGTGGTGCACCTTCTTGCCGCCGATCGAGAAGCGGCTGGTTCCGTCGGGCATGAGCCCCTTGCCCTGCGTCGCGCGGATCGCCGTGCACAGGTTGGTCTTGCGGCTGAGACACGATTTGCACGCGCGGCACTCCGGCGTGTAGAGGGGGATGACGTGGTCGCCGACCTGCACGCTGGTGACGCCCGCGCCGATCTCGACGACGACGCCCGCGCCCTCGTGCCCGAGGATCGCGGGGAACAGCCCTTCCGGATCGGCGCCGGAGAGCGTGAATTCATCGGTGTGACAAACACCGGTGGCTTTGATCTCGACCAGGACCTCGCCGGCCTTTGGTCCCTCGAGCTCGACGTCCTCGACGACGAGCGGCTTCCCTGCTTCGTACGCCACGGCTGCGCGAGTTTTCATGCGCGGGAAGGTATCATCTTCATGGGACCCCGGGGAGGGTCCCCCCGACGCGCTTCTAGCCCAGGCTGGCGCGAGCGGCCGCGGCCGAGGAGAACCAGCGAAAGTGATCGCCGGCAAAGCTTTCCTGGAAGGCATGCAGGCCTGCGCCCACCGCCGCCGGCACCGCGACGACCAGCCTGATGCCCAGCGTGCGCGCGGTGGCCTCGAGACGCGCGAGCAACTCGGCGGCATCGGCAGCGGCCAGGTGCTCCACGCGCGTGAGATCGAAGATCGCGCGGTCGAAGCAGGCGTCGGACAGACCGCTCAGCGCGGCCTCGGTGCGCGTGGCCAGCTCGTGCAGATAGCGCTTCTGATGATCGCGGCGGCAGCGCAGGCGCGAGACCTCGATCAGATCTTCGGTCACGCTCACCAGCTCGTCCCATCCGGTGCAGTACCGATCGGCCAGCAAGGCGATCTCGCCGGCAACGAAGGGCTTGAAGGCAACATCTTCGAAGCCGAGTCCGCCCAGCGACTCGGTGACCGCGGCGCGCTCGTCGTGCTTGCCGAGCGTCGCGGCCGCGACGACCGCGGCCTCGGGCTGCAGCACGTGCATCTGCGCGACGATCCCCCCGAGGTTCAACACCGACGCGTCGGTGTCGAGCAGGATCAGCCGATAGGCGCCGTGGCGGGCACGGGCGAGCGCGTCGTTGAAAGCCTTGCAACCGTCGATCGGCAGCGACGCCGGGAAGAGCGCGCGGAGCCGCTGATGCTCCGCTTCGCTGGCATCGACAATCAGAACCGCAGCGCTCGCTGCAGCCGCGCCGGAGTGCTCCTTCGATGACTCCGGGGCCACCGGTGCGGCCACGGCCGGAAGCGCGGCGAGGATCTTCTGTCGGATCACCTCGGGCGCCGTGGATTTGTGCACGTACTCGACAATCCCCAGCTTCATCAGGGCCGCCAGCGTCGCGGCCTTGGTCACCGAGCTCACGACCAGCACCGGCGTCCTCACGCCATGACCGCGCAGCTTGGTGATCAGCTCCGGGCCATCCAGCCGATCGAGCTTCGCCTCGGTCACCACGAGGTCGTACGAAGACGAGAGCAGCTTCTCGAACGCTTCTATGCCGTCGGGGGCATCGTCCAACTCGCAGCCTGTATCGGCGAGGAGCTTGGTCAGGCCTGCGCGGTCAGCGTCGCTTCCGTCGACGATCAGCACTTTCGCGGCCATTCTTGGCTTCCCTTGGACATTTCATCGTCAGGAGGGGCGCCGGCCTGTAGTGGGGAGTCACGAGAAGACGCTCGCCGGCGCGGATCTGAGCGGATTCGACTCACCGGAACGCCGCCTGCTAAGGCTCGAACCTGCAATTGATTGTCGATTCGTGTCGATTGATCGCGCAACGAAGTCGCGTGGAGCGAGATCGAACGACTTTGTTGATGCCGTCTTGATTGGATAGATAGCAGCAGGATTCTCAGACCCAGTTTGGGGACTATTTCGGGCACGCGGCTCGCCGGCACAGTGAACGCCGCGGCTGCGGACCAGAGGCCCGCGGGGCAGCCATCGCCGAGTGGGAGCTCGAGCGTTAAGCCTGTGAAATGACGGGAGATGGCACCCGCGACGCCCTCCCCGCCTCAGGGGCGCCTGGCACCGCGTTGCGCCGAGACAAATCGGGAACTTTTCTGAGCCGCAGGGGGGATAGGGCGGCACTTAGCCCGTGACTGTCGCCCCATCAGTCCGAGATCAGTCTGCCCCAAACCAGCTCCCCGGAGGGTTCCCCATGAAAAGAAACCGACTTTCATATGCCGTGCTGCTCTTCGCGGCGGGCTGCTTGCCTTCAGGTAATGGCGGCGAGGGGACGGGAGGCAAAACCGGCGCCGGTGGCAGCGGCGAGGGCCAGGGCGGTACGCTCGGAGGCACCGGTGGTAAGCAGGAGGGTACCGGTGGCAGCGGCCAGGCTGGCACGAACGGCGGCCAGGGCGGCGCGACTGGTATGGGCGGCGCCGCGATGGACGCGGGCGTCGACACCGGCTCCACGGGCAACCCGGTCTGCGACAGCGTGAAGCAGTTCCTGGACGGCTTCGAGTACCTGCTGCCCTGTGGCGCCGACCAGAGCTACTCGGTGCTCGTTTGCGTGAACAACCGCGGGGTCGCCGGTCCGGCTGGCACGGAGTACCTCACTCAGGGCACGCGCAACCTGGATACGAAGTTCACGGTCGCCGGGCCCGCGACGCAGAGCTGCACCGTGACCCTCCAAGTACAGGGAGTGGTCGAGCCCAAGCACTACAGCACCGGCACCAACCGATGCACGACCCACTTCGGTACCGAACAAGAGGGTTTCGCGTCGGGCCCTGCCAATGGCGGCGTGAACACCGGCTGCTATCCCACCACCTCGGGCAACTACAACGTGTACATGATGCACGTCTCCGACAGCGCGACGGTGCTGACCGGCAACACCTTGACGGGCACGCGCTACTTCTGGAACGCAATCAACTTTAACGAGGCGCACTTCAGCTACCCGATCAGCTACACGACGCCGCCAATCACCATCAAGGGCGGCCAGACGCTCTGGATGCTCGCGGACGACTCGAACAGTTCGGCGATCAAGAACTGCGCCACAACCAGCGTCGACAACGCGACCGCGCCTCCCGGCCGTTGCGACCCGATCACCGCTCCCAACGTGACTCCAGCGCCGGGCAAGCCGATTACGCAGCCCTACAACGGCCAGTTCGTGTTATTGCACGTAGCCAGCGCCACTGCTCAGTAGTTGAAGTCCGAGCTTCTCGCGCTCCGGCAACAAAGGCCGTCCGTAAGACCTCGAACCGAACGGGAGATACGATCGCATGCGGTCGCATCTCCGTCGGTCGGACCGTCGTGCGGACTTGGATTTGACGCTGCAGTACCCAAAAGAGGTGCGTTGACATGAGAGCCATGCGATACGGCCGTTCCGTTGTTTCGTTCGTGGTGTTTTCGTCTCTGTCGTTGTCTTTCTTGCTGTCCGGGGTGGCCAGAGCCCAGGATCAGCCACCGCCAGAAGGGGCGCCCCCCGCCGCGGAGCCGCCGGCCAGTGCGCCGGTCGAAGAGAGGATGCCCGTCGCGCCGCCGCCGACGCCAGCCCCGTCGCCGTTTGGTTTGACCGTGGGCGAGTTCAAAGGCTGGAAGCTGTCCATCGAAGGCCGCCTGAACACGTTCTTCAGCCTGGGCTGGGGCAACCAGCAGCGAGCTACCGACCCCAACGACGGCGGAGCCCTGGGCGAGGGCGGCGGCCTCGGTCTCAATCAGAATCAAACCAACTCGAGCGGTAACTTCGTCACGCCGCGTATCCGCAACGGGTTCGTGGCCAACGTGCTGACCTTCAAGCTCAGCCGCAAGATCGGCGAGGACACGACGTTGTCGGCGAACCTGTCGTTGTGGTCCGACGTCGAGACCAACCTGTCCGTCTACCTGTTTCCTGCGACCTATATGCAGGAGGGCTACCTAGCCATCGAAGGACCGTGGGGCAGCGTGACCGCCGGCCGCCAGCTGGCGCTGTTCTCTCGTGGCGCCGTCGAGATCGACTACAACTATGCTCACGCCTATGGCATGGGCTGGCCGTGCAACTTCAACTTCATCTTCGCCACCTGCGGGCAGATCGGCTTCGGCGTCTTGTTCCCCTTCTACCGAGCCGGCGTGCTCTATGCGACGCCCAACCTCGACGGCCTCACGCTTTCGGCGGGTATGTATGACCCGGTGATCCTGGCCGGTAAGTGGGAACGCATAGTGACGCCGACCTTCGAAGCCGAGGCCACCTACGCGAAGGAGCTCAACGGCAAGGGAATGTTCAAGCTGTTCGTGAACGGGCTCTTTCAGCGTCTGGGAGGCACGTCGAATCTCGCTGAGCCGGTGGCGGGCCAGCCACCACCGCCGCCCGACACGCGAACCATCGCCAACAAGACCGTCGATCAGATGGGCGTCGGCGGAGGAGCGCGGTTCGAGTACGGGCCGCTTCGTCTCGGCGCCGCCGGCCACTACGGCAAGGGTCTCGGATTTTACTACGCGCAAGAGAACTCCCAGGCGTCTTACTATTTCGCGCAGACTGATACCGATCCGCACGACGGCGATCTCCGCACGTTCCGGGGCCTTTACGGCCAGCTCATGGTGGTGCTCGGCCGGGTGGACCTGGCGGCCGGTGCCGGCGTCTCGCAGGTGCTGCCCCTGCCCTACGAGGACGCCAACACGACCCACCTGGCCAAGCAAAACTTCGGTATCAACGGCGCGATCTATTTCCACATCCATAACAACCTGGTCTGGGGCATCGACTACTTCCGCGCGCAGTTCAGCTGGTATGGCTCGAAGTATACGCAGACCATCAACTCGCTCAACACCGGCCTCACGATGATGTTCTGAGCCGAGCGCACGCTTCGTCCCGTTCGTCTTGTATTGCCCCGCCGGGGCAGGCAAAACTCGCGGAATGGAGTCGAACGGCACGACCACGCGCTCGACCCGGACCATCGAACCCGAAGGCTCGCAGCCGTAGGAGCGACTCCGTTGCCCGCAAAAGCATCTACCGCTCCGAGGAATTGCAGGCGCTCCAAACCGCGCTCGAACAGGCACATGGCAACCTGACCAAAGCGGCGGCCGCCGTCGGATTGAGCCGATCCAGGGCCTACCGAATGCTCTACTCGCGCGCGCGCCCGTAATCCCGCGGTTTCAGTCGCGATTTCCGGTGAGATGCGTCGCGGCCCCCGAGGCTTGACGGATCTTTTCGTGCCGGATAACTTGGCGGCCCGTCGTGGTGGTTCTGGGCGCGACCGAGCACGTACCCGCTGGCGACGTCCCAGGGGGCGAGCGCGAGACAGTCTTCGACGATCTCGGATGGACGGCGCGGGGCGCCCTGTTCGACGGGCGGTTCGTCGTCGAGGGCCTGCTTGGGCGGGGTGGCATGGGATGCGTGGTGCTGGCCCGCCACCGGGAGCTGGGCGAGCTGCGCGCCATCAAGCTGCTGCGTCACGATCGCGCGCTGAACCGGCGGGCGCGCACGCGCCTCGCGCGTGAGGCACGCGCCGCCGCGCGCATCCGGAGCGCCCACGTGGTGCGCGTCTTCGACGTGGTCGTCAGCGAAGAAGAGGCGGCGTTCCCGTACATCGTGATGGAGCACCTCATTGGCGAGACGCTCGAGGCTCGCCTCGAGCGCGGACCGATCTCGGTCCCCACCGTCGGACGGATCGTCATCGAGGCCTGCGAAGCGCTGGCCGAGGCGCATGCGAACGGGACGGTCCACCGGGATCTCAAGCCGAGCAATTTGTTTCTGACGTCGACCGCCGACCGCCACGACTTCGTCAAGGTGCTCGACTTCGGAATCGCCAAGACCGACGAGACGCGATTCGATCTCGGGTGCACCGACAGCCACACGCTGCTGGGGACGCCCGCCTATGCGTCGCCCGAACAGCTGCGCGCCTCGAAGGACGTCGATCCGCGCTCGGATATCTGGTCGTTGGGCGTGATCATCTACGAGTGCCTGACCGGTCACGTTCCGTTCGGAGACGGAACGCTGGCGGAGACCTCGTCGCGCATCCTGCGCGACCCGCCCTCCCCTTTGCGCCAGCATTGCCGGGATGCGCCGGTCGAGATCGAGCAACTGGTCACACGGTGTCTCGACAAAGAGAGGGGGGCGCGACCGCCGAACGTGCGCGTCCTCGTCGAGGCCCTGGCGCCGTTTGCGCCCGAAGCAGCGGCCTCGTGCCTCAACTACATCGATGGGCTCGCGCCGGTAACGGAGGTCGTGACACCGCAGCCGGCGAACCCTCGCCTCCCCGACGACGACGCGGCGGAGCGCGCGACCCTGAGCCAGTCGTCCTTCGCCACGACCGTGGTCACCGCCGTGTCCAACGAGCATCGACTCGCACGCCCTCGGCTCCGCACGCATTCGCGCGTGGCGGTGGTGAGCAGCGTGGTCGCGGCCGGCGTGGTTGCCGCCCTGGCGCTCGCCGGCGGGGTTCGAGCCCGGCACGAAGTGCGCATGCCTCGCCCCGCACCGGTGCCAACCGCGGTGAGCGTGCCCGCTGGCCCGACGAATGCCTCCGTCGCACCGGTGCTCCCCGCGACGACCACGGTTCCGGTTGTAACGCATCGGCGGTCGGTGGCGCGGCGGCCGCCCGCGGCTGGTCAAGTGCCTCGGGCACAACCACCGGCGCTCCCGCGCGAGACCGTCGTCCCGGTCGGCGACCTGCCCATCGATCAGCTCATCGACGAAAGGAAATGAACTGTGCGGCAGCGCCGCCATTCAGCCATTTTTTGCGTGGCGGCGAGCGTAGTTGTCGCCGGCACCGTCTTGGTTCAGCCGGCGATGGCCGAATCACCCGCGCCGGTCGGACGCGCCGAGGCGCTGTTCGTCGCCGGCAAGGCGTTGCTGGAACGGCACGAGTACGTACGCGCCTGCCCCTTGCTGAAGGACAGCTTCGATCTCGACCCGGGAACCGGGGCCTTGCTGGCGCTGGCGATCTGCCTCGAAGGCCAAGGCAAGCTCGCGAGCGCAGCGGCGGCCTACCAGACCGTGGCGGCGCGGGCCGCGGAGGAACAGCGCGCCGATCGCGTACAGGTCGCGCGCGAGCGCGGCGCCGCTCTGAAGGAACAGTTATCGACGATCACGATCGTCGCTCCGGTCGACGGCTCCTTGCCGGACGGATTCAGCATCCGTCGCGATGGCGCTCCCGTTGAGGCCGCGCAGCTGGCGGTGCCGCTGCCGTTCGATGGCGGTGAGCACGTCATCGATGCCTCCGCGAGCGGCAAGAAGGTCTGGAGCACGCGGATCTGGCTGGCAACGGCGGGCGATCGCCGCATCGTGACCATTCCGACTCTGGAGGACGCGACCGCTGAAACGCCCGGGCTTCAAATGGCATCGTCCGTGCACGCTGCAGCGCCGACCATGTTGGCAACCACGAAGTCCCCGGCAATGCCCGCGGCGGGCGAGGCAGACAATCCGCAATCGCTCGTCCACGTCTCGACCACCGACCGAACGACCGAGCAGCCCCATGCGGGAGCTCGATTGCGGTTGGCTGGAATCGGGCTCATGGCGGCCGGCGCCGTCACCTTGGGCGTCGGTACGTTTTACGGGATCCGAGCCATGAACCAGGAAGAAGCATCACAACGAGGCTGCACCGGAAACGCGTGCACGCCCCAGGGCAAGGCCGATCGGCTAGCGGCGATCTCGGCAGGCAACTCGGCGACCGTGGCCTTCGTCGCGGGCGGACTCCTGGCAGCGACCGGGGGCGTCTTGTTCTTCATCGGCCACCACCGGCCCAGCGTCCAGATCGGGAATCTGGCGATGCTGAGTGGCGCCCTCGCGCTCAACCCCGGTGGCGCGGGGCTGGTTCTGGACGCGGTGATCCTGCCATGACGCGCGCCGATCTCCGCCGAAAGAGGGAATGCGCACCACGGCTGCGCGGGCTGCTCGTGGTGGGAACCGCATCGCTGCTGCTCGGCGGGTGCAACTCGATCCTGGGCATCAACACCCCGGTGGATCTGCCCATCGACGCGGCGGGCGACGGCATAGTCGTGAGCCTGCCCGACGTAGGACCAGATAGAGCGGACGCCGGCCCCGACGGTGTCGACGCGAACCGCGATGCGGTCCCAGACGCGATCCCAGAGGCGAGTGTCGACACTGCAGATGCCGGAGACGACGCCGCGGACGCCGGCGCTGAGGGAGGAGAGGCGGGATCGGATGCGGACGTGGATGTGTCCGACGGCAACCGCCAGACGCGGCTGATGATCACGCCCACGACGCTGCCCGACGCGCGCTTCAACGTCACCTACAGTGCGACGTTCGCAGCCTCGGGCGGCAGTGGTGCCGCGCAAGGCTGGACCGCCACCGGCACGCTCCCGCCAGGGCTCGAGCTCGAGCTCGACGGAACGCTGCACGGCGTGCCCGTCCAGGAAGGCGTGTTCCAGTTCGATATCTCGGTTTCGGAGGAGCCGCCGGGCACAGGAACCGGGACGGAGCACGTCGCGGTGATGGTGATCCGCAAACACTGGTTGGCCTATCACGCGAATCCGGATGGGCCGCTCAACTTCGGCATCTTTGCGATCGACATCGAAAGCCCGTACCTGCAGACAAGGGTGAGCTCCAACCTTCCGGTCGCGACCGGGTCGGCCGACAAGTTCGGTTTCTCGCCTGACGGAAAGTACATCGCTTTCCTTGGATACGCAGTTGCCGAGGGCCTCTACCAGCTCTACGTGGTCGACATGACCGGCGATGCGCCGGGAACGCCGCGCAAGGTGAACGAGTACGGATCGGTGGTCGATTTTGCCTGGTCGCCAGACGGGCGCTACCTGGCATTCGACGATGAAGCCGAGGAGACGACCGCGATCTTGGTGGCGGACATGACGCAACCTCAAGCGCACCCGGCACAGGCGACGACGGCAACAGGCTCGCCAAATGACATCGGCTTCGTGACCAGCGATCTCCTCACCTACTGGCTCGACAATCTGGCGTTCACGCGACGCCCGGCGAACGGGATGTTTGCCGGTACGCAGTTGTTCACGTTCGGCGGCGCTTTGATTCAACGCTGGCCGGACCTCGAGAGCGCGTTGTTCGCGACCTTTGGTGACACTTGCCAGGACCAACTTTGGACCTTGATCGACTTTCGGGACTCGGTGACGTACCGCCAGCTGTCGGGATTCGTCTCCGCCTCGCCCGGGCGCGACTTCATCGCCTACCGAGACAATTCCGACGACCACCAGTACAACGTCTATTCGACGTGGGGCATGGACCCGATCGCGACCTTCCCGACTGGGTCTCACTACTGCGCGCCGGGCAGCTGGTCGCACGATGGTAGCCTGTTCGTGGCCGGCGGCGACGAAGATACCCTGCAGGTCACGCGCATCAACGGCGCGACCACGACGACCATGCCACTCCCGGGCGCCTACGGAACCGTGGCCGAAAACGGGCCGCCGCTGTTCTCGCCCGACGACCATTGGTTGGGGTTCTCGACCGACCTCGGCGCCTTCGTCGTCGAAAACGATCACGGTTCGTTGGGTGCGGCAATTGGCGACGGGGTGCCGGTGAATGAGCCTCCATTTGGAGACCGAAAAATCGCATTCTCTCCCGACTCCAATTTCTTGGCTTCCGCAGAACCGAGCTCGCTTGACCGCGCGGCCGCCGTTATGGTGACCGATCTTCGTCACGGCCCTCCGAGCACGTTGGCCCTGAGCCCTTACCCGGCCCTGGGCGTCGGCAGCGGCGTGAACGTGCTCGGATGGTCGAGCGATTCCACCAACGTCGCTTTCATCATCCGGGATGCGGTATATCCGGCGCCGACCGACCTCTATCTCGTATCCCCCACGCACCTCGGATTGGAAGATCCGACGAGACCGAACGTGACCAAATTCCCTGCCTGCGACATGGATGCGTCCACCTGCCGCAGCGTGGACCGCTTCGAGTTCCAGCCCTAGCCATTCCGACATGGAAATTCCAGGGGTGAATCAACTATAGTGCCGCTCGTGGGATCGAAGCTATTTCGCCCCGGGTTGGTCTTCGTCGCCACCGTCGTCACCTGCGGCATCGCGCACGTCCCCGGCGCGCTCGCACAGCAGGGGCCGTCGATGAACTCGTTCTTTGTGAACGCAAAACCGACTGATGGGGAATGCTGCGCCAACGTCACGTTCGCGCAGAACCTCCCGCCGGAACGAAAGCGGCCGACGGCCGTGAGCATGGAAAAGGTCGGTACGGGCAAATACGTCATGCTGGCCACCTCGGCCGCGCCCTTTCCAGTGGCGCCAGAACGCGCTGGATTCTTCGTTGCGGTCACTGCGATTGGCAGCAATGCGCATTGCTTCGAATCCGAGACGCTGGTTCGCGGTGCGCGGGACCTGATCGGCAGCGTCCAGTGCGTCGACCCCAAGGGGACGCCGATCGACTCGGAGTTCTCGTGGTCGTATCGCGCCGACAGCTTCGACCACGTGCAATTCACGACCCTTCCCAAGAACTTCGGTTACGCCCAGGTCCTCGCCGACGGCAAGACCGGCGTCTCTTTTTCGCCGATCCCGGGCGGCGGCGTACAGATCCAGCACCCCGAGCGCGGGATATTCAAGGTCAAGTTCCCGCGCCTCGGCACCTCCAGTGGGATGGATCCGAAGACGGGCGCCGGTGTTCTGGTCTCGAACATCTGCCCGCGCGGACTCGACGACTGCGGCACCAACACCTGCATTCCCAGCGCCTGGTCGGTGGGAGCGAGCGCGTCGACCGTCGACGTGCGATGCGCCGACCGCACCGGCGCGCCGGTGGACAACGCTTTTCGCGTGTTCCTGGGACAGGAGGCGCTGAACTCCCAGGCCTTCGGCAAGTTCGCCGATCCGAGCGACTACAAGAAGTTTCACCAGCACTACAACGAGGGAACCAACTACGGCTGGGTCGTCTCGTCGGAGAAGGGCGCGCCCGCGGGCAAGGACGCGCTGCCCAAACCGAACATCTCGTTCATGAACAAGGGCAAAGACTTTCCTGGCCCGCGCAAGATCGACTACTTTCACTTCGCACCGGGCAAGTACCGCGTGAAGTTCCGCGATCAGCTTGTCTACGGGCAGACCTACTGGTCGATGCACGCCACGGCGCGTGAGAACGACGGCGGCACCTATTGCAACGTCGGAGAGATCGACTACCACAGCATCGAGGTGGGCGTGAGCTGCTTCGACGGCACCGGCGCCCCGCGCGACGCCACCTGGTTCATGAGCATGCGCCGCCTGTACAACTGAGGCAGCACGACCCACGACCGACGACGACCGACGGTACTCGATGACGAACATCATCCAGCTCGACGACGCGATCCCGCGCGCTTACCAGGATCAGATCCAGGCCGAGCTCGGCTCGACGCGAATGACCTGGTTCTTTCACGAGGAGAGCGCGCGGGCGGCCAAGGCGCAGTTCGACACCAACTTCGCGGGCTTCAGCCATCCGGCGTTCAACATCCGCGAGCCGAGCCCGGTCCTATCGCCGCTCAACGCGGTGCTGGTTCCGATCCTCTATATGTTCTGCGAGAAGGCGGGGTTGCCGTTCACGATGCTGATGCGCGTGCGCATTGGCCTGTTCACGAAGGGCGCGCTCGAGGCTCCCCACCACAATCCGCACGTGGATTTCTACGAGCCGCACTACACCGCGCTCTACTACGTCAACGACACCGACGGTGACACCTGGGTCTTCAACGAGACCTACCAGGACGTTCCGGCGCATCTTGCGCCAGCCCACGTCAACGAAGGAAAGTTCACCGTTGCCGGGCGTGTTGCGCCCAAGAAGGGGCGTATGGCCGCCTTCGATGGCCGGCACTACCACGCCAGCATGCACCCCGCCGACCACGTGAGCCGGATCGTGGTGACCTACAACTTTCGCTAGTGCCTAGGCCCCAGCTCAGGCCCAACGTCGGACGAGGTTGAAGTAGATGCGGCGCAAAGTCTCCGCCTCGTTCGCGGAGCTGGGCGACGCCTGCAGCCGCTCCATCACCTGCGTCAGGTCGAAGAGGATCCGCCGCTGCCACTCGTCGCGCACCATGCTCTGGATCCAGAACACGGCCACCTCGCGCACGCCGCGCGTCACCGGCGCAACCCGGTGGAGGGTGTCGGCAGAGTAGATCAAGCAGTCGCCCGCGTCCCCCTTCCAGGATTGACCAACACCGTCGGTGTCGGTGATGAGCTCGCCGCCGTCGTAAGTCGACCCATCGACCAACCACACCGTCACCGCGATATCGCAACGCATTTGCATCGGTGGCGCGCCCATCATTGCCGCGTCGACGTGGTCGCCGTAGGTCATCCCCGGCTCGTAACGGCAGAACAGCGGCGTGGTCATCGCGTCGAGCCAGGTGGCGGCAAAGAAGCCGGCGTTCTCGCGTAGGGCTGCGACCAGCACCTCGGCGGCGCGATTGGCGGCGTCGCTGGCGGTCGGCAGCTGCAGGTTGTGCTTCACCGAGACCGCGCTGCCCACGGCGGTGACGCTGCCCGGGCCGTAGCTGCCGGTCGCGGTGATCGCGCGAATCAACCGCGCCTGGTCGGCGGATAACGCGTTACGAATGCACGTCGCCACGGATCAGCCCCTGCGGGTCGCAGTATAGACCCCGCCCGCGCGTAAACACGATTCGAAACGACGTCAGGCAGGCGGCGCCCAGAGACCCGCGATCGGGCCGGTCCAGCCTTTTTGACCATTCGTCCCGTAAGTAGCGGTGACGAACTGCTCCGCGTTCAGGCCCGAGGTGGTCGTCAGCCCGAAAGCTTGCGCAACGGTCAACCAGAAATCGTTGAGCGGACGATTGAGCCCCACCCGAGTGAAGCTGCTGGGGTTAGTTGTCGGGGAGGGAACGGGAAACGTCTGCCCACCGAGGTATTGCCCCTGCTTGAAGCCCAGCGCCTTGCCGCCGAACAACATCGCCGGCATGTTGAAGTGTTCGTGACCGGTCGCTCCGACCTCGGTCACGAACGGGATGATTGTATTGTCGAACAGGTTGCCACCCATGGCGTCGGTCGTGGTCTTCCAACCCGACAAGATCGTCGCCATCTGCTGGTTGTACCAGTTCTGAACATTCGACAAGAACCCGACGATCGGGCTGCGATTCGATGGGCTGGCCACGACGTCCGGCGTCCCGATCTTGTGGCTCTCCGGATGGTGCATGTAGATGGTGCCGGTCTCGCCCGGGAACAGGTTCTGGAATGCGACGTGGTTGGTTCCCGGCGACCACTGGAACGTGGCGACGCGGATGATGTCGCAGACGAACGCCGCCTTGATGATCCCCATGTGAAGCCCGCCGATTTGCGCGTGAAGCATGTCATCGGCCATGGTCGTCTTCGGGTTGGCGTAGTCGCTGTGGTCCTTCTTGTCGGAGGCTCCGCCCGAGATCGCCGGCGGCATCATCGGCGCCACGCAGCCCATGGCCGGGCCGCCCGCGCCGTTGAGCTGATTCGAGATCTGGGTCTCGATGTCTCGGATCGCTTGAGCATGGATGTCCAGCTTCGAGCGTTCGCTCGCCGGTGCCAGCGTCCTGAGCTGGGCGAGCTCGCGCAGCGCGAAGTCGAGCACACTCTTCCGCTCTTTCAGCGTCTTGATGACCGCCGGCGTGGGGCCACCTCCGGTCGGCGGCATGAACGACCCGAACAGGTTGGTGTAAAGGTCGAGCGGCCGCAGCGTGGGAAGCTGGGGTGAGTTCTGCATGTTGATCGACCCGCTGAACGGCGTCACCGACGTCGTCGTGTATCCGTACGACAGACATTGAGTCGAGACCTCGGCGAAATCGACGCGGCTGTCACAGATCGCGTTCTCGAAGCCGTTTGCGGAGTGATTTCCCTTCTGTTGCAACACCGGGGCGTTCTTGAGGAAGATCTGGTCCATCGATGGACCACCCGCGAACGCATCGTCGCCCTCGGTCTCGCCGGCGCGCGTACCGGGCGCGCTGACACCGGTCATCATGACCACGGTTCCACCCTCGTGCCCGCCGCCGCCGTTCAGCTTCAACGTATCGGTCGTCAGGCCGTAGAGCACGGTCATGTCTCCAGCGAGACCCGCGGTCGCGAACGGCTTCAGGATCGGCGAGTTCACGTTGCTGGGGACCGCCGGGTCGGTCGAAGGTGTCGGGATGAAATCGGGAGGAATGGTGCCGACCGGCCAGTGCGTGATCAACAAACGCGGCGGGGACTTCGCTCCCTGGGCGCTCGCCTCCACATTGCGCAGCATGGTCTTGAGCCCGGCCGCGCCAGCGATGCCTCGCAAGAACGATCGACGTTTGAACTTGTAGGACATCATCTTCAAATGCCTCCATCGACGGCGGGGGCCGGATTGCGATAGGCCAGGGTCTTCGAGATCGCGATCTGATGAATCAGCGACGGGAAGCTCTGACTCGAGTCGCCCGTGAACGCGCTGTGCACATTGGCCACCGCGCAGCTGCCGACGTCGACCGGCGAGAGCACCGTCGACAGCGCGTACTGCATCATGCTCTTGGTCATGCAGTTGCTGAAGGCACCGCTCGCGGCCAACTGGTGCGCCATGTCGACCGCGTTGGCGACCGGGCCGCCCCCCAGCATCGGAGGCAGGAAGCTGGACGCATCGACCGGACCATACTCGGCCACGGTGCGATAGACTCCGACCACGTCGTAGTTCTCGAGAACCAGACCGTAGGGGTCGAAGTTCGCGTGACAGTTGTGACAGACCACCCCGGGATCGTCGCGCACCGCCGCCTGCTGGTGAGGCGTCTGGGTCGCGAGGTTCTTCTTGGCCGCCGCGATCTGCGCCGACAGGTTGTCCGGCGGCGGCGGAATGAGCTGGCACATCATGGTCTCGTCTACGACGAGACCGCGCGAGACCACCGAGCCGAGGTCGGTGCGGGCGCGCGACGTGATGAACGGCGAGAGCGTCATCATGCCCGAGCGCTGGTCGGCGGGGAGGCCGGTCTTGACGAAGTTGCTCTGGGTCGCGCCGCTCGGAACCGGCACCTTGTAGATGTTGTTTGCCAGGTCGGTATTCACGAAGGTCGACGTCGACAAGATCAGGTCGTCGACCTTGCCCCCGTTCCAGAGCACGTCGTCGAGGAACTTCTGACCTTCGGTGAACATCGCGTTCTCGACACCCATGTTGAACACCGACGCCGGCACCTTGAGCGGGTCGATGACGACGTTGTCGAGCAGGTGCAGCTTGAAGAACACGAACATCGCGAACGAAAGGTTCGTCTGCACCGCCGCCGTGCCCAACAGGCGATCGACCTGGGCGCCGATCTGCGCCGGCGTCGCCAGCTGGTTCGCCGCCGCGGCCGCCAGCAGCGGCGCATCGGGAGGTCCGTCCGAGAGGAAGAACGACAGCTGGGTGGCCATCTCGTACGGCTCGAGCGGAATGCCGTCGGCGGTCTTCTTCGACGCATCGCCGATCTCGCTGCGGTAGAGAAACTGCGCGGAGTTCAGCGCCGCCTCGATGCTGAACTGCACGGCCTCGGTCGTCGAACCACCGGCCGCCTTCACCTCGGTGAAGACCTGCATCAGGCTCCCGCTGGCGCGCGGATCGAGCGGCTGGCGGTTGAGCTTGGCCGCCACCCCAAGGACGTAGTTCTGCGCACAGACGTCGTCGGTCGGCGACGCGCACTTCGTGGCTGTCGCGTAGTTGGTCGAGACGAACTGGCTGGCGGTCACCGCCATGTTGTCGGTCTGCTGATAACGGTCGGCGATGATGGTGTCGCCCTCGCGCGTGCTGTCGAGGGGCGGGAAGAAGGCCAGGGTCGGCTGCCCCAGCCCCTGCTGCGTCGCCAGCGTCTGAGTCAGCGATGGATCGATCGCGGCGCCGGTCGAGTTGGCGATCTCCTGCAGCGTCAATCGGACGATGCGTTGCGGCGCCAGCGTCGCGGTCCCGGAGCACGGGCCGCCACCGGTGCCGTTGTTCCCGCTGCCGTTGCCCGAGCCGCCGTTCCCCTTGCTGTTCGATCCCTGGCAACCAGCTGCCAGCATCAAGCAGATGCCCGCCGCAACCGCGCCTCCCCGGGGCCACCAAGCCTGGACCGACGAATTTTCACGCATTGGAATCCTCCGGAGATCGCGACCGAGACCGTCGTGCTTCGATATGGGTGAGTCGCTCCGGAAATGGCATATGGCTCAAGATTCGCCCCCAAAGGCGAAAGGCGGGCAAGGCCGGCACGACTTCTGCCGCGGCCCGGTCTGGCGTGCTCTTTCGTGAGCCGAGTCGCGCGGTGCCTGCCACTACCGCAGCACGTTGACGCCCAGCCGAGGAGCCCGCATGCGCGATTCGTTTCGATGGACCGACCCGAGGATGATGCTGGTCGTTGCCGCTGTCTTCGCTACGTCGGGGCGCAACGCCGACGCCGCAAAACCCGAGGCGAAGGCGAAGAAGTCAGAGGCCAAAGCTTCGATCGGCAAGGCCCCATTCGGGCAAGTCGACGGCAAATCCGTCGACATCTACACGCTCACGAATGCAAAGGGCATGGTCGCGCGAATCACCAACTACGGCGCAATCGTGACATCGCTGTTGGTCCCCGATCGCAACGGCACGCTCGGCGACGTTGTGCTCGGCTTCGACACCGTCAACGACTATGTCGAGAAGAGCCCCTACTTCGGCGCAATCGTCGGGCGCGTCGCCAATCGCATTGCCAATGCCACCTTCCAGCTGGAGGGAAAGACCTACAAGCTCGCGGCCAACAATCCGCCGCACCACCTCCACGGCGGGAAAAAGGGCTGGGACAAGGTGATCTGGGTGGCCGAGCCCAAGGAGACCGCCAGCGGTCCGTCGCTGAAGCTGACCCACGTCTCACCGGACGGCGAGGAAGGTTACCCGGGCACGGTGACGGCGACCGCGATCTATACGTTGACCAACGATGGCTCGCTCGAGGTCGAGATGAGCGCGACCACCGACAAGACCACGCTGGTCAACATGGCTCACCACAGCTACTGGAACCTCGCCGGCTTTGGCTCGGGTACCGTGCTCGAGCAAGAGCTGACGATCCCCGCTGACAAGTACACGCCTGGCGATCCGGTGCCGGACGGAAGGATCGTCGCGGTCAAGGGCACGCCCTTCGACTTCACCACCGCCAAGCCGATAGGCCGCGACATCAAGGCGGCCGGCGGCAAGCCTGTCGGGTTCGATCATAACTGGGTGGTGAACGGCGAACCGCACGCGATGCGGCCGATGGCGCGGCTCAAGGACCCGAAGTCGGGACGCGTGATGACCCTCACCGCGGACCAGCCCGGGTTGCAGTTCTATTCCGGCAACTTCCTCGACGGATCGAACAAGGGCAAGGGCGCCGGGCAACCCCAGTACGCAGGGCTCTGCCTCGAGACGCAGAAGTTCCCCAACTCGGTCAACGTCCCGGCCTGGCGCGACGAGGTGATCCTACGCCCCGGTAAGAGCTATCATCACATGATGGTTCACCGCTTCACCGCGGAGTAGGGTATCTTCGACCGGTGGGCGCGATGCTGCGCTGACCCGTGACGCGCAGGTGGGGGCGCGAACATGTTGCGTCAACCCGAGGCGCGGAAAATTATTGTGAGCTGGTCCGTGACCCTGGGGCCACTTTGCCAGTCGACATGAGCGGCCAATCGAGCCAGGAATGGCCTGATGCGTGAAGTGGAGCGTGGCGCGCGTCTGCTCGTGCTGCCTGGGGCGGCCCTCGACGAGTCCGACGACGCTGACCTCGCGCGGGCGCTGATCGCCCGGGATCCTCAGGCGCCGCGCGCCCTTTGGCGCCGGTATGCCCCCATGGTGTTCCGCATGCTGAGGCGGGCCCTCGGGCCGGGCCACGACGTGGAGGATCTCGCGCAAGAGGTCTTCCTCTGTGTCTTCGAGAAGGTGACCACGCTGCGGGAGCCGAAGGCGCTCAAGGCGTTCGTTATCTCAATCACGGTTCTCACGACGCGCAGCGAGTTCCGCCGCCTCTGGGTGCGGCGCTGGATCAGGCTGTCGGGGAAGAACGATCTCACCGGCAAGGCGGTGGTTCACCTCGACACCGACGCGCGCGAAGCGCTGAGCCGGTTCTACGCGGTTCTCGATCGTATCAACGCGCAGGATCGCACGCTGTTCGTGCTGCGGTTCATGGAAGGGCTCGGCCTGCTCGAAGTCGCGGCGGCGTCGGAACTTTCGCTGGCGACCACGAAGCGGCGTCTCACCCGGGTCTGGGCCAAGGTCCGCCTGCTGGTCGAACGAGATCCAATCCTGGCCGAGTACATAACCAACCGAGAAGACGATGAATAATTATCCTAAAAATATGTCTCTTCCGGATGGGGAGGCCGCGGTCGGGAACCTGATCGCGCTCGCGCAGGAGACGTTCAGCGACGAGCCACCTGCCACTCATGACGCGGGGCTGGTGCGGTTCGAGCGCGCGGTGGCGCGCCGGACGCTGCGCCGGCGCAACCCGGGGTGGGTATGGGCGCTCGGGCTGGGCGCCGCGGCCATCGTCCTTCCGTTGGTTGCGTGGGTCTCCGTGGAGATGCTCCGGGGACACGGCTCGTCGCTGACGTTCGACGTGGTCAACGCCACCGTGGGCAGTGGCGGATACGTACGCGCCAACGTGACCGGCAACGCCGATGTCCACTTCTCCGATGGATCGAGCCTGACGCTCGACCCGGGCACCGGCGCGCGCGTCGGCGACTTCGATGCGCACGGCGGCCGCGTGCTGCTCGAGAGCGGACGCGCACGCGTGCGCGTCAAGCCACTGCCGCACGCGAACTGGACCGTCGACGCCGGCCCCTACTCCGTCCACGTCATCGGCACCGAGTTCGACATCCGCTGGGCGGCCACCGAGGAAGTGCTCGACGTGCACCTGCTCAAGGGCGCGATCGTCGTGCGCGGCCCGCTCGCGCGCGACGGCCTCTCGATGGAGGCGGGAGCGCACCTGTTTGCCAACGTGCGCAAGGGCGAGATCCACCTCGACCAGGCGACCGCGAGCGGCGCCGCCGAGACGCCTGAGGTCCCGACTCTCGCGCCGGCCGCGCACGAAGTACTGGCGCCCGCACCGATGCCGGCAGCCCCGATGGCGGCGGCGTCCGCGCCGGTGGTCGGCTTGCCCCCCCACGTCTCTCATTCCACGACCACGCAGCCGGCGCACAGCCGGACGACGAGTCTGGCCAGCGCGCATTCGCCGGCGCCGGCGCCGCAGACCGGCTGGACCACACGGCTCGGGCGCGGCGACTTCCAGGGCATCATCGGCGACGCCGAGCAACGCGGCCTTGAAACCGTGTTCAAGACCGCGTCGCCTTCCGAGCTCAACGTGCTCGCCGATGCCGCGCGCTTCGGCCGGCGCGGCGACGTGGCGCGCGGCGCGCTGCAGGCCGAGCGCGCGCGCTTCCCCGGCTCGTCGCAGGGCCGCGACGCCGCGTTCTTCCTGGGCGGGCTCAGCGAAGACGAGCCCGGCGCCGCGGCGATGCAGACCGCTCTCGACTGGTACGAGCGCTACCTGCGCGAGAGCCCCGGCGGCTCCTTCGTGCGAACCGTGCTCGGGCGCCGCATGGTCCTGGTGCAGAAGCTGCGCGGCACCGCGGCGGCGCGGCCGCTCGCGGTCGAGTACCTCGAGCGGTTTGCGGATGGACCGTACGCGGCTGCGGCAAGGAAGCTGCTAGAGACCCGCTGAGCGGCTTCTGAGACGTGGACGTAACGTGGACGTGGACGATGAGGAGAGGGCGGCCTACCGCGGCTTGATCTCCAGCGCATAAACCAGGTACATCTTCTCTGGCCCGTTCCGCCACAACCACGGCCCGATCGGCGCGCTCACCTCGTACATCGCGCTCCACTCGGCATTGCGCCGAATCTCCGCCGACAGCAAGCCCGGATGCGCGGAGTGGATCACGTTGCCGACGCTGAGCAGGTGCTCCATCAGCGGGCGCAGCACCGCCCCATCGCCGGCGAGCGTCTCCAAGGGGTAAGTATCGTTCGACGTCAGATCGCTCACCAGCAGCGCGCGGCCCTGCGGCGCCGCCAGACGCGCGAGCGCCCGCATGTGGATCCGCCCGACCAGCGTGCGCAGATCGGCGAAGCGGGGGTTCCGATCGCTGACCACTTGGAGCAGCGCCAGCTGTATCTGCGTCAGCAAGCAGCACGAGGCCACGACGTCGAACGGCCCCGGCAGCGCGCCGGTCACCTGCGCGACCGCCGCGTCGACGATCGCCGCGTGGCGCGCCGGCGCCGGCGGATTCGCGGCCCAGCCCTCGAATTGATCGAACACACCCGACACGTCGACCGGCGCGTGTAGCACCAACCGCTGAGCGACGTCGGGCGCGGCGGCCGCGCGCGCACCCTCGACCGACGCGCGATCGACGTCGACGAGGTGAATCTCCGCAAACGACGCCGCCAGCGCCGGCAGGTCGACGTCGTACGCGTTGCCGGCACCCAGCAGACAAAGACGCCCCGCCCCCCCGGCCGGCGCGCGCGAGACGATCTCCTGCGTCAATCGCTCGCGATGACCCGCGAAATGCTGCGCGTGGCCGATGGCGCTGTGATTGGATGAAACCTGATCGGCGATCGCCTGCGCCAGTTTGAAGCTCTTCGCCATCGCCGCGCTCGGCTCAGTATACTGGGCCGATGGGCGGGCGCGAGACCCTGAAGGACGTCTCCGACGGCGCGGGCGGCGAGCCGGGCGGCGAGCCGGTCCCGGGGATCGTGCTGGTCTTCTCGCGCGATCGGCCGCTGTCGATCCCGATCCGCGTCGGCGCGCGCGCCGTCGACGTCGGCCGCGATCTGATCGCAGAGCTCGACGGCGACGAACGGCTCTCGCGCCGCCACGCAACGCTGGCGCTCGAAGCCGGCCGACTGCGGATCGCCGACTGCGGCAGCCGAAACGGTACCCTCGTCGACGGCGCACCGCTGCGCGAGAGCCGCGTGCTGGCCGCGCCCGCGGTGCTGCGCATGGGCCAGAGCCTGTTCCTGACCGTGGACGACGTGCGCCCGTTCGAGACCGAGCCGGTGCACGCGTCGGCCGACGGCGTCGTGGGCCCGGCGCTGGCCAAGGCGTTCCGTCGCGTCGACCTCGTCGCGCGCACCTCCGACACGCTACTGATCCTGGGCGAGAGCGGCACGGGCAAGGAGCTGGCGGCGCGTCGCTTTCACCAGGGCTCGCCGCGCGCATCGGGTCCGTTCGTGGCCGTCAACTGCGCGACCATCCCCGAAGGGATCGCCGAGCGCCTGCTCTTCGGGGCGCGCCGCGGCGCCTATTCGGGCGCGACCGCCGACGCCGACGGCTATCTCGTGACCGCGCACCGCGGGACGCTGTTCCTCGACGAGCTCGCCGAGCTCGACCCCGCCGTGCAGCCCAAGCTGCTGCGCGTGCTGGAGACGCGCGAGGTCGTCCCGCTCGGCGACACACGGGGCCGTGCCGTCGACGTCGGTCTGTGCGCCGCCACGCTGCGCGACATCCCCGAGCGCGTCGCCCAGGGGAGGTTCCGCGAGGACCTCTACTATCGCATGGGACGCCCCGCGGTGCGCCTGCCGCCGCTGCGCCAGCGGCGCGAGGAGATCCCGTTCCTGATCCAGCGCGCGCTCGCTGCCGTCGGGCCCGAGCTGGACGCCGACGCAGCGCTGGTCGAGATGTGTCTGCTGCGGCCGTGGCCGGGCAACGTGCGCGAGCTCATCGGCGAAGTCCGCCGCGCCGGGCACACCGCGCGCGACCAGGGGCGTGACCGCGTCGACCGGCTCGATCTCGGGACGGCGGCCGGGATGCACCTCGGCGGCCTGACCATGCCGCCCGCGGTGGCAACCGTGCACGCGGGCAACGGCGTGGCACCGGCCTCGGCACCGACGCCAGCGGCGCCCGCCGGCGCGGCCGACGGCGGATTTCCCGCGCGCGCCGCGATCGAGGAGATGCTGCGCGCCGAGGGCGGCAACGTCACGCGCGCCGCCCAGCGCCTGGGCCTGCACCGCAACCAGCTGCGGCGCTGGCTCGCGCGCAACGACGTCGATCCGAGCGCCTGAGAACGGCACAGCGCGGGCACACGTGCCCGGCACGTGCCCGCGAAAATGATCTACCCGCGAGGCCGCGAGCTCGCGTCGACCGCATGAATACGCCACCAATCGCTGAACGGTTCTGCGCGCGTGGCGTTTTTTTCTTCGGCACGACGGTTGCTCATAGGGATTCCGTCGACGAGATGGAGCGAAGCAGGGTGCTTCGATGTCCGTCGGCCCAAAGGAGAATGACCATGCTGCGTATCGACGGAATCAAGGGGATCAACAAGACGACGTTCGGGTGGGCGAGCGCGGTGGCCGGTGCGCTCTTGCTGCTCGGCTGCGACGGCGGCTCGATGAACGGGGGCGGCACCACCGTCGAGACCGATCAGGTGCAGGGCACGATCGGCGCCGAGGGCGGCGAGCTGGTCGGCGCCCAGGGCACGGCACTGGCTGGCGTGCACCTGGTGGTGCCGCCGGGCGCGCTCGCGGCGAGCACCACGATCACCATCCACCCGGCCGGCGACGCCACGCCGCTGCCGGCGACGGCGGTGCGCTGCGGGCCGATGTTCGCGATCGAGCCCGAAGGGCTGGCGCTGTCGGCGCCGGCATCGCTGACGCTGCCCTTCGACGACGCGACCGTGAGCGACCAGAACCGCTTCGACGACGAGGTCAAGGTGTGGGTCAAGAACGGCAGCGGCTGGGGCCAGAGCCTGCAGACCGACAGCAGCCCGGGTCTGGTCACGGTCGATCTCCCGACGCTGGAGACGGTGGCCGCCGGCGTGAACCCGCCCGCGCCGTCGGACGTCGTCACGTTCCACTTCGCGCCCAACCCGAAGTTCGCGCGCTGCTTCGCACAGTACCCCGACGACCCGAGCCGCCAGCCCGACGTCCAGGCGACCGTGGTGCGTGGCGAGCTCAACGACGGCATGTTCCTCAAGGGCAAGTACATCAAGCCCGGCCTGGCCTTCGATCTCTTCACCGTGCAGAACGACTCGCTCGGCCCCGACGGCGCGCCGGTGGCCGGCTTCACCAACTTCGGCCTCGCCTGGTACCAGAGCGACCTCGAGGCGCGCAGCAACGGTTCGATGAAGATGGAGCTGCGCACGATCCTGCTCGACCAGATCTTCGGATTCGACCCGGTGGTGTCGCTGGCGCCGACCGGCACGTTCGAGGTCGGCTTCTGGTTCAACGACCCGAACGACGCGGCGGCCTGCGGCTTCGACGTCACCGCGCCGACGCCGTTCAACGGCGAGCACAAGGCCGGGCCGCTCGCGATGATCACGCTGCCCGACGCGACCACCGGCCTCGGCCCGCTGTGCACCAAGCCGGACACGTCGGTGTCCCCGGCGCGCTGCGACCCCTAGCCGGAAGGGCCTCGGGCCTCGGGCCTCGGGATCCGTAGAGACAACTCGACTGGGCACGGCGGCCGCGCGGCCGCCGTGCCCGTTTTCCGTTGTCGGTAGCATCCGTCCGACGCAGATCGGCGAGCGCGCACCGCGTATACGGACCGAGGTGAGCCCTCGGTGTGGGGGTACGTGAGCCGTGGATCCCTGCTCTGGACACAGAATCGGGGTCCAAAACGACCTCATTTTCGTCGCTCACGTCCGAGCACAGGAGAATCAGATGAAGCGCACTTCGTTGGTGGTAGCGGGATTCAGCGCAATGGTCGCGCTCGGTCTCATCGGGTACGGCTGTACAAGCGGCGACACGGTCAACAACGGCACCGGCGGCAAAGGCGCGGGCGGTTCGACGACCACGACCGGCTCGGGCGGCTCGACGACCACGACCGGCGCGGGTGGCTCGACGACCACGACCGGCGCGGGTGGTTCGACGACCACGACCGGCGCGGGTGGGTCGACCACCACCGGCGCGGGTGGGTCGACCACCACCGGCGCGGGTGGGTCGACCACGACTGGCGCGGGCGGTTCGACCACGACCGGCGCGGGCGGTTCGAGCGGCGGGCTAGGG
>Ga0265342_10000368_pt1 | contig 49570 bp, 40 predicted proteins | sample 4CB327metaG_FD_203125 | JGI IMG/M metagenome (GOLD analysis project Ga0265342, IMG submission 203125) | Rhizosphere microbial communities from Carex aquatilis grown in University of Washington, Seatle, WA, United States - 4-CB3-27 metaG | ecosystem: Host-associated > Plants > Roots >... | reverse complement strand
GGACGGTACAGGTCAGGGCGACGGTCGCACCGAGGGGTCGCAGCTCGACCGTGGTATCCGCGGAGCCCGGGATGCTCAGTCCGAGCTGGAGATCGCTGCCCAGCGAGATCGCCTGACCCGCCGCGCTAGCGGCGCCGTTCACGAGCCGGATCCACGCCGGCGCTGGCAAGGTGACATCCGCCTCCGAGGCCCCGTTGACCGCCGACGCGGAGCCCGCGGTCACCCGCACCTGTCCGGGGAGCTCGGGCAGTCCGACCGGCCCGCCTTCGGAGACGACCCCGCCAATGCTGGCCGCGATGTCCGGAAACAGCCGCGGGGACAGGCGCAGGAGCTCGGCCCGGGTCGGATCCAGCGCCGACACGGCGATGCCCTTCAATTCTTCGAGCTCGATGGAGTCCCCGTGGGCGGCGAGGTCGGTCGAAGCGCGGTCGAGATCGCGAATCACACAGCCAGGCTCGGCATCGGCGCGGCCGCCGGTCGCCGACGTGGCGGGCAGGGGAACCCGGCTGGCGACGCCCCCGGCCAGGGGATCCACGAGGCCGAGCACCTCGCGCCGGGAGATCCCCGAGTAGGCGGCCCGGTACGCGAGCGCGCTCAACGAGGCTGCCGCCGCCGGCTGCACGTCGACGCGCAGGGCGATCTGGGCCGCGTTCGAGGCGACCGGGGTGGAGGCGTCCGTCGCGGCCGTCCCGGCATCACAGGCGGCGATGGCCAGGGCCGAGAGCGAGAGAAGGACGAGGCGCGCGCGTCCGCGTCCGCCCCCGGAGGACGATGACGACGACCGCCGAAAATCGATGTGGGATAATGTGCGCACGTGTGGCCTCGCTCGGAGGTCGATCATTGTACAGCCCCTCCACACCCGGGGGCAATCTCTGGTAGTAGAAGGGGCTTCATGTCACGAATCCGGCCTGAAGAAGTGCGCGAGATCGCCGTCCTGGCCCGGCTTGCCCTCGACGATGAGGAGATCGCCCGGATGACCCAGGATCTTGACGCGATTCTAGGATACGTCGCGGCGCTCGGCGAGCTCGACACGACTGCCACCCTGCCCATGACCCATGCCGTGCCCTTCGATTGCCCCCTGCGCGAGGACGTCGTCACGGTCGCCCTCCCGGTGGACGCGGCGCTGGCGAACGCGCCTCAGCGCGAGGCCAGCTTCTTTCGGGTCCCGCGTATCGTGCCCTCCGCCGGGGCGCCGAGCGGGGCCATGACCGCCGGGACGCCGCCGGAGGAGGGGTGATGGCGAGCGCCGCGTCATCATCCACCACCTCCGCATCCACGCTGCCCGAGGTGCGTGGCGCCTCGATCGCCACCCTCGCCGAGGGCGTGCGCGCCGGACGCTGGAAGGCGCGGGATCTGACCGAGGCCTACCTCGATCGGGTCGCCCGGCTCGACGGAGCGCTCGGGACCTACCTGCTCGTCGACGGGGAGCGCGCCCGGCGCCGGGCCAGCGCCATCGACGCCGCCCGGGTCGAAGGGCGCCCGCTCGGCCCGCTCGCGGGTGTGCCCATCGCGCTCAAGGACATCTTCATCACGCGCGATATCGAGACCACCTGCGCCTCGAAGATCCTGCGGGGCTTTCATCCGCCCTACGAATCGACCCCGTCGCAGCGGCTGGCCGACGCCGGGACGGTGATGCTCGGCAAGCTCAACATGGACGAGTTCGCCATGGGCTCCTCCAACGAGAACAGCTCGCGCGGGACCGTCAAGAATCCGTGGTCGCTGGCCCACGTGCCGGGAGGCTCATCGGGTGGCTCGGCGGCGGCGGTGGCGGCCTCGCTGTGCGCCGGCGCGCTCGGGACCGACACGGGGGGCTCGATCCGTCAGCCCGCCGCCCTGTGCGGGGTCGTGGGGATCAAGCCAACCTACGGCCGGGTCTCGCGCCACGGCGTGGTGGCCTTCGCCTCGTCCCTGGATCACCCGGGCCCCTTCGGGCGGACGGTCGACGACGTGGCCACGCTGCTGGAGGTGATCGCCGGGCCGGACCCGATGGACGCGACCAGCATCCCGACCCCGGTCGGGCGCTACCGCGAGGCGGTCCGCGCCGGCAGCCAGGCCGGCATCGCCGGGGTGCGGGTGGGGGTTCCGGCCGAGTACTTCGGGGCCGGCATGGACGCCGAGGTCGAGAGCGCGGTGCGCGCCGCGATCGCCGAGGTCGAACGCGCCGGAGCGAACGTGGTGCCGGTGTCGCTGCCCAACACCAAGTACGCCATCGCGACCTACTACCTCATCTGCACCGCCGAGGCCTCGTCGAACCTGGCTCGCTACGACGGTGTGCGCTTCGGATACCGCACGCCCGACGCGCACTCGCTCGAGGAGCTCTACACCCGGACCCGCGGCGAGGGCTTCGGCTGGGAGCCGAAGCGACGAATCATGCTCGGGACCTACGTCCTGCGCGCCGGGTACTACGAGGCGTACTACGGGAAGGCCCTCAAGGCGCGGCGGCTGCTGGCGGACGACTTCGCGGCGGCGTTCGCCAGGTGCGACGTCATGCTGACCCCGACCTCTCCGATTCCGGCCTTTCGCTTCGGGGAGAAGACCGCCGACCCGCTGCAGATGTACCTGGCGGACGTGATGACCGTGGCCGCCAACCTGGCCGGGATCCCGGCGCTGTCGCAGTGCTGCGGGTTCACGCGGGCCGGGTTGCCGATCGGCCTGCAGGTCATGGGGCCGCCCCTCGGGGAGGAGGCGGTGTTCCGGGTGGCGGGCGCCTACGAGGCCCGCACCGACTGGCACCGGCGTCTGCCAGAAGACCCGCGCGCCAGCGGAGGTGTCGCGTGAGCACGGATTCCATCGCTCCCGGGCGAGCAGGCGTGGGCACGGGCGCAGGCGCGCGCGAGAGCACGGCGGGGGGGACGGGCCTCGGCAAGTACGAGGTCGTGATCGGGCTCGAGGTGCACGCCCAGCTCGCGACCCGCTCGAAGATCTTCTCGGGCTCGTCGGCGGCCTTCGGGGCCGAACCGAACGCCGCCACGGATCCGGTGTGCCTGGGATTGCCCGGCACCTTGCCCGTGCTCAACCGGGCGGCGGTGCTGGCCGCGGTCAAGCTCGGCCTCGCGGTGGGCAGCCACATCCGGCAGACCTGCCGCTTCACCCGCAAGCACTACTTCTATCCCGACCTGCCCAAGGGCTTTCAGATCTCGCAGTTCGACGAGCCCATCTGCGAGGGCGGGACCGTCCGCTTCCGGCTGCACGGCGAAGCCCGCTCGGTGCGCCTGGTGCGCATCCACCTCGAGGAGGACGCCGGCAAGAACCTGCACGCGGCGGCGGGCGCCAGCTTCGTCGACTACAACCGGGCGGGCGTGCCGCTGTGCGAGATCGTGAGCGAGCCGGACGTCCGCTCGGCGGAGGAGGCCTCCGAGTACGTCCGGGCCCTGCGGACGCTGGTGCGCTACCTCGGGATCTGCGACGGCAACATGGAAGAGGGTTCGATGCGCTGCGACGCCAACGTGTCCCTGCGGCTGCGCGGCGCGGAGCGGCTCGGCACCAAGGCCGAGCTCAAGAACATGAACTCGTTCAAGAACGTGCGGGACGCCATCGAGCACGAGGTGCGGCGGCAGGCCGCCCTGCTCGACCGCGGCGAGCGCGTGATCCAGGAGACCCGCCTGTGGGACGCCGCGCGCGGCCTGTCGGTGGCCATGCGCTCGAAGGAGCACGCCCACGACTACCGCTACTTCCCCGAGCCGGATCTGCCGCCGCTGGTGGTGAGCGACGCCTACCTGGCGGACGTGCGCGCCTCGATGCCGGAGATCCCGGAGGCTCGTTACGCGCGCTACACCGCCCTTGCCGCCCTGTCGCCGCAGGACGCGAGCGTGCTGTGCGCCGAGCGGGAGATCGCCGACTACTTCGACGCCACGGTGCGCGCGGGCGCGGCGCCGAAGAAGGCGGCCAACTGGGTCATCAACGAGGTGCTGGCGCGGGTGGACGACGCCCGCCTGCTCGGTGAGGCCGGGGTGAAGGTGGCGCCCACCGCCCTGGCGGAGCTGATCGCGCTGGTCGACGCCGGGACCCTCTCGGGGAAGCTCGGCAAGGATGTGTTCCTGCGGATGTGGGCCGAGGGCCGCACCGCCCGGGACATCGTGGCCGCCGAGGGGCTGGCGCAGGTCTCCGACACCGACGCGATCCGGGCGGCCGGCGAGCGGGTCCTCGCGGCGCACCCGGACGAGCTCCGCCGCTACCGCGCGGGCGAGCGCAAGCTCATGGGTTTCTTCGTGGGCGCGGTGATGAAGGAGATGGGCGGCAAGGCCAACCCCAAGGGTGCCAACGAGGTCCTGAAGCTCCTGCTGGAGGGATGAGCATGGGCGGCAGCGGCAACGGCGGCCTGCGGCTTGGCCCGGGTCAACGACCGCCCGGTCACCCGGACGTGCTCTCGCCCATCTTCTGGCTGGATGAGCGGGTGGCGATCCTGGATCAACGCCGTCTGCCGGACGAGGAGATCTGGACCGCCTACGACGATCCCGCCGAGGTCGTGCGCGCGATCCGCGAGATGGAGGTCCGGGGCGCGCCCGCCATCGGCTGCGCCGGGGCCTTCGCGGTGGCCCTGCTGATGGCGAGGGGCAACACCCCGGGCCCCGAGCTGCGGCGGCGCATCCGGGAGATCGCCGAGGCCCGGCCCACCGCCGTGAACCTGGGGATCGCCGTCCACCGCATGAGCAACGCGGTGATGATGATGCAGGACCCGATCGCGGAGGCCCAGGCCATCTGGGACGAGGATCTGGCCGCGTGCCGGGCCATCGGCGCGCGCGGGGCGGAGCTGCTGCCGGACGACAGCACCATCCTCACCCACTGCAACGCCGGCGCGCTGGCCACCGCCGGGTACGGCACCGCCCTCGGCGTGGTCCGCTCCGCGGTGGCGGCCGGGAAGCGCATCCGGGTCCTGTGCGACGAGACCCGGCCCTGGTTGCAGGGCGCGCGCCTCTCCGCCTGGGAGCTGGCGCAAGACGGCATCCCGGTCGAGGTGATCGTCGATGGCGCCGCCGCGCACTTCCTGGCGTCCGGAGCGATCGACGCGGTGGTGGTGGGGGCGGACCGGATCACCCGCACGGGCGACGTGGCCAACAAGATCGGCACCCTCGGCCTCGCGGCCAGCGCCAGCGCCTTCGGGATTCCGTTCTACGTCGCGGCGCCCTCCACCACCATCGACCTGTCGACCGGGGCCGCCCACCGCATCCCCATCGAGGAGCGTTCCCCCGACGAGGTGGCCTTCATCGGCGGCAAGCGGATCCTGCCCCCCGGGGTGGGCGCCCGCAATCCGGTCTTCGACGTGACGCCCGCGCGCTTCATCACCGCCATCGTCACCGAGCAGCGCACCGAACGTCCGCCCTTCGCCCTGTCGAAGCCCTGACGAGACGACGCGCCCGGTGCCTTATTTGGGGGGACGGGCGCCGGGACGATAGAGTGTGGGGTCCTTGCATCCGCGCCACGCCTCGGGGCTCGCCCTCATCGCCGTCGTCGCGCTCTCTGGTCGGCCGGCCGAGGCGGCTGCCCTGGCTCCGTCCTCGCCGTCACCTTCGCTGGTCCCGGCCTCGTCCGCGCCCATGGGCGCGGATCTCGCGGGAAGTCCGACCGTCGCACGCATCCGGGCCGCCCGCACCGAGGGCCCGGTGATCATCGACGGCAAGCTCGACGACGCGGCCTGGGCCCGCGCACCGGCGGAGGGACACTTCACCCAGCAGCTTCCCTACGGGGGACAGCCGCCCGCCGAACCCACCACCGTGCGGGTGCTCTACGACGCGCAGGCCATCTACATCGGGATCGACTGCGAGCAGAAGACCGCCCCCATCTCGCCGCACCTCACCCGCCGGGACGAGGATTCGGAGAGCGACTGGGCGACGGTCTACCTCGACAGTCGGAGAGACGGAAAATCCGCCAACCTCTTCGCGCTCAATGTGGCGGGGGTCCAGTTCGACGGGACCCTGCACGACAGCTCGGCCTTCAGCAGCGAGTGGGACGAGAACTGGGAGGGGCGCGCGGCCATCACCGGCTCGGGCTGGTCGGTCGAGCTGCGCATCCCGCTCCGGGCCCTGCGCTACGCCGCCGATCTGCCGGTCCAGGACTGGGGCATCTGGATCTCGCGCTTCACGGCCGCCCGTCAGGAGCGCGACGACTGGCCGTACATCCCGCGCGACGTGGCGGCCCCGATTCCGCTCTTCGCGCGCCTCGACGACCTGCGCAGCCTGCCGACGCCGAGCCAGATCGAGGTCCGTCCCTTCGGGGTGGCGCGCCTCCGGCGGGTCGACACCAACCAGGACGTCCTGACCCACGGCTGGGATGGCCCGCTCGCGGGCTTGACCGCGGGGCTCGATCTCAAGCTGCACCTCACCCAGTCGGTGACCTTCGACGCGGCGATCACGCCGGACTTCGCCCAGGTCGAGTCCGATCAGCTGGTGTTCAACACCACCAACTACGAGACCCAGTTCCCCGAGAAGCGCGCCCTCTTCCTCGAGGGCGGCGACCAGTACGTCACCCCCCTGCTGCTCTTCTATTCTCGGCGCATCGGCAGCTCGCCGCTCACCCCGACGCTGAAGAGCGGGAGCAGCATCACCCAGCCGGCGGACGGGGTGCTGGTGGACTTCCCGGTGGGAGCGACGATCTACGCGGCCGGGAAGCTGGGCGGGCGGGTGCGCGACAGCTGGACCTTCGGTGCGCTGTCGGCCGTGGCCGCGCGCAACGACTACGACGTGCAGCTGGGGGCGGCGGGGACGCCGCGGGAGCGCCGGACCATCGAGCCGCTCACGGTGTTCAACGTGCTGCGCTTGCGCCGCGATCTCGGGCGCGAAGGGCAGCTCGGGGTCCTCGCCACGGGGGTGTCGCGCTTCGAGGTCACCGACCGGGCCCGTACCTGCCCGACCGGGCTGGCGGTGGCGGCGGGGGTGCGCTGCTTTCACGATGCCTACGTGGCCGGGGTGGACGGGCTCGCGCGCTTCGGCGGCTCGAACGAGATCGTATCGGGCCAGGTCGTGGCCAGCACGGTGCGCGACGGCCCGCCGGACGTGCAGGCGGACGGCACCCCCATCCGGTCCGGGGATGGGGGGCTCGGCGGGTGGGCCCGAATCGCGAAGGACGGTGGCACCCCGCTGCTGGCCGAGCTGGTGTACACCGGCGCCAGCCGCCGGCTCGACTACAACGATCTCGGCTTCATGCTGCGCCAGAACCTGCACGACCTCCGCGCCGGGCTCGAGCTGCGCTCTCTCGAGCCCGGTCCCCGCACCCTCGAACGACACGCCCGCCTCGACGTGTCCGCGCGGCGAAACCTCGATGGGCTCAACCTCGGGGCGGCCGCCGAGGTGAGCGGCAACGTCCGCTTCCAGGGGTTCTGGTACGTGCGCCTCGCGCTCGGGGCGACCAGCGACAGGTACGATGACCGCGAGATCGGAGACGGCTCGGCCCTCGACCGGCCGGCGTTCTGGAGCACCAGCTCGGAGCTGTGGACCGACCCGCGCCGCCTGCTGGCCGCCGAGGCCCGGGTGGACACCCGGGTGCTGGCGGAGGGCTCGGCGGTGACCGGACAGCTCCTGCTGTCGGTGCGTCCCGCCACCAACGTCCAGATCGATCTCGGCCCTCAGGGAGGCTACGAGCGCGGCGAGCAACGCTTCGTCTGGCACGCCGAGACCGCCGACACGGCCCCCTATCTCTTCGGCCGGCTGTTCGACCGGAACGCGAGCCTGACCCTGCGCGCCACGTACACCTTCTCACCGAAGATCTCCTTGCAGACCTTCGCCCAGCTCTTCATGGTGGCCGGGCACTACACCGATCTGTCGTCCGCCCCGCGGAAGAGCGGCTCGCGCCTCCACGCGTCGGATCTGACGCCGCTCGCCGGGCCCCCGCCGCCCGACGCGGACTTCCAGGAGGCGGCCCTCAACGCCAACGTCGTGCTCCGCTGGGATTACCGCCTCGGCTCGACGCTCTACCTGGTCTACAGCCGCTCGCAGATCCCGACCGTCCGGCTGCAACCCAACGAGGAGGCCGCCCTGCGGGCCTCGGACATCGGGCGGGTGCCCGCCATCGATGTGATCATGGCCAAGCTTTCCTTCTGGTGGGCATCCTGAGCCGGCTCGGGGCGGCTTTGGTCGGCGCGAAGAAACTAGATTTGGTTGAGACGTCGATCGGGTAAGATGACGGGGGTCCGGTCGTCAAAATTTCTTTCGATAATCGACGTGGCACGCGCAACGGTGACGAGACGACGGTGCGGACCTTCAGCGGACTTTTCCATTGACCTCAGGGACCCTCTTATCGCCTCGCTCCGCCGGATCCCCGGGGGAGACAGGGAGCTTAAACATGACATCGGGCAGCAAAGCACGAAGCGGCGCGCATCGGGATGGAAACAGGGCCGCCGCGATCTTGTCGGGAGCGCTGGTTCTCGTGGTGGGGCTCGGGGTGATGCGGAGGGCGGAGGCCCAGTCGTTGCGGCCGAACATCCTGTTCATCTTCGATACCTCGGGCTCGATGCGCGAGAGCGCCGCGGGCGTCAACGTGGGCGAGGCCACCAACATCTGCCCGGCCGGAAACACGAGCCGCATCTACAACCTCAAGAGCGCGCTGCGGGCTGCGCTCGCCCAGGTCGGAAGCGACGAGGCGAACTTCGGGCTCATGTCGTTCCCGCAGGTGGTGAACAACGCCTTCGCGGCTGGCGTCTGCTCGGCGGGCCACTACACGTCCTCGCCCCAGCAGATGGTGACCACCCCCAACCGGGTCGCAAACGGCAACAACCAGAACATGGCCACCCGCTTCGTGACCGGCTGCCTCATGAGCACCAACCTCGCCAACGAGAACACCTTTGGGCCCTGGTACACGATGGGCGCGGGCCAGGTTTTGCGGGTCGGGGTGACCACCGCGGCGCCAGGGGTGGCGCCCGTCGCGGCCAACTTCGATCCTCCGGACGCCAACATCCCGGCGATCTACCGCTGGCTCGACAACGTCGAGCTGCCGACCGCCAACGGGGCGGTGACCGACCCGGAGCTGCACGCGCAGGGGAACACCCCGCTCGGCCGCTCGCTGATGTACGCGCGGGTCTATTTCGACGGGCTGATCAAGCCGAGCGATCCGCGGGGGGCCTGTCGCCAGAACGTGGTGGTGCTGATCACCGACGGAGCCGAGACCTGCGACGACGCCACGGCGCCAGACGCCACCTTCAACCTCGCCACCTGCACCGGCGGCGTGGCCTATGACCAGTTTCATCCGGTCGCCCAGGCCTGCCAGCTGTTCCGCAACTCCGGGATCAAGACCTACATGATCACCGACAACGGACTGCCGGCCGCGGATCTGGCCAACGCCGACCGCATCGCCGCCGCCGGGGGCTCCACCGCGGCCATCCGGGTGTCCCTGAACGACGCCAACGCGGCCAAGGCCGCGGTGGTCGGCATCATCGCCGAGACGGTGCCCCCGGCCGAGGTGTGCAACGGCAAGGACGACAACTGCAACGGCCTCATCGACGAGGGGGTGTCCAACATGTGCCCGCTCGATCTGGTCACGCTCAAGCACTGCGCGGTCGAGATCCCCAACTGCCTCGACGACAACTGCAACGGCCTCATCGACGAGGGCTTCCCCCCCAACGCCTGCGGCAAGGGGGCCGGCTGCCCGATCCCGCCCGAGATCTGCGACGGCATCGACAACAACTGCGATGGGAACATCGACGAGGGGTTCGACGTCGGCGCCTCGTGCAACAATGGCCTGACCGGGGCCTGCCGCCGGGTGGGCCTCAAGGAGTGCTCGGCGGACAAGATGAGCACGACCTGCAACCTCGGCGGCTCGGCGGTGGCCATGGAGGTGTGCAATGGCCTCGACGACGACTGCAACGGCCTGGTCGACGACGGCCTCGGCCCCGCCCAGGGCGTGGGCGTCGACTGCGGCATCCAGGGACAGGGCTGCAACAAGGGCGTCACGCAGTGCGTGGGCGGCAAGATCGTGTGCAGCTCGACCTCCAACCCGCAGGCCGAGGTGTGCAACGGCAAGGACGACGACTGCAACGGCCTGGTCGACGACGGCGTGTTCCCGGGGGTCGGGGACACCTGCCTCTGCCCGGGCCTCGATGCGTCCCAGGTCGGGGTGGGCATCTGCAAGGCTGGCAAGAAGGTGTGCAAGGGCGTGGACGGCATCCAGTGCGACGGGTGCGTGCTGCCCCAGCCCGAGATCTGCAACGGCAAGGACGACGACTGCGACGGCGTGGCGGATCACAACGCCACGTGCCCGAGCGGATTCGGCTGCCAGGACGGCGCGTGCGCGATCCTCTGCCGGGCGGACGAGTTCCCGTGCCCGACCGGGTACGATTGCGTGAACTCGTATTGCGTGCCCAATCGCTGCCGCAACGTCCAGTGCCTGATCGATCAGAAGTGCGACAACGCCACCGGCAGCTGTGTGGATCTCTGCTATCAGGTGAGCTGCCTCAGCGGACAGACCTGCATGGGTGGCAAGTGCCTCGATTGCAGCAACAGCGATCTCCTGAAGTGCGACCCGGGTCAGCGTTGCGTGAACCGCCAGTGCGTGAGCGATCCCTGCGCCAACGTCACCTGCGGCACCAACGAGTACTGCTCGACAGGGACCTGCGTGTCGCTCTCGTGCGGGACCGGGTGTCCGGCGGGGCAGAAGTGCGTGGCGGGCGCCTGCCAGACCAACGGGTGCGACACCATGACGTGCCCGTCCTCGGGGCAGTATTGCGACTGGGCGACCACCACCTGCAAGCCCGACCTGTGCGTCACGAAGACCTGCCCGAACTGCGCCAAGGACACCGGCGAGTGTCTGCCGGATCCCTGCGGGCAGATTCGTTGCCCCACCGATGGGTGCTGGACCTGCCAGGTGAGCCCCACCGGGGATCCCTACTGTGATCTCGGCCCCAATTGCAGCTACGTGAAGACGGTGGCCGCGAACAGCGGTGGGGGATGTGCCTGCGATGTCGGGGGTTCACCTTCCTCGCCTGCGGCTGCGCTCGCGCTTCTGGGCCTGGCCGGGCTCGGTCTCGCCTGGCGGCGCCGGCGCTCAGGAACCTAGCAGCCCGTGGTGAAAGTCTCCGCGTCGCCGAAACGGGCGGGGCAAAGCCGTCTGCGGCGTCGCCGCTCGCTTGAATACCGCCAGTATTCCGCGCTTCGCTGCTCCTTGCATCCGGCCTCGCCGCGCCCATTTCGGCTCGGTCCGACTTCCACCACGGGCTGCTAGCCTCGTCCTCGTCCTCGTCGCGTTACTCGTCCTCGCTCGGACGCGACGGGAAACGAGGACGAGGACGGAGACGAGGACGGGGAATAGGGCCCGGACTTCTGGGGGACTTGTCCGAGGCTTCTCGACAAACCGCGCCCCGAGCGCCGGGGGGCCGCCGCCAGCGTGGTAGATTCCTCGGCAGTCGATCGCAATGGCGCAACATGGTCGCTACACCGTCCTCCGAAAGCTCGCCAATGGTGGCATGGCGGAGATCTTTCTGGCGACCCAGCAGGGTCATGAGGGGTTTCAAAAGCCGGTCGTCCTGAAACGCATCCTCGGCAGCATCTCGGCCGACCCGCAGTTCCAGAACATGCTCATCGACGAGGCGCGCATCTCGATGATGCTGACCCACAGCAACATCGTGCAGGTGCTCGATCTCGGGCGGGCTGGTGGGCGCTATTTCCTGGCCCTCGAGCTGGTGGATGGGTGGGATCTCGGGCACGTGCTGCATCGGTCCAAGCTGGCGGGATGGCCGCTGCCACCCCCGCTCGGGCTCTTCGTGGTGGCCGAGGTGTGCCGCGCGCTCGCCTACGCCCACGCCAAGCGCGGGCCCGACGGGCAGCCCCTCGGGATCGTCCACCGGGACGTGAGCCCGAACAACGTCCTCATCAGCGAGCATGGCGAGGTCAAGCTGACGGACTTCGGCATCGCCAAGGCGATGCGGAAGCGCGAGCACACCGGCACGGGCGTGGTGAAGGGCAAGGTCGCCTTCATGTCTCCCGAGCAGGGGCTCGGAAAGCCCATCGATGCCCGCTCGGATCTCTTCTCGCTCGGGACGCTGCTTTACCTGGTGATGACCGGCGTGCGGCCCTTCGAGGCCCCGACCGACCTCGAGACCCTGTTGCGGGTCCAGCAGGCCGAGTTTCGCTCGCCCGCCGAGGTGCGCCCCGATCTCGCCCCCGACGTGGTCCACATCGTCCTGCGCGCCATGCAGCAGAACCTCCAGCTCCGCTACCAATCGGCGGACGAGATGCTGGTGGATCTCGAGCGCGCCCTCCGCGCCGATTTCGGCGGGGTGGGGCAGACCGAGCTCAAGCAGTACCTCGCCGAGCTGGAACGGCGGGACGGCATCCCAACCATCGCGCGGGCCCAGCCGGTCGTCGAATCCCAGGACCAATCGAGCGGTCCGGCCCTGCTCGAGGGCAACGCGGTGGTGCTGGCGGACGCCAGCGATCTCGGGGCCGAGGACAAGACCGCCCTGTCGGAGCTCGCCGGGGGCAACGGGGGAGAGCCGCTGCGCCTCACCCGACGCGCGGCGGGGGGCGCGGATTTTTCGGGCTCGGGGCCGACCGGGACCCTCGGCGATGGGCGGGATGGGCGGAACGGGGATGTCGGTGACGATGCCTACGACGAGCTCGGGGATCTCGGCGAGCCCCCACCCATCCGACGGCCCGCGCCGGCGCTCGGGCGCGGCCGGGTCGCGGCGGGGGGACGGGGGCCAGGTGAGCTCGCCAGCGCCGCCGGACCGGCGCCGCGAGCCAGGCGACGTCAAGTGGAGGAGCTGTCTTTTCCGGACGATGCCGCGGACGATGCTCCACCCAGCCGCTACCGGGGCCGAAGAAAGAGCCGGGCATTGCCGGTGTTTTTGCTCGTGCTCATCGGCGCGGTGGGGGGGTTCTCGGCGGTCCGTCACTTCGGATGGCCGGTGGCCCTGGCCGCGCTCATCGACCACGCCCTGACGGTCGCGGGGACCGCCACCGGGACCAACCTCGGCAGCGCGACCGAGCCCAGGGCCGTGGCTCCTGCCGCACCTCCACTCGGCAGCGCGGAGGGCGGCGGGCCGAGGCCAGCGCCGCCGGGCCCGGGGGGAGGTGGTGCGGCGTCGCACAAGGCCCACCCAGTTCCGATGGCTGGTGCGCCGAGCGTCGGTCGCCCGGCCACCGGCAATCCCGCCATCCCAGGTCCGGGGAGCGGCGCCGAGGGCGCCACTGGCCCGGGGGCCCGCGTTCCCGCTGGTGCGGGGGTGGCGACCGCAGGCCACCTGCCGAGGCCCGTGGGGACCCCGGCACCCGGGTCGGAGACCGCGGGCGCCGCCCAGGCCGTCGTGGTTTCCCGACCGGCGACGCCTGCGCCTGCACAGAGCGGACAGCTCCGGCCCCAGGGGGCCGGACAGGCGGGGCTGGGATCCGCGGTCACGCCTCCACCCGCACCGGGGGTCACCCAGGCGGGCGGCACGGCAGCAAGGCACCCGGGCGGTCCGGAGCGGGTCAGGGCCAAGGTCGGCGCGGGCACGGGCGCGGGCGCGCCGATCAATCGCGAAAACGACGTGTTCAAGGAGAGCGCCCGGCGCGTGCGCAGCTTGCAGGGGATCGAACAGTACCCCCCCGGCACCATTCAGCTGAGCCCGCCGGCCGAATCACCGCCTCCCCCCCCGCCGGCCGCCCCGCCCCCGAGCTCGGGCCCCGCCTCGGGCAATGAGCCCCCGAGCGCCACCGAAGCGACGCCCTGACCGCGCGCTTGAAATCCCTGGAAGCCAGCGAGATGCCGCCCGCCGTGCCACCCGACGTCGCGCCTGCCGTGCCGCGCACGCAAGAGCTCGGGGCCCGGGACGACTCGGCGGCCCGGGTACCCGCAAGCTCCTCTCCAGGTCTTCTTCGGCGTCCGGCCGGAACCCGGTCCTTTCTCACGGTGATCGGTGTCGGCGCGGTGGCGACCATCGCGGCGCTCGTGGTCGGCTCGAGACCGCTGTTCGAGACGGCGCGTGCCCGCGCCCGCGCCGACGCGGCCGCGGCCGTGCTGCGCGCCCGCGAACCCCGACGTCGTGCCGGGATCGTGGTGCGAATCGCACCGCCGCTGCCGCTCGAAGGGCCCCAGCGGCTGGCGGCCGAAGCCGGCCCCGGCCCGGACGCGCACGTGGAGCTGGTGGCCACTGGGGAACGCCTGCGCATCGGCATCCAACCGGGTGGGCACGCCTACTACTTCGTGGTATCGGTCGACGAGCGCGGGCGGGTGGCCCCGCTCTACCCCGAGTTCGGGACCAGCCTCGATCTTTCGCCCGCCTCGTCGCTGCAGGATCTCCCCGACGCCATCGAGCTGACCGGCCGGGGCCAGGAGCGGCTGATCGTGCTCCTCAGCGACGTCCCGCTCGAGCTCGACGAGATCCAGCGGGCAGTCACGAGCGCGATGGCAAGAGCTGGCGGTGTCCTCTCCCGCATGCCGAGGCTCTCCATCGCCGGAGAACAGTTCCATCGGCTCTTCCAGAAGCCCACACCGCCAAGATGACCAAGGCCGACCGCCAAGGCCGGACGACTGTGGGGACTGCGCCGAGGAAGGAGGAGAAGGAGGAGAAGGAGGATGGTGAAGGTGCCCGAACGCCTATATGCTCCTGGCGGTCCCAGTCGCGACACGGCGGGAGTATCCGCAATTTGCGCTATTCTTGAAGGGGCGGCGACCGCCGGGTTGCCCAGACGAGGTACCAATTGGCAGAGCACTTTCGAAGAATCGATCCGCGATACGATCGCGAGCTCAACGTGGACGTGAGCTTCGACGGACAGAGCCAGACGGGTCGAAGTCTGAACCTCTCCCTCGGGGGGATGTTCGTGGAGTGCGTGCGCACCCTGCCGATTGGCGCCGCGGTGGCGCTGCGATTCAAGGTCCCGACCCAGCCCGAGCCCATCGAGGTCACGGGTGACGTTCGCTGGATCGTCCCGGCGGGCTCGAGCCTCGGTTCGAGCTCGGGGCAGGTGGGAATCGGTGTGCGTTTTCAAGGGCTGCGGGCCCGCGACGTCTGGGCGCTCAACCGCTTCTTTCTGACCTGATCTCAGTCCTCAGTAGGTTCCGATCGCGCCGAGGAGCGTCTCGATCCGACCATCCGGGGTACGGGTGGGCAGCAAGGTCAACACCGGGAAGCTCGGGCTTCCCTTCGGGGCTGGCACGCTGCGGTCCACGTTGCGGGTGAGCAGGACCCCCCCCGCGAGCCCCGCAGCGCCGCCGACGAGGGCCCAGGTCGCGGCGTGCGCCCGCGAGGCCGACTCGGCGTTGAGCGCCCCGACGCACGCGTTCTCGGAGACGCACCCGCCGATCCCGAACGCGATGGCGCCCGCCGCCGCCGCCAGATCGATGAGCCCGACCCGCTGCCAGGTCGGCCCGTAGCGCGACTGATCGGGGAGGTACGCGCCGAGCAGCCCCGCGCCGAGGCCCACCGTGAGACCGAGCGCCGACGGGATCGCCAGATCCATCACGTCGTCGAGGTGGGGGGTCGACCCGGCAGGGGCATCGGGGGCCGGGATCACCACGCGCTCGAAGCCAAACGGGCTCCACTGCAGCGCCACCGCGCTCAGGGCTCCGAGCAGCGCGCCGCCCGCCGCCGCGCTCTGGATCAGCGCCACCCGCCCGTAGGTCGGCGCGCGGTGGCTGAGCATCGCCCCGGCGGTGATCCCGAGCGCGAGGCCAGGCACGCTCCCCACGAAGGCGGCGCGGGAGAGATCAGGCGGTTGCCGGTACCGCGGCAGATCCGGATACCCCTCGGCGGCCTGCGTGGGCCCGTTCGCCGCCTGGAACTCTCGCGCGATGATCCCGAAGAGCGCACCTTCGGCGCCGCCTATCCACATGGCTCCGATCACGAAGAGCGCGCGGTTGTCCGGGATGTAGGCCGGAACGGAGTCGTTCGCCACCAGCCCCCCGGCGATGAGACCGGCGAGCGTGCCGCCGATGGTCAAGCTGACGGACGAGACGTTGGCCTGCGCCACGGACTTGTTGAGGCTGGCGGCGACGGCGCCCGCGCCCACGAAGGCGCCCATCAGGGCCGATGCGGCGACCAGCTCCGGGCGGCCCGAGCGCTGGACGTAGCGGAGCTGGAAGGCATGCGAGCCGGTGAGCAGGCGGCGCTCGCCTGGACCGAGGAAGACCTCGTCGGTGCGGTTCTCGTAGTCGGTGGCTTCAGCGAAGATCTCGTAGTGTCCCGGCGGGACGTCCTGGCGATAGGGATTGCGCGCCCGGTTGCCGTTGACGTAGAGCGTAGCGGTGCGGGGGATGGTCTCGATCTCGAGGCGCCCTGGAATGGGGTCGAGCTTGAAGAAGAGCGGGCGGGTCTCCGCGACCTCGAGATCGAGCGTGACCACCTGGGGCGTGTAGTTGGGCTTCGACACCCGGACGATCCAGCGCCCGCGCGGGACCGAGAAGTTGTTGGGAGCCTGGCCTTGGATCGAGGCGGGGGTGGAAGGCGCAAGCGTGGCGGACGGCAGAGATGGCGACGGAGGAGGAGGCGGCGGCGATGATAGCGGCGGAGGCGACACCGATGGCGACGGCGACGGCAAGGGCGGCGGCGGCAAAGGCAGAGAGGTCGGGCCGGGGGTGCCTGCCGACGAAGCGGTGCGCACCTCGGTCACGAGGACGTCCACGCTGTCCGGGACGCAGTTGATGACCAGGATCGCGGGGCGACGGTTGATGCTCTCGATGCGATCCTTGGCCACCTCGACGAACTCGCCGCTCGGGCTCTCGCGCAGGTACGACTCGTAGTGCTCGCGCGCGACGGGCAGCGCACCCACGAGATACTCGCACTGGGCCATCATGAACAGCGTCGCCGGCCGGGGCTTTATCTCGTGCGCGCGCTGAAATTCGACCAGGGCCTGCGCGTGCTCGCGGGCGTAAAACAGCTCGAGCCCGGTCTCGTAGTGCTTCCGGGCCTGGTCGGTGGCATCGTCCGCCGTCGCCCGACCGGCGACGAGGAACAAGAGCGCCGCGAAGAAGGAAGCCAGCACGACCCCCCTCCGGCGGGCCTCAGTTCTCAGGGTAACCCTCTCCGGAGCGGCTCGGGAGCGCACCCCGCAGGGCCGCCTCGGAGCCCGAGGAGTCGCGCGTCCCAGCGGTGGGATCGTCCGGGCGGGCCCCGCGGGCCGGGCGCGGGGCGCCCGCGCCCCGAACCATCGTTCTGGCCGGGGTCGTCGGGCGCGGGGCGGCTGGCGCGGCGGTCGTCAAGGGCGTCACCCGGTTGACCCGGCTGCGGCGCGCGCGGTTGTCCCCGGGCTCCGGCCCCGGCGGCGAGCGCCTCGTCGCATCGATCGCGGCGGACGAATCGGTCGTGGCGGTCGCGGGAGCCTCGGCGGGCGCGGTGGCCGATGGCCCTCCGGAGAAGTCCGGTGCGCCCGGCGCCGATCGCGCCTCGACCCGGGCGGGGGCCGTCGGTCCCGGTGCCGTGAGCTTGGCCGTGGCGGCTTCGGGGGATGCGCCCGCGTCCAGGTCGCGGGGATGCCGGAGAACGGCGATGACCCCCGCCACGAGCGCGAGCGCCGCCGCACCCCAGACCCACGGACGAGCCGTGCCGGCGCGACCGGGCGACGGCGGCGGCGGCGTGCTGCCCGATCGCGGTTCCGCGAGGAGGACCACCGGCGAGCCCACGTTCTGGTCACCGGCCAGGAGCCGCTCGAGATCGCGCTCGACCTCCGCCATGGTCGTGTAGCGGCGGTTGCGGTCCTTCTCCATGGCGTGCATCACCACCGACTCCACGGCCTCCGGGATCCCCAGCTCTGGCCGCAGCTGCGACGGTGGGCGGGCGTCGTGGGTCAGGACCTGGGAGATGATCCCGAGGTAGTTGTTGGCTCGAAACGGGACCTCGCCGGTCAGACACTCGTAGAGCATCACCCCGAGGGCCCAGATGTCGACGCGCTGATCGAGTTCCTCCTCGCCGCGCGCCTGCTCGGGCGACATGTACAGAGGCGTGCCGAGCAACAGCCCCGTGTGGGTGAGCCGGTAGTCGGGGCCCTCGTCGCCGAGGCCTTGCCCCTGCTTGACGGCCTTCGAGATCCCGAAGTCCACGACCTTGACGAAGTCCTCGTCACTGCGGCGCACGAGGTACACGTTCTCGGGCTTGATGTCGCGGTGAACGATGCCCTTGGCGTGGGCCGCCCCGAGCGCGCTCGCCACCTGCCGCACGATCCGCAGGCTGCGCTCGACCGGCAGGGGGGCCTCGCGCATCACCAGCTCGGCCAGCGACTCCCCGTCGAGGAACTCCATCGCCACGAAGGCCCGGCCATCGTCGGTCGTCCCGAAATCCGTGACGTCCACGATGTGCTCGTGCCCGATGGCGCTGGCGAGCCGCGCTTCCTGGAGCAGCCGGGCCACGAAATCGGTCTTGGTCAGGAACTTCTCGAGGAGGACCTTCACCGCCAGGCGTTTCCCGATGATGGTGTGCACCGCCTCGTACACCGCCCCCATCCCACCCTCGCCGATGCGGCGGACGATGCGATAGCGCCCGGCCAGGGTCGCGCCGATCATCGAATCGAACACCTCGCGCGCATCCGTCTCGGGCGCGGGCGCGACGGCCAAGGCGCTTGCGGCGCCAGCACCTGGAGCGACCAGCGCCTCTGCCCCGGGTCCACCGCCCGGCGCGGCGCCCTCCGACGCCGCGGGACGAGCCAGCAGCGCACCGTCCCGCGCGCACACCGCCACCCCGTCGGGATAGATGGTTTGGCACAGCGCGCAGGTGGGCATGGGTCCTCGGAGTGTAGGAAGAAAGTCGCAGCCTGGCGACCCCGATCCCGAGGCCACTCGACGGTCGCGGACCACGCCGAGCCACCGTGGCGTCGTGTCGAGGTCGGCCCGGGGGGCGCTGGCTTGACGGTGGGCGGCTCGGCTTGCGAGATTGGCGGACGTGAACGACGCCCACGGCCACTTCCCGGGAGCCGCCGCCATCTTCGACCTCGACGGCACGCTCGCCAATTCCATGCCCGTCCACTATCGGGCCTGGGAGGAGATCGCCGGCGCGTTCGGCTTGCAGTTCCCGGAGCGGAGATTCTATTCCCTGGGAGGCATCCCGACCCTGCGGATCGCGAGCATGCTCATCGCCGAGCAGGGCCTCGACCTCGACCCGCTGGTGGTGAGCCTGGCAAAGGAGAAGGCCTTCCTGAGCCGGTTCGAGGAGGTCGCGCCGATCGCGCCGGTCGTGGAGATCGCGCGCCAGCGGCGAGCGCTGGGCCCGGTCGCCGTGGGCTCGGGAGGGACCCGCGCGATGGTCGAGCGCACGCTGCGCCAGATTGGCCTCCTCGACTGGTTTCCGGTGATCGTCACCGCCGAGGACACCGTGCGGCACAAGCCCGAGCCCGATGTCTTCCTCGAGGCCGCGCGCCGGCTGGGGGTGGACCCGGCGTCGTGCGTGGTCTACGAGGACACGGATCTCGGGCTCGAGGCGGCGCGGCGGGCGGGCATGCTCGGCATCGACGTGCGGCCCCTCTACGCCCATGTGCCGTCCGGAGCCGCGCTCGGCGGCAGCCCGTCGGAACGCCGGTGATCGTGGAGGGAGCACCGGTGGAACCGGCGTGGCGAGCCCTGCCCTTGTGGAATCCCGAACTGCCCGTCGACGCGCGGGTGGCCGATCTGATCGGGCGGTTGACCCTGGAGGAGAAGGCGGCCCAGATGCTGCACGAGGCCCCGGCCATCCCGCGGCTCGGCGTCCCGGCCTACACCTGGTGGAACGAGTGCCTGCACGGGGTCGCGAGGGCCGGCATCGCCACGGTGTTCCCGCAGGCGATCGGCCTCGCGGCGATGTGGAACGCCGACCGCATGTACGAGATCGCCGTCGCCGTCTCCGACGAGGCGCGGGCCAAGCACCACGAGTCCGTGCGTCGGGGCGATCGCGGCATGTACAAGGGCCTGACGTTCTGGACCCCCAACATCAACATCTTCCGAGATCCGCGCTGGGGGCGCGGGCACGAGACCTACGGCGAGTGCCCCTACCTGACCGGCCGCCTGGCGGTGGCCCTGTGCAAGGGGCTTCAGGGCGAGGATCCGCGGTACCTCAAGCTGGTGGCGACCCCCAAGCACTACGCGGTCCACAGCGGCCCGGAGGCCCTGCGCCACAGCTTCGACGCGCGGGTCAGCCAGAAGGACCTGCGCGAGACCTACCTGCCGGCCTTCTTCGAGTGCGTGACCGAGGCGCGCGCCGAGAGCATCATGGCGGCCTACAACCGCACCAACGGCGAGCCGTGCTGCGGCAGCCCGACCCTGCTGCAGAAGATCCTGCGCGACGAGTGGGGGTTCGACGGCTACGTGGTGAGCGACTGCTGGGCCATCAAGGACTTCCACGAAGGGCACCTCGTGACCCGCACCTGGGAGGAGTCGGCGGCGGTGGCGGTCAAGGCGGGCTGCGATCTGAACTGCGGGTGTACCTACGAGCACCTGCCGGCGGCGGTGCGGGCCGGCCTGGTGTCGGAGGCGGAGCTCGATCTGTGCCTGGCGCGGCTCTTCCGGGCGCGCCTGCGGCTCGGCATGTTCGATCCCCCGGAGCGGGTGGCCTACACGGCGATCCCCTACGAGGTGAACGACTGCGCCGCCCACCGCGCGCTGGCGCACACGGCCGCCCGCGAGTCCCTGGTCCTGCTCAAGAATGCCAATCGCACGTTGCCACTGTCGAAGACGCTCGGCAGCCTGGCGGTGATCGGGCCCAACGCCCACCACCCCGAGGTGCTGCTCGGCAACTATTTCGGCACCCCGTCGGCCACCGTCACCCCGCTCGACGGCATCCGCGCGGCGGTCTCGGCCGGCACCAAGGTCTGGTACACGCCCGGGTGCAAGCTGCAGGGCCTCAAGGACGGGGGCCTCGGAGCGCACGGTAACCTGTCCGAGGCGGTGAGCGTGGCCATGCGCGCCGAGGCGTTGGTGCTGGTGCTCGGGCTCTCGGCGGACATCGAGGGCGAGCAGGGCGACGCTGGAAACAGCGAGGCGTCGGGGGACAAGCTCGGACTCGAGCTGACCGGGCTGCAGCAGCGGCTGATGGAGGAGGTGGTGGCCCTCGGCAAGCCCACGGTGCTGGTGGTGGTGGCGGGCAGCGCGCTCGATCTGCGCTGGGCGGCCGAACACGTGGACGCCATCGTGCAGGCCTGGTACCCGGGCCAGGAAGCCGGACGGGCGATCGCGGATGTGCTCTTCGGCGACTACAACCCGGCGGGCCGCCTGCCGGTGACGTTTCCGGGCAGCACCCACGATCTGCCCGACATCACCGACTACCGGATGCAGGGACGGACCTATCGCTACCTCGAGCGCGAGCCGCTGTTCCCGTTCGGGTACGGCCTCTCGTACACGCAGTTCACGTATGGGGGGCTCAGGGTCGAGGCCACGGGCCCCACCGACACGACCGAGGGGGCGGCGGCCGGCGTGCCCGCGACCCCGGGGGGAAGGTGGCCGGTGCTGGCAGAGGTGCACGCGAACGTGACGAACACCGGAGCGCGCTCGGGCGACGAGGTGGTCCAGCTCTACGTCAAGCACCTCGACGCGCGCGGCGCCGTGCCCCACCACAGCCTGCGCGGCTTCGCCCGGGTGGCGCTCGCCCCCGGCGAGTCGCGCCAGGTGACGTTCGCCCTGACGGCCCGCGATCTCTCGCTCATCGACGAGACCGGCACGCGCGTGCTCGAGCCCGGCCGCCTGCGCCTGACGGTCGGCGGCAGCCAGCCCGATGCCCGCAGCCGCGCCCTCACGGGAACTGCTCCCCTCGTCGCCGAGCTCGAGCTGACCGGCGCCCGGCGTCCGCTGCCGTACTGACGACCCCGCCGGCCGAGCGCGGCACCAGCCTCGGGGCTATTTCTCGGGGCTATTTGACGAACGTGACGTCGTCGAAGTAGAGGTCGACCGGGCAGGGCATCTGGGGGGCGCCGGGGGCTCCCTCCGGGATGGTCAGCTGCCATTGAATGCCAACCAGCTCCGTCGAGCTGAAGGCGGTGGGCGCCGCGCCTGTGAGATCGCTGAAGCTCACGGTGACCGTTCCAGGCACGGTGAGGTTGCCCTTGCTGGCCGAGGAACAACCGCTCTGGCATCCCCCGTTGTTGGCGATCGGCTTGGTCGAGTAGGTCTGCAGTTGGAGCTCGAGCGCGCAGCCGCCGGTGCTCCCGCTGACACTGAAGGAGATCCCCGTGTAGGCCGCGGCGGTCGCGCAGATGTCGAAGGACAGGCCGCCGCCGGCGTAGCCCCCGCCCGTCATGGCCGGAACGACGTTCCCGACGAAGTGCAACGCCTTGTCCCCGGCCGCCGTCGGCTTGTCCACCACGCTCACCTGGAGGGTCGACATGGTGCTCGCGTAGTTGAAGAGCCCACCGAGGATGGAGTTGGCGGAGCCCCACTTGCCGGAGATTGGATTCCAGTCGGAGAAATCGGTCAGGGTGGCGGGCGCTGCGGTCGGCGTCTGACACGCGAGCGGGGCGGCCCCCCCGCTGCCCGAGGCGGCGCCGCCGGTCCCGACGCCAGAGCCCGCGCTACCGGAAACCCCGCCGGAGCCAGAAAGGCCGCCCGCGCCGCTCGTGGTCCCCCCGGTGCCTGTCCGTGAGCCGCCGCTCGAGCCCCCGCATGCGGCGACCGTGGCCACCGCCAGCATCGTGGTCGTGAGTCCTGTGAGACGCCGTGGTGGCTGCGTAGGCTTCATCGAGGAGAGTCCTTTGGAGAGAGGAAGGGGAGACGGGGTTGGCGTGGCGAGACATGACAGACCGCCCGAGCGCTCCTCGTTCTACCAGCGGGCACTGCGGCGGAGCAAGATCGGTCCCACACCACCTTGGCCGACCCTCACGGGCTTCCGTCTTGATCTCGGGGAGCGTGGGTGGCAGTGTCGCGCCTTCCTCGATGTGGCTCATTCCCCTGAGGTCGGCAAGACCCTCGGCCAAGGCGCTCTGGCCGTCGCTGGTGCTGGTGCTGGTGGGTCTGGGGTGGGCGGGATGTCACTCCCCGTCCAGCACCTTCCCAGACGCCGCCTCGCCTCTGCCATTGACCTGCATCGGGACGTGTGAGCCCGATCCCGGGCCGAAGCCTCTCAGCCTCGACGACTGTCGCGCCCAGGAAGCGGGGCTCGAGTTTCTTCCCCTCGCGGGGTGGGATTTCGAGAGCGGCATCGCCAGCAACATGTACATCTACACCGACGCCACCACGGCCAACCTCTACTCCTACGCCGACGCCACCCAGCCGGACTACAGCCAGCGGGCGGGATGGCAGCCGACGGCGGCTCTGGCCAAGCGGTGCGGGGCCTCGGATCCCGGCAGCTACGTGATGCATGTCGCAGGGGGGCCCTTCCGCGGGTTCGGAGGGGGGATGGGCATCTCCTTCTCGAAGCTCCACGGCCTCGGCCAGATGTGCCCATCGGCGCCGGATGCCTTGCTCCCAGCGTACTGCCCGAAGGCCTCGGCGGAGTATCAGTACCAGACGCTCGATCTCAGCCAGTGGGACGGCATCAGCCTCTGGGCGCGCCGCGGCCCGGACGGGCAGGCGGCGATCCGGGTCGGTCTCGGCGATATCGATACGGACGACGACATCAGCTACCTCAGCTCCACGGCGAATCCGAACAAGCCGCGCAACTGCGAGCGCAACATCGAGTGTGCCTGCGGGAATCACAAGCCCTGCACCGACTACCAGGGGGTCTCGTACTGCTGGGATCCGAGCACCGAGGCCAGACCAACCTTCGACGACGATGCGAATGCCCTGTGGATGGACAAGCATCAGCTGGTGCTCACCTCGCAGAAGTGCGGGCAGTCCCGCTGCGATGACCTGTACGCGGCGGCTCAGGCCCCGGACCCGATCTTCAATGGACACGCCTGCACCGCCTACCAGAGTCCGCTCGGCATGGCCTCGCAATGGTGCTTCGATCCGGGGAAGGACCACGTCCCCTACACGATCGAGGATTCATGCGGAGATCACTGGGTCTTCCCGGTCAACCTGACCACCGACTGGAAGCTGTACCTGGTCCCCTTCACCGAGCTGTCGCAGCAGGGATTCGGCAAGAAGTTCGCCCACCCGATCCTCTCGGCGGCGTCGATGCTGCGCCTCATGTGGGATGTCGGCTGGCTCGACGTCTGGTTCGACGACGTGAGCTTCTACCGGGTCAAGAAGAACTGAACGGCCCCTCGGGGCAGGTCCGTGGCGTCGCGCCGATCCGCGCGGAGCGGCGCTGGCGCTCGACCTCGAACAGCCCGACGGCGACCGACGTCGACAGGTTGAGGGAGCGCAGGGCGGGGTCGGCCATGGGGATGGAGACGGTGGACGCGGCGTGCGCCTCGAGGATGAAGGCCGGTAGACCCTGGCTCTCGCACCCGAAGACGAGCACGGTCGACTCCGGATACGCGACCTCGGTGTACGCGCGGGTGGCCCGGGGCGCGAAGAAGAACGGTGTGCCGAGCCCGGGAAGGGCCGCCTCGAAGGTCGCCCAGTCGTGCCACACGTGCACCCGGACGCGCGGCCAGTAGTCGAGACCGGCGCGGCGGAGCTGTCGGTCGTCGAGCGAGAAGCCGAGCGGTCGGACCAGATGCAGATCGGCGTCCACCGCCAGGCAGGTGCGCCCGGCGTTGCCGGTGTTCCAGTGGATTTCGGGTGCCAGGAGGGCGACGTGCAGTCCAGCCATGTGCGTGCCTCGCGCGCGTTGCGACAAGCGTCGCGGCGGAGAGTATGTTTCATGGCGTGCCGGCGCGGCTCGACGAACTGCTCTCTCGCAACCTCGGGATCTCCAGGACCATGGTGGCCCGCCTGGTGGACGCGGGCCGGGTGACCGACCGCGCCGGCCGCCCGATCCGCGACCGGAAGGTGGCGATTCCCCTGCCCGGCGACAGCGGCGGCGGTGACGGCGGCGACGACATCGACGGGACCGCGGTGGTCTCGGTGGATGGCCAGGCGACCCCCCTCTTCGAGCAGGCCCTCGTGCTCCTGCACAAGCCGCGGGGCGTGGTCACGGCGCTGCGCGATGCGCGGCACCCCACCGCCCACGCTCTCTTGCGCGACGCGCCGCTCTTCGCCGAGCTCCGCCCGGCCGGGCGCCTCGATCTCGACACCACGGGTCTGCTCGTCTGGACCACCGACGGGGCGCTGATCCAGCGGCTGACCCACCCGAAGCGGAAGGTCCCACGCACCTATCAGGCGGCCCTGACCAGCGACTTCGGCCCGCCTGGGCCTCGCCAGGATCTGGTCCTCGAGGACGGGCATCGCCCGGAGATCGCCGAGCTCGTGACCCTTGCGCCCGGCGAGATCCACCCCGCCCTGGCGGTCCCCCCGGAGACCCGGGCCCTCGCATCGATCACCATCGTCGGCGGGGCCTACCACGAGGTGCGGCGAATCTTCGCCGCGCTCGGCAGCCACGTCCTCGGCCTTTGCCGCACACGCTTCGGTCCATATGCGCTCCCGCCCGAGCTGCCCGCTGGAGCATGGCAACTCCTGCCCTCGCCCCGACCCCGGGACTGACACGGTCAATCTGTCGATCTCGGGTGGATCCGCCGGAACATCGAATTCCCCACCAACTCTGGCGATTCCCTTCCGATTTGTCTTTCCTTCCCATCGTGGCAGGCTCGCCCGTCATGCAGGACTTCACCCATTTCACGCCCGTCGCAGCCCTCGAGGGGGGCGCCCTGATCGGGCTCGCCGCGTCCGGTCTCTTGTTCTTCACCGGACGGGTTGCGGGAATCAGCGGAATCCTCGACGGGTTCCTGCGCCCGTCCGCCCGGGACTGGGGCTGGCGCGCCATCTTTCTGGCCGGTCTGCTGGCGAGTGGAGCGGGACTCCTCGTGCTGCGGCCCACGGCCCTGGTCGAGCCCATCCGCTCGCTCGGGGTGCTGACCGTGGCGGGCTTGCTGGTCGGCTTCGGCTCGCGCATGGGGAGTGGCTGCACCAGCGGGCACGGGGTCTGTGGGATCTCCCGCTTTTCCCTGCGCTCCCTGGTCGCGACCCTGACGTTCATGGCCACTGGAATCGCGACCGTGACCCTGGTCAGGATCCTTGGAGGTCGGTGATGCGCCGGCTCGCGAGCGCGGCGTTGTTCGGGTCGATGTTCGGCCTCGGCCTCGGCGTCTCCGGGATGACCCAGCCCGGAAAGGTGATCGGGTTCCTCGACCTGTTCGGGGGCCACTGGGATCCGAGCCTGGCGCTGGTGATGGGGGGCGCGATCGCGGTCCACATGCCGCTCGCGTGGTGGTGGCGAAGGAGGATGCGAACGACGCCGTCGACGGAGCGGCCCCAACCGACGGAGACCGGCCAGGACGACGGCCCGGAGGGCGACGTGGGGACGAGCCGAGCGTTGTTCGCACGGGTGAATCCAAGGCTGGTGGTGGGCGCCGCCATCTTCGGCGTGGGGTGGGGCCTCGGTGGCTACTGCCCCGGGCCGGCGCTCGTCACCCTGGTTGGCTTCTCACCGGGGATCCTGGTGTTCGTGGCCTCGATGATGATGGGAATGTGGCTCTTCCACCTGCTCTCCGGGCGAGACCCCGCCGACCTCCCGAGCTCGTCGCGTCCCCCGGCCAGTGTCACCGCCCTGCCCTGGGTTCGGGGCAGCGAGAAGGACACGAGAAAGACCGAAGCGTAGAGAGCCCGGTCGACCGACCGCGCTCCGGCGACCTTCGGGCGGGATCGAGGGCTACGAGGAGCCTCCTCTGCGGAGCTCTGGGTGCTCGTCGAGGAAGGCCTTGCGGCTCTCGGGGCTGATCTCGCACACGACGAGGACGTCGCGGAGGACCTTGGCCTGACAGCCGAGGCGCGACTCGGGGCGCACGTCGAAGGCCTTGTCCATGATGTCCTCCTCGCGATCCTGCGGCGCCGAGAGCGACGCGAGGTTCTGCTTGACGTAGACGTGGCACGTGGAGCAGCCGCACACGCCACCGCACGCCGAGCCCACCTGGGCTCCGGCAGCACGCGAAGCATCGAGGATGCTGGTCCCGAGCGGGACCTCGATCTCGATGCCGTCGGGCTCGAATCTAACCTTGGGCATGGCGGAGTCGTTCCTCATCCATGGGAATGACCGCGGTGGCCGGCCCGCGCCAGACGCTGGTCCAGGCTGCCCTCGGCGGCCGATTTTTCCATCTCGGCCTCGACCTGCCCGAGTGAGCGACCGCGCAGGCCCTCCTCGAAGGCGCGGTTCATGCGCCGCCCCGCGAACTCCTTGGACGCACGATCCAGAGCCTCGATGGCCTGGCGGATCGGCTGCGCGTGCTCGCCGCGCGCAGCCTGCTCCAGCTCGACGCGGGCGGCCGCGATGTGGCTTCGATCGTCCTCGGTCAGCAGCTCCGGGCTGGCCGCCATCGCGCCCCGCAGGGCCTGCAAGATCCGGCTCGCCTCGATGCGCTGCTCGGCGAGCTGCCGCTGCCGCACGTCGTCCTCGCCGTGGGTGAATGAATCGAGCAGCATGCGCTCGACCTCGTCCTCGGACAGACCATAGGAGGGCTGGACCTGGACCGCCGCATTCAGGCCGGTGGCCTCCTCCCGCGCCGTCACCCGCAAGATGCCATCGGCGTCGACCACGAAGGTCACCTCGAGGCGCGCCAGGCCGGCGGGCATGGGTGGAATCCCGGTCAGCTTGAAGCGGGCCAGCGAGCGACAGTCCGCGACCAGCTCCCGCTCGCCCTGCACCACGTGCAGATCGAACCCGGTCTGGTCGTCGGCGTAGGTGGTGAAGGTCTGGGTCGCCCCGCAGGGGACGGTCGAGTTGCGGTGGATGATCTTCTCGACCACGCCGCCCATGAGCTCGAGCCCCAGCGACAGCGGCACCACGTCGAGCAACACGAGATCGGGGTTGGCGCTCCCACCCGCCAGCAGATCGGCCTGGATCGCCGCGCCGAGCGCCACCACCTGATCGGGATCGATGTCCGCGAGCGGCTCCCTCCCGAAGATCTCGGCCACGAACCGCCGTACGAGCGGCATGCGGGTGGCCCCCCCGACCAGGATCACGCCCGACAGGTCCGCCGGCGTGAGCTCGGCGTCGACCAGCGCCCGCCGCACGGCCGGCGCACAGCGCGCCAGGATCGGGCGCACCAGGGCCTCCATTTCCTCGCGGGCCAGTCGCAGCGGCGGTGGTGGCGGCGGCTGACCCTGCGTGGCGCCGGGGCCCGACATCCACCCGGGCGGGGGCGGAATCTCGACCACCAGGAGGGTGGTCAGCGCTTCCTTGGCCGCGCGGGCGGCATCCAGCGCCCAGCGGGCCATGGACCGCGCACGCTCCGGTGGAGAGTCCGCGTCAGCCGCGCCAGCCGCTTCGCCCGCTGCTACCCCGCCAGGATCCAGCCGCGCGAGGAGATGTTCGGCGATGGCGCGGTCGAAGTCGTCGCCGCCGAGCGCCGAATCGCCCCCGGTGGACTTCACCTCGAAGACGCCCTGCTCGAGCTTCAGGACGGAGATGTCGAAGGTCCCGCCCCCGAGGTCGAACACCGCGAAGGTGCCCTCGGCGGCCTTGTCGAGCCCATACGCCAGCGCCGCCGCCGTCGGCTCGTTGAGCAGGCGCAGGACCTCGAGCCCGGCGATGCGGCCCGCATCCCGGGTGGCCTGGCGTTGCCCGTCGTCGAAGTAGGCCGGCACGGTGATCACGGCGCCCGCGAGCGGCGCACCCAGGCGGGCCTCCGCCCGCAGGCGAAGCGCCCGGAGGATCTCGGCCGACACCTCGACCGGCGTGACCGTGCGGGTCCCCCCCGCCACCACGAAGCGGACCACGGACTCACCCGGCTGCCCTGGCGCGAAGCGATACGCCGTGAGCTTGCGCTTGGCCTCGGCGTCCTCCGGCCCGCGTCCCATGAAGCGCTTGACCGAGGCGATGGTGTCGGCGGGAGCCCGCGCGGCCAGGACCTCGCGGGCCTGCTTCCCGACCACCACCTCCCCCGCACCCGCACCCGCACCGGCCTCACCAGCCGCGGCCACCAAGCCAGGGCCGGGCGCCGCGTAGTGCACCACCGACGGCAGGATGGCTTCGCCTTCCTCGTCGAGCAGCACCACCGGTCGCCCGTCCTCGATCGCCGCCACCAGCGAGTTGGTCGTGCCGAGATCGATCCCGATCGCGCCGGTGGTCCCGGGAGGACAGGCCGCGCGCGCGCGCGCCTCGCCGGGCTCGGAGATCTGAAACAGCCCGTCGGCCATCAGGGGCTCCCTCGATCGGCGGAGACGCCGCCGCCCCCCGCGGCCGGGCTCGTCTCGCCCGCCTCGAGCTCCTCGAGAAAACGCTGGTAGTATCGGATGGCGATCAGCTTCTCGGCCACGGTGTCGAGCTTCTCTGTCTTCTCGGCGACGAAGTCAACCGCCCCGATGAGGTCGCCCTCCTCGCCAACCAGGCTGTCGCGCGCTCGGTCGCCCCCGAGCCCCCGCGCGACGGCCGCGAGCGCCTCGCGCAGCCGCTCCGCGACCTCGGCGCCGAGCCGGTGGACCGCCGCCGCATCCCTGGCCGCTCGCGCCTCGAGCAGGGCCTCGCGCAGCTCGAGGACGTCGTTGAGCAGCGCGGGCGGGACCGTCAACCGGACCCGCCCCGGGTCGGCACCCACCGGCGGCGTCCGGCCCTCGCCTGCGGCGCCGGGCCCGGTGGGCCCGCCCTCTCCGGCGAGGTCATAGCCCTGCAGACGCATGAGGTACTCGGCCCGGCGCACGGGATGCTTGATGGTGCGCCAGGCCTCGTTGAGCTCGACTGTCCGCCGCAGCGAGATCTGCCGCGCGCGCGGGTCGGCCCGGGCGAATCGATCGGGGTGCACCAGCCGCGTGCGTTCCTTGAACCCCGCCTCCGCGGCCTCGAGATCCACGGCGTACCGCTCGGGCAGGCCGAGCACCGCGAAGAAGGTCTCGCCCACCACCGGCGCCGTGAGCGCTCCGCAGCGCACGCAGGTCAGCCCAGCTCCGGTGTCGCGCTCGCACGACCAGCACAGGCTCATGGGAGAGATCCTCGATGCTTCGGGGTTTGACGGTGCCGCCGCCGGAGGGCCGGCCGCGCGTGTCCCGGCGGCGCTCTCAGAACGAGACGCTCTCGCCGCACCCGCACGCCGACTTGACCTGCGGGTTCACGAACTTGAACCCACGTGAGACCATGGAGGTCGCGTATTCCAGGGTCGAGCCGTCCAGGTACACGTAGCTCTTCGGGTCCACGAACACCCGCACCTTGCCCTCCTCGAAGGACAGGACCTTGTCCTCCGGGCGCGGCTCGGCGTCCGACCACTCGAACAGATAGGTGAAGCCGGTGCATCCACCACCACGAATTCCCACCCGCAGCCCGCGAGGAGGCTGGCTGCGCGCGGCGGCGGCCTTCTTGATCTCGCTGACGGCGCGATCGGTGACTGCGATGGCCATGCCGACGCCTCAGGTGCTCGCAGGCTGCCGAGGCTCGGCCGCGGCATGCTTGGCTTTGTAGTCCGCGAGGGCCGCCTTGATGGCGTCCTCGGCCAGGACCGAGCAGTGGATCTTGACCGGCGGCAGGTTCAGCTCGTCGACGATCTGCGTGTTCTTCAGGCTCATGGCCTGCTCGATGGTCATGCCCTTCACCCACTCGGTCGCCAGCGACGACGACGCGATCGCCGACCCGCAGCCGAAGGTCTTGAACTTGGCGTCCTCGATGATCCCGGCGTCGCTGATCTTGAGCTGCAGCTTCATCACGTCACCGCAGGCCGGAGCCCCCACCAGGCCAGTCCCCACGCGCGGATCGTTCTTGTCGAAGCTCCCGACGTTCCGGGGGTTCTCGTAGTGTTCCAGCACTTTCTCGCTGTATGCCATGACGGTCCTCTTCTCTGGTCTTGTCTCTGGTCTTGTCTCTGACTTGCCCTGGTCCTGGAGTGAGCGACCGGGTCAGTGAGCGGCCCAGGCGATGCTCTTGAGGTCGATGCCTTCCTTGACCATCTCGTAAAGCGGCGACAGCTCCCGCAGCTTGTCCACCTTGCGCGCCACCAGCTCGATGACGTAATCGACCTCTTCTTCCGTGTTGAAGCGCCCGAGGCCGAAGCGGATCGAGGTGTGCGCCATCTCCTCCTCGACGCCGAGCGCCCGCAGCACGTACGAGGGTTCGAGCGAGGCCGAGGTGCAGGCGGAGCCCGAGGACACCGCCACGTCCTTCAACGCCATCAGCATCGCCTCGCCCTCCACGTAGGCGAAGCTGATGTTCAGGTTCCCGGGCAGGCGATGCTCGAGCGAGCCATTCACGAAGGTGTCGCTCACCCGCGCCTGGATGCCCTTGCGTAGCCGCTCGCGCAGGCCGAGCACCCGCCGCGACTCCTCCGGCAGCTCGGCCATCGCCAGCTCGGCGGCCCGTCCGAAGCCCACGATCCCCGGCACGTTCAGGGTGCCCGACCGCATGCCCCGCTCGTGTCCGCCGCCGTCGAGCAGCGCGGTCAGGCGCACCCGCGGCTTGCGCCGCACGTAGAGCGCGCCCACCCCCTTGGGTCCGTACATCTTGTGGGCCGTCACCGACACCAGGTCCGCCCGAGCGCGGTTGACGTCGAAGGGGAGCTTTCCGACCCCCTGGACCGCGTCGATGTGAAACAGGGCCCCCTTCTCCTTGACCACGGCCCCGATGGCCTCGACCGGGTTGACGGTCCCGATCTCGTTGTTGGCCAGCATGATCGAGACCAGCACGGTCTTGTCGGTGACGGCCGCGCGCACCGCCTCGACGTCGACCACCCCATCCTTGGGGACCGGCAGGTAGGTGACCTCGAAGCCCTCCCGCTCGAGCCGCTTGCAGGTGTCGAGCACCGCCTTGTGCTCGAGGGCCGAGGTGACGATGTGCCGCCCACGGTCCTTGTAGAACTCGGCGGCGCCCTTGATGGCGAGGTTGTTCGATTCGGTCGCCCCCGAGGTCCAGACGATCTCCTTGCCGCTCGCTCCCATGAGCGCGGCCACCTGGTCGCGGGCCAGCTCGACCGCCTTCTCGGCCTCCCAGCCGTAGCTGTGCGAGCGGCTGGAAGCGTTGCCGTAGATCTCGGAGAAATAGGGAAGCATGGTCTCGACCACGCGCGGATCCACCCGGGTGGTCGCGTGGTTGTCCATGTAGATGGGAAGCTTGATGGCCATGGCTCTCGTCTTCTTTCAGCGGACGTCTGGAGGTAACGGTCGGCGGCGGGTCATGATCTGGAAATCCCGTCGACCAGCAGGGGCGCCTTGCCCTCGTGGCCGTGGATCCCGCAGGTCCCGCACTCGTCCTGCGCGTGCTCCGGCCCGCACGAGCGACAGCTGTCCATGTAAGCCAGCGTCTCCTGCATGTCGACCACCAGCTGGTTCAAGCGCCCGATGGTGGCGCGGGTCTCCTGCAGCTTGTCGGTGAAGATCTCGCGCAACCTGGACATGGCCTGGGTGCCGGTCTCGCTGTGCTCCCAGTCCCGCAGGAAGGCCTTGATCTCGGTCAGGCTGAACCCGAGATCCTGCAGCTTCGAGATCCACTCGATCCGGGTCACCGCCCGTCCGTGGTAGAGCCTGAACCCGCCCTTGGAGCGAACCGCCGGAGCGAGGAGGCCGAGCTCCTCGTACAGATGCACCGCGCGCACCGTCTTGCCGGTACGCCGTGCCAGCTCGCCGATCTTGAGGAGGACGAGCTGATCCACCGAGATGGGTGGCAAAGTGGGACGGGCGGACCCGCCGCCTGAGTTTGGGTTATCGCAGCTCATGAGCTCTCGACCGTTCTGGTGACGTGTGGGTATGGGTGTTACAGGTGCCCGACTTCGAGCTGGGCTGTGAACCTAACCCTTACGTATACGTCTGATTATTGGCCGGGGGCGCCCCTTGTCAAGCGCAGACTGCGCGCGGCACCAATTTGCGGCGGCGCCGGCGCGGGCACATCCGATCGAGGACACTGAAGGGTGGTTTCCCCGCCGCCCCCCCAGCCGACCGGTCACGCGTCGACGCCGTCAGGGGAGCACGGGCGGGCCGCCGGCCTCCACGACACCATCCTCCGCCTGCTCCACATCCTGATCGCGGGCTTGGCCCTGCTCGGAGCACCAGGGTGTGCCCACACCACCGCCATCGGACGGGGTGGCCCGATCTTCGCGGTCTCCGTGGAGTCCATCGATGGCTACCCCGTCGTCACGGGAGGCCGTTCGTCCGGCTACTGCTACCTCCTCCAGGTGGCCGACCGGGCGGTCCGGGTCTGGCCGGTGGTGCGGAGCCCGCGCGCGGTCGAGGCGGACACCTTCTTCCCGCCCGAGGCGGGTGAGACGCTGCTCGAGGCCGATGCCGAGGCGCTGAAGTCCGGCATCCTCATCGAGCGCAGCTGGAATCAGGCGGTCGTCCACGAGGTCACCGACGAGGAGCTCGACGTGGGCGCGGCGATGATCTTCGTCCCGGGGGAACGGCGCTCGGTGGTGGCGGAGCTCCGGTTTCGCCGCATCGGCGACCCTCGCCCCCGCGCGACCCGCGGCATGCGCTCGCCCGCGGACGGAGAGCCCGGAGATTCGGCGTCGGTGGCGATCCGCGAGCCGTGAGTCGGGTCGATCACGATCACGGCGGCTCTCGGTCAATGATGTGGGGAGGATGATTCCTTGCGCTGCCGGTGAGCGGTGTAGACGAAGAGCACCCCGGACAGGCCGAAGGCCGCCACCGTGATGAGCAGGCTGTGGGCGACGGTCGTGTACCCGCCGATGAACCCCACCACCGTCCCGGCTGGCGCGTCGCCGAGCACGTGGATTCCGAACATGAAGACCGCCTGCAAGGTGGCCGCATACTGCAGCGGCGCGAGCTGGTGGATCACGACCGCCGCCGGTCCGTTGTAGACCGACAGCAGAAAGACCGTGGTCGCGGTGAGGACCGCGAAGACGGGCTTGTTGGTGACGAGCAGGCACCCGAGCCCGAGCGGGACCGCCGCCAGCAGCGACACCCCCATGACGAGGGCGTGTCCACCGCGCCGGTGGCGTCCGACCACGTCGCCGATCATCCCGCCGGCCAGCACGCCCCCGATGCCGCACACGATCCCGATGAAGCCCATGAGGACGGTCCCACCGACCACGCTGAACCCCCGCTCTTCGATGATGAGCCATCGGGCCCAGAACAGCAGCCCGCTGGCGCCGAAGGTGACCAGGATCCCGGCTGCGAGACAGATGAGGTAAGTGGGATTGAGGAGGTAGCTGCGGGCCGGCAGGGAATGCGGTCTATCGATGTGGGTCGGCGACTTGATGAACAGCGAGAGCAACGCGAGTCCCCCCGAGGGGATGCCCGCGATCCAGAAGACGTTCCGCCAGCCGATGTGCGGAGGCAGGAGCGCCCCGAGGGAGAGGCCCACCGAGGCCCCGATCGCCATGCCAGCGTTGTAGATCCCGAGCGCGCGACCGCGCTGCTTGGGCGGAGCGTCCACGCAGAGGAGCGCGTTCGCACTCGGCCCGTAGGCCCCCTCGCCGATGCCCACCAGCGCCCGGAACACGAGCAGCATCGGGAACGAGACGGCCAGGGCCGAGCCGATGGTGGCCGCGCTCCAGATGAGGATCCCGGCGAAGATGACCCGCCGCGGCCCCAGGCGATCGGCGATCGGCCCCGACACCAGCGACGTGATGGCGAAGACCGCCAGGTTCACGAGCGACAGGAGCCCGAGCCGGCCCTTCGAGATCCCGAACTCCGCCGCCAGGAAGGGGGTCATGGTGTAGACCACCTGGCGATCGATGTAGTTGAAGAAGTTGACCGCGGTCAGGACCGGCAGCGCGGGGAGCCCGCCCCGGCGTCCGCCCGGGACGGCGCCCACCCCGGTCGGGGCGGGCCGGCTGCGAAACTCCCCGATCCCGGCCTCTATGACTCCGTCGGACACTCCGCGCTCCGCCGGAAGGTGGACGTGGGAGCGGACGTGCAACTCCGCCTGGGTGTCTGCTTGGGCTCCGGCCTCGGCCTGAACGGCCGCCTCGGCCAGCGGGGTCTCGAGTGGGGTGATTTTCATGGAGGCGCCCGGCCACCGGCCGGTGAAGAGGCAGCCAGGCTAGCAGACGACGACGCCGGGCGAGCACACAAGTTGGAGCGCGCGGGCCCGGTCCCCGGGGCTGGAGCCGGCGCGGTCAGAGCGTGAGGACGATCTTTCCGAAGACGTCACGCGATTCGAGCGCGGCGTGCGCCGCGGCGATCGACGCGAGGGGCAGAAAGCGATCGACCACCGGGCGGAGCTGGCCGCTCGCCACGCGGTCGAGGATGGTGAACAGGCGGGCCTTGGGCGCCAGGGTCGAACCCAGGATCGACAGCTGCCGCCAGAAGACATGTCGCAGGTTGAGCGTGGCCTCGTGCCCGGCGGTCGCGCCACAGGTCACGATGCGTCCGCCGCGCGCGCAGGACACCACCGACTTCGGAAAGGTGGCCGCGCCGGTGTGCTCGACCACGATGTCGGCACCTCGCCTGTCGGTCAGGCGCTTGACCGCAGCCACCAGCTCCTCGTTCACGTAGTCGACCGTCTCGTCGGCCCCGAGGGCACGGGCGCCCTCGAGCTTGCGCGCCCCGGATGCGGCGGCGATCACGCGCGCGCCGAACAGCTTGGCGATCTGGGTGGCCGCCACGCCCACGCCCGAGCCCGCACCGAGCACGAGCACCGTCTCGCCCGGCCGCACCACCGCCTTGTCGACCAGCATGTGCCAGGCGGTGATGAACGAGATCGGCAACGCGGCCAGGGCCAGCATCGCCTCGGGCCCCGCCGCAACACACGCGGGCGGGATCGGCACGAGGTTGGCGGCGGGCACCACCACGCGCTCGGCCATCGCCCCCTCGGTGTGCTCCCCCAGCATGCGGAAGTCGGCGCACAGGTTGTCCTGTCCACCCCAGCACAAGCGGCAGCGGCCGCAGGAGAGCCCCGGGTTGATGAGGACCGGGTCCCCCACCCGCAGCCCCATCACCCCCGGACCCCAGCTCGCCACCGTGCCCACCGCATCGCCGCCGCTGATGTGCGGCAGGGCGATCTTCATGGCTGGCAGCCCGCGCCGCATCCACAGGTCGATGTGGTTGAGGGCCGCTGCCTGCACCCGAACCTGCACCTCGCCGGGCCCCGGCTCGGGGGCCGTCACCTCGCCTACCTCCATGACCCCGGGCTCGCCGTGGGCTCGAAAGAAGGCTGCGCGCATGGTGCTCATCGGATGGACTCCGCCCGGGGCGAGGTTCTCGGGGTTCCGGAGCGCGTGCCCGACGGGCTCTCCCGGTTCTCGAGCGCCGCCAGGACCACCTCGGTCGTGGCGGCGAGGAAGGCGTCGACCGTCGCATCGGACAGCTCGCCCATGTTGGCCACCTGCATGTGGCGCTCGGCCAGATCGCCCTTGCACCCGTAGACCACGAAGCCCCGTTCCTTCAGGCGGTCGTAGAGGTGGCGAAAGGCGAGCCCCTCGGGGAGCCGCAGGGTGGAGATGGTCAGCGACTCGCGTCCGGTGTTGGTGAAGGACTCGAACCCGAGATCGGTGAGGACCCGGCGGATGCGCAGGTTCCGCTTGCGGTAAACCTCGCGCCGCGCGGGAACCCCCCCCTGCTCCGCCAGCTCGTCGAGGGCGGTCTCGAGCGCGAAGAAGGTCGACACCGCCGGGGTGAAGGGGGTCTGCAGGAGCTCGTGCTGGTACCGCCGGTAGCGGAGAGCGTCGAGGTAATAGACCCTGGGCGCGATCCCCTCGATCCGCTCCCAGACGTGGGGGGCGACGCACAGGAAGGAGACGCCGGAGATGGCGTGCAGGCACTTGTTCGACGACGAGAACCCGATCCCCACCCCGTCACGAACCACGTCGACGTCCTCGGCGCCGAGCGCCGACACGGCGTCCACGATCAGCAGAACGTCCCGTTGCCGACAGAGCTGGCCGACCGCCCCGACTGGATTGAGCAGGCCCACCGAGGTCTCGTGGTGAATCATGGCCACCGCCGCCACGTCGGGATGGGCATCGAGCGCCTGGCCCACGTCGATGGGATTCGGAAGTTGCCCCCAGGGGGTGCGCAGCACGGTGTGCGGGATCGCGTGCAGCGCGGCGATCTCGGCCAGCCGTTCCCCGAAGGCCCCGTTGCTGACCACCAGCAAGCGCCCTCCGGGTGGCAACGACGAGGTGATCGCCATCTCCATCGCCGCCGTCCCCGAGCCGGTGAGCAAGAGGATCTCGTGCGCGGGCGAGGCCCCGAACACCGGACGCAGCTTGTCCTGCAGGCGCCGCACCACCCCCGAGTAGTCCGCGTCCCGGTGGCACACGTCGTGGTGGACCAGGGACGCCTTCACGCGCGCCGAGGTCATCACCGGACCCGGATTGAGGAGGACGTGTCCGGGCTCGTCCTTGAGGGTGAGCAGGCGATCCACGAGGGCCATGGTGTCGTCGGCGGGTGACGGTGCGACCTGCGCCGCCACCGCGCCCGGCACGGCCAGCTGGTCCCCGTACACCCGCAGCAGCCACTCGGCGTGCAGCCGCATCTGAGGCGAATCGACGTCCTGCCATAGCTGCGTCCCGATGTCGTGGGCCAGCACCTGGCCGGCGTCCGCCGCGGCCTGCACACCCTCGGTGAGCGATGGCTCGGCCAGGCGGTCGAGCTCGGCCAGCAGGGACGGCGCCATCACGAATAGCCCCACGCTGACCGCGTCGGCGTCGGCGTCGGCCAGCTGCTTGCCGATGGCGCGGACCCGCGCGAGCGGCGGCGCGGGCGACGGGAGCTGCCCGGGCGCGACCGGGCGGGTGGCGACCTTGGTGGCGTCGTCCAGATCGAACACCCGAGCGAGATCGCGATCGATGCACAGGATCGACTCGTCTCCGGAGGCGGACGCGCGAGAGAGCTCCTCGACCAGCGCCGGCGCGGCGATCTGGTCAGCCATGACCAGCAGGCAACGCTCCCGCTCCACGAATTCGCGGGCCACCCGCACCGACTCTCCGTTCGGTCCATCCCAACCGGGGTTCTCGAAGAAGCTGACCTCGAGCCCGAGCGCATCGAGCAGCCCCCGTTCGGCTTCGGCCGCCACCGCGCGGCGGATCAGATCTCCGCGCCACCCGACCGTGATGGCGATCTGCCGAACGCCCGCCTGCCCGAGCACCTGCAGCGTCCGCCGCAGCAGCGACGCGTGGCCCACGCGCGCCAGACAGTTGGGCACCCCGGGCTCACCGATGCGCACCCCCCGCCCGGCGGCCAGGATCAGGGCCCGGGTGATCACGTGGCGTTCGAAGCGACCGCGCGCGGGGCTTCGGCCTGCTGCTCGCCCCGGAAGGTCAACTGGTAGACGGAGTTCTCCGTCTCGACGTAGAGCTTGTCGCCGTCGAACGCCCCGAGCACGCGCCGCACGGGGGTCGTGACCATGCGGTGGCCATTCGGGTCACGGAAGATCACCATCCCACGTCCGACGCTCGGATAGGTCACCAGGTACCCTGCATAGATCCGCCCGACTCCCATCGAGCCGTGCTCACGACCATTGTCGCGAATCTTGCGGGCGGTCACGCTGACCAAGGCATCCCTCTCAAACTGAGTCTATCACCATTTTTCGGGCAGGCGACGAGAGGCGCCGGCCCTGCTCGACCGGCCTCTCTTCCCAGAGAAATCGGGGCCGCGCGCGTGGGGTATGGCCTCGTCGGGCTCAATCGGTAGCGCGGCTCGCGGCCCCGTTTGGGGGGCCGCGGCGGCGTCCGGTGTCATTCGATCTGGCCCTGGCGCGGCATGCCCAGCGACGCGGACACCGGCCGCTGGATGACGCGCCTTTTCGGGCGAATGGCTTGACGGATGGCTTATACTGCGGCCCCTTCGATGACCAGGCGCACGCCCTACGGAAACCTGACCGCGGTGCTGGTGGTCGTGGCCCTGCTGGAGTTCGTGTTTCACCGCCTGGTGGGTCGCATGTTCCTGTCGTCCGGATGCCGGTCGAACCTGGACTGCTGGCTCCCCAGCGTCGGTCCGTTCTTCCTGTTCCTCTCGGGCGTGCTCGCGATCGGCATCATCTCGATCGCCATCATCGGCCAGCTGCGACGGGGCGAGCTTCATCCGCGCGGACCGTTCCGGCTCACGCTCGGGTTCCTGGCCGGGGTGTTCGTGGTGCTGGTGGCCCTGTCCCTGTGGCTCGGACGGACGCCCGAGCGCTACCTGACGGCGCTCGAGACCAGTTTTGCCTTTGTCATTCTGCTCGTGAACACGGCGCTCTGGGGTCTGCCGGCGGCGAACCCCCTGGGTCGGGGATCTCTGCTGCGCGCCAAGCTGGGGTTGGCGGCCTTCTCCCTGCCGCACCTGCTGCACGTGGCGAGCGCCATCGGTGCGCGCTCCGGCTGGGCCCGCGAGGGCACGCCACGTTCGAACGGGCTCTTGCTGCTGGCCGAGGCCTCCTGGCTGCTGGCCGGGATTTGCTCGCCCACCTTGCTGCTCGTGGGCAGGACCTCCCGGGCGCGCCTGGCCACGGCCCTCGGGTTCGCGGCGGGAGCCAGCGCCTTCTTCTTCGTGGCCTTGCTCGGCCGTTACGATCTGGTACAGGCGATCGCGCTCTACGGGCTGCGCATCGAGCTGCCACACGCCGTCTCGCCGCTCGGCTTCGCGTATGCCCTGGCACTCTTCGGTTTCGCCACCACCAGCACCGCCCTCCTGCTCAAGGCCGGGCCCACCCGACTCACGGGCCTCGGGATGGCGCTGGTGTGTCTGGCCGGCTACCAGACGTCGTCTCCGGTCGAGCTCTCGCTGGCCCTGTGCGGGCTCTTGGCCATGGCCACCGGCATCGCGCGCGGGGAGAGCGTGCGTGCCTCCGCGGCTGCGGTGCCCGCAGCCTGGTCGAGCTCACCGCCCGGACAGTGGCGGGCGCTGCTCGGCTCGTTGACGGCGGCGCTCGCCGATCCACCGCCCGGCCCCGAGATGGAGCCGGCGCTCATCGAGGTCATCCCAGGCGACGATCCCGACAGCGACGATTCCCGCATCCGGGCGGTCCGGCGCGGCCATCCCGTCTCCCTGAGATTCATCCGCACGCATGGGCAGGTCGATTCGGTCCGCGCCGAGGTGGGGATGCCCGGCGACGACACGCCGGACGCCGCGATCGAATCGCACGAGCGCTGGCTGGCGCGGCCGCCTGAGAACCGGCTCAGCATGGAGCGCGTGCGGACGGGCGACCAACCGTTCGATCGCAAGCTCGGTGTCTACGGAAAGATCGCGCTCGCCGACCCGCTGCTGCGGCGGCGGCTCATGCGGCACCACGATGGATCGTTCACGTTCTGGAACGGGCGCGCGGCGGTGTTCCTCGCTCTGCGCGACGCCCGCCCTGGCGCGAGGCTGGACACGCTGACGACATCCGCGCAGCTGCCGACGCCGGCCATCTTGCACCTCATCGATACCCTGGTGGACGTCATCGAGAGTGATCAGGCTCCCGGCTCGCCGTCCTCCACGCCCACGGCAACGCCGCACTGAGACCAGCAGGTCCCCGACCGCTCCGCGAACGAAGCGACGCGCTATGGCTCGGGAGAGACCGGAGGAACGCTGGCTGGCGCGGTGCTCGGCGCGGCAGCCGGACCGCCGAGCGCCGCGACGCCCGCCTGGATGATCTTCCGGAGGCCGGCCACCGTCAGCCGCGGGGTCTTCTTCTCCTCCTCGAAGATGATCTGAGCCAGCGTGGCCGTCGTGAGATCGGCACGCGTGGTGTTGTCGACGACCTTGACATCGTCGCCGGCCCGCACCATGGCCGCGATGTGATCGAGCGTCACATAGCGACTGTCGCGGGTGTCGTAGAGCTTCCTGTTCGCATAGCGCTTGATGGTGCGTGCAGTGTTCATTGTCTAATGGTGTCACGCAAAATTACAAGGGTCAATCATGTAATATTGAAGACACTAATGTTCATGTCTGCCATGTAGTTCCTGATTAAAAACAATATGTTAGCGCACCTCGTTAAAGACGAGGCGTCATCATGCCGATGCGCGTCTTTTCCGCCCGAGGCTCCCGCGCGGGACGTCCGAGCGTCACACCGATGAAACGGACTCGGCCCTCCGGTCTCGGAAACCACCTTCGACACTCTCGCGACGGTCGACGACCGTGAGGGGAATTTTCGGGGCTCCAGGCGTCGGCTTGACGCTTCGGGCGCGCACGGACGGACGACCGTCAGCGTTGCGCGCGTCGGCATTGCGGGCCTGTAGGTTCCGCGCACCGCGCGCGCCGCGCGTGCGCGTTACGAGCTGCTGCTGTCCTTGGACGATTTGGCCGGCGTCGCCGGGTTGGACTTGGCCGCGTCGACCTCGCGCTTCGGCGTCACGTCGATCTCGTTCAAGGCGCCCACCGAGCGCTTGAAGTTCTTGATCGCGCGACCGAGCCCATCGCCGAGCTGGGGCAACTTGGTCGACCCAAAGACGACGAGCACGATCACGAGGACCAGGACCAGCTCTCCGAAACCCATGCCGAAAGGCATGCGCTGACTCTAGCGCACAGTTCCACGCAGGCAACAAACGCTTTTTTGGCGTGCCCGGAGCAGGTCCAGTACGATCCGCTCTTGTCGATGTCGTGGACCCGGTTGGTTCGGCCGGACGCGTGCGCTTGCCTGGGTGCTGCCCGCGGGCTGCGCCGGCTGTGCTGGGCGCGCCAGCGCGGGCCCCGCCGACGATCGATGTCTTCACGCGCGACCACCATCCTGACCTTCTTGGTCATCTCGGCGGCCGCGGGCGCGTCGGCTGGCAGCGGCGCGCCGAGCCGGGCGGCGGGCAAGCCAAGGCCGACCGGCGAGCCGACGAGCGAGCCGGTGACCGGGCCGCACGCACAGCCGCAGGACAAGGATCGCGAGAGCGCGTCCGAGCGGCGCGCGGTTCGCGGCTCCGCGGTCGACGAGAGCCTCGAGAGCCCGGAGCTGAGCGAGCTCCGACAGTTCGAGGAGCAGACGTTCTCGCGAAGCGGTGGCACCGCCAGCGTGCGCGACACCGACGCGCCCGAAGAGGCGCCGCCCGAGCTTCCCGGCCGCTGGGAAGGCAGCGGGGACGTGCCCGAGGTTCTGCGGTCACCCGAGCGTGGCGCGACGCCCGGCGCGGGCTCGGCCGCGAGTCGCGCGCCGGCCCTCCCCGACTCGGAGTGGCTGCGCAGCCTCAAGCTCCCGGAGCTCCCCGTGCGCTGGGATCCGACGGTGTTGCACTATCTGGAGTTCTTTCGCAGCCATCCCCGGGGCCACGCCATCATGGGTACCTGGTTGCGCCGGGCGGGCCGTTTTCGGGGGCTCATCGAAGCGACCCTCGACAAGGAAGGGCTCCCGAAGGATCTGCTGTACCTGGCCATGGTCGAGAGCGGGTTCGACACCGGCGCACGCTCCCGGGTCGGCGCCGGTGGCATCTGGCAATTCATGCCCGGCGCGGCCCGCGCGTATGGCCTCGAGGTCGGCTACTGGCTGGACGCCCGCCGCGATCCCGAGCGCTCGGTGGAGGCCGCCGCCCGCTACTTGAAGGATCTCTACGTCCGGTTCGGCTCGTGGCACCTGGTGTTCGCCGCGTACAACGCCGGCTACGGGGCGGTCCTGCAATCCATCACGCGATACAACACCAACGACTACTGGGAGCTCTGCCGGCACGAGGCTGGGTTACCCTGGGAGTCGAGCCTCTACGTCCCCAAGATCTTGGCGGCGGCCATCGTCGGGCACAATCCTGAGGCCTTTGGATTCGGCGATCTCGTGCCCGATCCCCCGTTCGCGTTCGAGCGGGTGGATGTCCCGGGCGGCACCAGTCTGGCAACCGTGGCGCGCGCCATCGCGGCGCGACCCGAGGCCCTCGCCGCCCTCAATCCGCAGCTCGCCCGGGACCGAGCGCCGCCCGACCGGCCCACCTACAGCCTGCGCCTGCCGGTCGGATCGCGCGAGCTCTACGCGGAGAGCTTCGAGCGGGACCGAGCGGCCGGTGGCCGGTCGGGCGACGGCGATCGCCTCGACACGGTGACCTTGCGCTTCGGGGAGACCCTGGAGTCGCTGGCGAGGGCGCGGGGCACGAGCGTCCGCGAGCTCCGCCGGCTGAACGGCGTCAAGGATGGCTCCGAGCTGCGCGCGGGCGTGGCGCTGCTCGTTCCGCGGCGGCGCGAGGCGAGCCGGGAAGGCGGAGGAGCCCGCGATGGGACAGCGGTGGGACCGGCCACCGCGACCGCTGGCGGCGAGGCCGCCAATGTCGGAGCCGGAGCAGGAGCCGCTGGCAGCGACGACGACGAGATCCTGGTGGCGATCCCGGACCGGGTGTTCAACTACGAGGGGCGCGAGCGGGTGTTCTACCGGACCCGGGACGCCGACACCCTCGAGGAGATCGGCGAGGTCTTCGGTGTCCGGGTGGACGATCTCGTGGAATGGAACAACCTCGATGCCACCGCCAAGATCCACCCGAGGATGGTGCTGCAGATCTTCGTGCGCAAGGACTTCGATCCGCGCAACGTGGTCTTGCTCGACCCGGCCCAGGTGCGGGTGGTGACCCTCGGCTCGCGCGAGTTCCTCGAGCTCGAGGCGGCGCGCCGCGGGAAGAAGCGGCTGGTGGTCGAGGCGCGGGCGGGCGACACCCTGGCCAAGGTCGGTCGCCGGTACGGGCTGACGGTGGGCGATCTGGCCCGCATCAACCGATTCTCGTCCAGCACCGACTTGCAGGGCGGCCAGCAGATCGTGGTCTACTCGCCCACCGGTGGACCCCTGCGCGAGGTGGCGCGCGGAATGGCCATCGATCCGCGCCGCCAGCGCGATCGGGAGCACGATCGCGTCGCCGGGGCGAAGGTCTCCACCACCGTCTCGGCCCGCCCGGCGTCGACCCCGGCGCCGCGGCCGCCGCTGGCGCCGGCGCCGGCGGGCGCCAAGTGGACGGCCAAAGGGAGCGCCCAGGGGATGAATCGAGCGGAAGCTCCGACTCGAGCCAAGCTCCCGTCGCTCCGACAACCGACCGAGCGCAAGCTGGCGGAGGTGCGCCCCGTGCCGGACAAACCCGGGACATCCGCGCGGCCGAAGGCCAGCGGAGGCGCGAGCGGCTCGGGCGCCGCGATCGGTGGCAAGGGCCCCCGGCCCGGCGAGAAGCCCAAGGCTCCGGTGCGCAAGGCCGACGGATCGAAGACCGACGCCCGATCGCGCAACGCTCCGCCGGCGGCACCCGGGGCGATCGGCTCACCTGGAAAGGGCGTGAGCCGCAAGCCCCGATGAGCCCAGCCACGTGAGCACCGTGGAGAGCGCGGCGCGAGCGCCCGGTCGACGCTCCGTGGTGCGGATCGAGCCGGGCGCGGACGGGCGACGCGCCGACAGCTTCCTGGCGAGCCTCTGGAAGGTGAGCGTGGCCGAGGCACGGCGACGCTGGGTGACGGCCGAGGTGCGGGTCGACGGTCGGCTGGCCCGCAAGGGGGACCGTCTGGCGGCGGGGTCCGCGCTGGAGTTCGAGGAGCCGACGACGTCGTCGAGCGAGACGACGGGGACGTCGGGGACGGGGATTCGACCCGACCCTTCGATCGTGCTCCCGGTGCTCTACTGCGACGACCAACTGGTGGCGGTCGACAAGCCGCCGGGCATCGCCTCCCACCCACTCGGCCTCGATGAAGTGGGAACGGCAGCGAGCGCCATCGTCGCGCGCTTTCCCGAATGCGCGGGCGCCTCTCCCGACGCGCGCGAGGGCGGGCTCGTCCATCGCCTGGACCAGGGCACGAGCGGCGTGCTCCTGGCGGCGCGCTCGCGTGCCGCGTGGATGTCGATGCGACAGGCCCTCGCTGACGAGGTGTGCAACAAGCGGTATCTGGCCGAGGTCAACGGTCACCCACCTCGGGTGGGTAGGATCGACGCGGCGATCGGCCGTACCGGACGCGCCGGTGGGACCGTGCGGGTCGGCGGAGGCGGACGCCGACCCCTCGCCGCCGAGACACGCTGGCGGGTGGTGGCCGAGACGGAGGCCACCGCGCTCGTGGTGGCCGAGCTGCACCGCGGGCGCCCGCACCAGGTGCGGGCCCACCTGGCGGCCGCCGGGTTTCCGCTGGTGGGGGACACGCGCTACGGCGCGCCCCGCGCCCTGGCCGACGCCGAGTTCCACCTGCACGCCTGGTCCGTGGGCTTCGTGCACCCGGTCACGGGCGAGGCGGTGGTCATCTCCGCGCCGCTGCCCGGGTGGGCGAAGGCGGCGGGCGCGGTTTAGGACAGGCCAGGGGCCAACCGTCGAGATTCCACCACCACGATCGGGTTTCTTGCCGGCTCGCTCTCGTGGCTCGGCTCGGGTAAGTTGCGGCATGCGCCGGGCGCTCGTCATTCAACACGTGGAGATGGAGGGTCCCGCCCGCATCGCCGAGATCCTCGCCGAAACTGGGGTCGCGCTGGAGGTGGTGGCCGCCTTCGCCGACCCGGTGCCGACCGCGCTCGCGCCCGAAGAGCTGCTGGTGATCATGGGGGGATCGATGGGGGTAGCCGATCGCGCCGATCCGCGCTTCCCGTTCCTGCCGCGCGAGATCGCGCTCATCGAGCGGGCGCTCCGGCAGGGAAACCCGATCCTCGGGGTGTGCCTCGGCGCGCAGCTCCTGGCGCACACCGCCGGGGCGCGGGTCTTTCCCAACGTCGGACCCGAGCCCGACGCCGCGGGCCGGCCCGTGCCCGTGCGCGAGGTCGGCTGGGCGCCCATCACCCTGCACGGGCTCGGACGCGAGCCCGCGCTCGCGGGGCTTCCCGAGCAGATGACGGTCCTGCACTGGCACGGCGACACCTTCGACTTGCCCCCCGGCGCCGTGCACCTGGCGTCGAGCGCCCGCTGCCGGAACCAGGCCTTCCGCCTCGGCGAGCGGGTGTTCGGCCTGCAGTTCCACGTCGAGGTGGACGGCGCGACCGCCGCGCGGTGGGCGCGCGAGGACGCCGACTTCGTGCGCAGCGCCCGGGGCCCGGCCGGCCCCGCCGAGGTGGTGGCCGAGTCCGCCCGGCTGGCGCCCGCCGCGCTCCCGGCGGCGGATCGCATGATTCGCAACATCGTCGGTTGCATGGGCGGCTGAGATCGCGATAGGACGGAGCGCCATGCTTCGAACCCAGCCTCCGCGTACCTTCAAGCTCGGCCTGGTCCAGATGCGCTGCACCCCCGATGGGGCCCGCAACCTGTCGCGGGCCATCGAGCTCATCCACGAGGCCGCCGGGCGCGGGGCCGAGATCGTGTGCCTGCCCGAGCTCTTCCGCAGCCAGTACTTCTGTCAGACCGAGGACCACGCCAAGTTCGATCTGGCGGAGCCGATCCCGGGCCCGAGCACCACCGCGCTGGCGGCGGTGGCCCGTGAGCGCAAGATCGTGATCGTCGCCTCGCTCTTCGAGCGGCGGGCGGCGGGGCTCTACCACAACACCGCGGTGATCATCGACAGCGACGGGACGCCGGTGGGCAAGTACCGCAAGATGCACATCCCCGACGATCCGCTCTACTACGAGAAGTTCTACTTCACCCCGGGGGATCTCGGGTTCTCGGCGGTCGACACCGCGGTCGGGCGGGTCGGCACGCTGGTGTGCTGGGACCAGTGGTACCCGGAGGGGGCGCGCCTGACCGCGCTGGCCGGCGCCGACGTGCTGTTCTATCCCACCGCCATCGGGTGGCATCCGGCCGAGAAGAGCGCGCACGGGGACGCCCAGTCCGATGCCTGGCGGACCATGCAGCGGGCGCACGCCATCGCCAACGGGGTCTATGTGGTGGCGGTCAACCGCGTCGGACACGAGGGAGGCCCGCCTGGCGGAATCGAATTCTGGGGCGGATCGTTCGTCGCCGATCCGTTCGGGGTGGTGCTGGCCGAGGCCAGCCGGGACGCCGAGGAGGTGCTGGTGGTGACCTGCGACCGCGAGCACCAGGAGAGCGTCCGCCGCCACTGGCCGTTCCTTCGTGACCGCCGCATCGATGCGTACGGCGCCATCGGCAAGCGCTTCATCGACGACTGACCCATTCGATGCGAGACGATCCGACACCGGCCGCGCTCGGCTTCCGGATGCCGGCCGAGTGGGAGGCCCACGAGGCGACCTGGCTCGGCTGGCCGCACGCCCGCGGCGACTGGCCTGGCAAGCTCACGCCCATCCCCTGGGTCTACGGGGAGGTGGTGCGCCTGCTGTCGCCCGGCGAGCGGGTGCGCATCCTGGTGCGCGACGCCGCGCTCGAGGTCGGGGCCCGGCGCCTTCTCACCCGGGTGGGCGTCGACCTCGGGCAGGTGGATTTCTTCCGGATCCCGACCGACCGCAGCTGGACCCGTGACACCTGTCCGCTGTTCGTGCGCCGAGACCGGCAGGCGAAGCCCGGCAGCCCGAGCCACAAGGCAGGCGCCGGCGGCGTGGGACGGCGACCGGAGATCGCCATCACCGACTGGAGGTTCAACGGCTGGGCGAAGTATCCCAACCACCGACGCGACGACGCGGTCCCGGCGCGGCTGGCGCGGGCCCTCGGGCTGCGGCGGTTCGTCCCGCTCGTCGAGGGTGAAGGTGGTGAGCCGCGCCGCCCCCGACAGATGGTCCTCGAGGGCGGCAGCGTCGACGTGGACGGCGAGGGGACCCTGCTCACCACCGAGGAGTGCCTGCTCGATCCGGTGCAGGCGCGGAACCCGGGGGTGCCCCGGGCGGAGCTGGAGCGGGTCCTGGGGTCGCACCTTGGTATTCGCAAAGTGCTCTGGCTCGGCCGCGGCATCGCCGGCGACGACACCCACGGGCACGTGGACGACCTGGCGCGCTTCGTGTCCCCGGGGACGGTGGTCCTGGCGACGGAGTCCAATCCAGCCGACGAGAACCACCGGTGGTTGGCCGAGAACCGCGAGCGGCTCGAGGGCATGTCCGACGCCGAAGGACGCAAGCTGGAGGTGGTGCCCCTGCCGATGCCAGCACCGGTCCGGCTGGACGGGATCCGGCTCCCGGCCAGCTACGCCAACTTCTACATCGGCAACGCGGCGGTCCTGGTCCCCACCTTCAACGATCCGGCCGATCGCCAGGCCCTCGGGATCCTCGGTGAGCTCTTCCCCGATCGCCGGGTGGTGGGCGTGCACGCGGTCGATCTGGTCTGGGGGCTCGGCACCCTCCACTGCATGACCCAGCAGCAACCGAGGTAGCTCGGGGACGAGGATCGGTCAGGGATCGGTCAAGGATCCGGTGGGGGGTGGGGGCGGCGGGAGGACAGGCACGGGCGGCCTGCGCTTGGGGAGCGACTTGCGCAGGTTGAGAGGCTCGACCACCTCGGCGGCCAGCTCGACGATGCGGAATGCCGAGCGGCGCGCGCGGGCCTGGCTCTCCTCGTTGCTGGCGGCCTGCAACAGGGTGCGCCATCCCACTTCGAAGATGCGACGCTCGTCGGCAATCATCACGTCGCGCAGCAGGCGCTCGGTCTCCACATCGCCGCGCTCGGCGCACACGTCGGCCGAGGCCGACAGGCGCCCGATGTTGAAGGTGCGCAAGGTGACCTGGCTGGCGGCCGCCCGCTCCTCCGGGGTCTGCAGGCTCCGCAGGAATCCGAAGAAGCGGGAGTAGCCGCCGACGCGCGGATCGAAGGGCTGCGCCCCCAGCGCCGCGGCGCGGGCCGTCAGGCTCCGCAGGTGGGTTGCCGCGAGGCCGCAGTGCTCGGCGAGCCCGATCTTCATCTCGAGATCGTCACAGTCGACGAACCACAACGCGGCGACCTCCGCCGATTCGATCGCGTCCTTCATGGCCAGCCGGAGCAGGTCGACGGTGTCGAAGGTCTCCTTCCCGAGCGCCAGACGGAACGCGCCGAGGTGGCGCTCGAGCGAGGCCTGGTTCTTGGCGTGGAAGTCGGAAACGAAGGTCTCTGCGTCGGCCATGTCGAGGAATCCTGAATTTTCTATGCGGCGCACCGTTAAGGCGCGGCGAAAGGTGGCGATGTCTAGAAAACCCGGCGGCGCATCTGGCGTTGCTGGTGCCTCCCCCAATGCCCCCGGCCCGAAACGACGCTCGCATGCTACACCGACTCGCCGATTGTTGCCGACCTGTTTGCCGCGGCCCGCGCCGACGGCGCATTCGCCCCATCCACGACGGTGCTCGGCCCCCCCGGGCCCGGGCGTGGGCGGAGCGCGCCCGCGTCACCCAGGTCGCCGGGATCTCGGCGGTGCTGGCCATCGCGGCCGTGGTGTCGGCGTGCGGCGCTCCCGGCGATGACTCCGCCGAGTGGGCCGGAGCCCCGAGCTCGGCCTCAGCGGGCCCGAGCATCGTCGGGGGCCTCGCCAACGACATGTCCGCCCTCGGCGACGCTGGCACCGATGACCCCGATCTCGGAGGCCTTCCGCCCGAGCTCGGCCTCGCCACGAGCGCCCTGTCTTCCAGCGGGACCACGGCGGCACCGGCGGTGGTGTACCTCATCTACGCCGACGGGAAATCCGTCTCGAGATCCTCGCCCGATCCCTGCCCCGGCACGCCCCCCAAGTTCGTGTGTCAGTTCGCGACCAGCTTGCAAGCCTGCGAGGAGCAGATCCAGGCCTACCTCGATCGCTGGTACGCGGGGTTCAACATCGTCTTCACGCTCACCAAGCCGACCTCCGGTCCGTACTACACCGAGGTCGTCAGCTCGGGCGGCGGCGCCTGGTGCAACGCGAAGGACACCGTCGGCGGGATCGCGCCCTTTCTCTGCAACGACCTCGCGGGCGGGGTCTCGTACACGTTCGCCGGAGGGCGCACCGCCAAGGAGACCGCAGTCATCATCGCGCAGGAGCAGGCCCACCTGGTCGGCCTCGAGCACACCGCCAGCGCTAAGGACGTCATGTATCCGACCATCTGCTCGGACTGTGACGGCTTCGAGAACCTCGACAACGCCATCCAGGGCGACGTCTGCGGGCGCACCAAGCAGAACTCGTATCAGATGATGTTGGACCGGCTCGGCGGCTGGACCGGCGGGGTGAAACCCACGCCCTTCGGCTGCGTCGCCGACAGCTCGGCTCCCTCGGTCGACATCCTCGAGCC
>Ga0265342_10000367_pt1 | contig 49629 bp, 49 predicted proteins | sample 4CB327metaG_FD_203125 | JGI IMG/M metagenome (GOLD analysis project Ga0265342, IMG submission 203125) | Rhizosphere microbial communities from Carex aquatilis grown in University of Washington, Seatle, WA, United States - 4-CB3-27 metaG | ecosystem: Host-associated > Plants > Roots >... | reverse complement strand
CGAGCGCGGCAGGAAGGCGACGGCGCCATCGAGATCGACGGTGAAGCCGCCCTTAACCTGATTGAAGATCGTGCCCGAGACCTTCTGGTTATCGTTGAAGGCCTTCTCCAGCTTGCCCCAGCTCTCCTCGCGGCGCGCCTTGTCGCGCGACAGCACGGCCTCGCCGAGCGCGTTCTCGACGCGCTCAAGATAGACCTCGACCTCGTCGCCGACCTTCAGATCGGCCTGGCGGCCCGGCGCGGCGAACTCGCGCATCGCCACGCGGCCTTCGGTCTTGGCGCCGACGTCGATGACGGCCATGTCCTTCTCAATGCCGACGATCTTGCCCTTTACGACGGTGCCCTCCTGGGGGCTCCCCTGGGTAAAGGATTCTTCGAGCATCGCGGCGAAATCTTCACGCGAGGGGGCAGTAGCAGCAGCGGTGGCCATGAAATCTCCTGTCAGCGAGCGCCGGCGGGTTGGAATGGCGTTCGAAAGCGCGGGCTTTCGATCCCGCAAGACCGAAAGCGGCCTCCGAGAATCCCGGAGAGCCGGCGCAAAAACCGTGCTTTTGAACGAGGGTTCGGTTCAGGCCGCCTTACGAAGAGGCGCGAGCGGGGCTTTTTCCTCCAACAACGAGGGGCGTTAGCCGCGCCCTCGGCCCGCTCGGGTGGCCTCGACGATGTCGATGGCGGCCCGGATGACGGTCGATATATCCATCTCGGACGTATCGAGCAAGTGCGCATCCGGGGCTTGCTTCAGGGGGGCGGCCGCCCGGTTCATGTCGCGGTCGTCCCGCGCCTTGATGTCGGCCAGCACCGCCGCCTCGTCGACCGGCCTGCCGGAACCGGCGAATTCCGCGGCCCGGCGGCGGGCGCGCACCTCGGGGGCGGCGGTGACAAAGATCTTCACGTCGGCGTCCGGGCAGATGACCGTGCCGATGTCGCGGCCGTCGAGCACCGCGCCGGGCGGCGCCGCGGCAAACTCGCGCTGGAAGGCGAGCAGCGCTGCGCGCACCTGCGGCATCGCCGAGACGACGGACGCTGCCTCGCCGATCCCTTGCGCCTTCAGCGCCGCTTCGTCGAATTGCGCCGGATCGAGCGTCAACGCCGCGGCAAGCGCGGCGGTCTCGTCGACCGGCTGCTGGCCGGCATCGATGACCGCCTTGGCCACTGCGCGATACAGGAGACCGGTGTCGAGATGGCGCAAGCCGTAATGGGCCGCGAGCCTCTTGCCGAGCGTACCCTTGCCGGACGCGGCGGGTCCATCGAGCGCAATGATCATGACAAATCCGCGCCGAGCGAGCGCATCAGCTCGACGAAGCCTGGGAAGCTCGTGGCGATGAAGGCACCATCGTCGATGCGCACGGGCTCGTTCGATGCGAGACCCATGACCAGCGCCGACATCGCGATGCGATGATCCATATGCGTCGCGACTTCGCCGCCACCTTGCGCCATGCCCTTGCCGTGCACGATGAGATCGTCGCCCTCGATCTCGACCGAAACGCCGTTGTTGCGCAGCATCGCCGCGGTCGCCTCGAGCCGATCGCTCTCCTTCACCCGCAGCTCCTTGAGGCCTCGCATGCGCGTCGTGCCTTCGGCGAAAGACGCGGCCACCGCGAGGATCGGATATTCGTCGATCATCGCCGGCGCGCGCTCCGGCGGCACCTCGACACCTTTGAGCTTCGACGCAACGACGCGCAGGTCCGCGACCTCCTCGCCGTCGTCGCGCGTCGCGATCGTTTCGATCTTGGCGCCCATCTCGCGCAACGTCGTGAACAGACCGGTGCGGAGCGGATTCATCATGACGTTCTCGAGCACGAGCTCCGAGCCCGGCACGATCAGCGCCGCGACCATCGGGAATGCGGCCGACGATGGATCGGCCGGAACGACGACGTTGGCCGGCTCCAGCTCCGGCTGTCCTTGCAGCACGATGCGGCGGCCGTGCTCGCCATGCGGCTTCGACACGATCTTCGCGCCGAAATGCTTGAGCATGCGCTCGGTGTGATCGCGGCTCGCCTCCGCCTCGATCACGATCGTTTCGCCCGGCGCGGCGAGGCCGGCGAGCAGCACCGCGGACTTCAGTTGCGCCGACGGCACCGGGGACTCGTATTCGATCGGGATCGCATCACGCGCACCTTCGATGGTCAGAGGCAGGCGACCGCCTTCGGCCTCGGAGATCACCCGCGCGCCCATCCGCACGATCGGATCGAGGACGCGTCGCATCGGCCGCTTGCGCAAGCTGGCATCGCCGTCGAAGGTCGCCTTGACCGGGCAGCCGGCCACCGCCCCGAGCACCAGACGGCAGCCGGTGCCGGAATTGCCGAAGTCGAGAGGTTTCTCAGGCGGCGCGAAGCCGCCGACGCCGACGCCGTGGATGCGCCAAACGCCGTCCTCGCCACGGGTCAGCCGGGCGCCGAGGTCGCGCATGGCCTGCGCGGTGTTGAGCACATCCTCGCCCTCCAGGAGCCCCGCCACCGTGCTCTCACCGACGGTCATGGCCGACAGGATGAGGGCGCGGTGCGAGATCGACTTGTCGCCGGGGACGCGGGCGCGGCCCGAAAGCGGGCCGCCGCGGCGGGCAGACAGGGGCGAAGGCGCGGAAGTGGTCACGGGCTGCGAGATCCTTGAAAACGCGGCCGTCCTAACACGCGTCCTTGGGCCCCGTCACGGCCCGCGGAAGACCGCTGCGCTATTGACAGCGCCGCCTCAACTAGCCAAGTGAAGCACCAATCCGGCCATCCCGAGGAACCCTGACCTGTGGCTAAATCCGAGCTTGGCACCAAGCGCGTCTGCCCCGACACGGGCCGTAAATTCTACGACCTGAACAAGACGCCCGTCGTCTCCCCCTATACCGGCAAGATCGTCCCGATCGTCGCGGCGCCGGTCAGCCGTTCGAGGCCCGAGGCCGCGCGCGCCCCCGTGCCCGAGGAAGTCGAGGTCGCACCGGAGGTCGCGGAAGCCGAACTGGTTTCGCTCGAGGATGCCGAAGCCGAGCAGCAGGGCAAGAAGAAGCCTGCGGTCGCCGGCGCCGAGCCCGAAGCCGCCGAGGACGAGGACGTCGAGATCGACGAGAGCCTCGACGATGCCGCCTTCATCGAGGAAGAAGAGGAAGGCAACGACGACGTCACCGACATCATCGGCGAGTCGATCGAGAAGGAAGAGGAGAGCTGATTTTCCGGCGGGACCGCTCCGGGCGGACGATCGAAGGCTAAGTTTCGAGCCAAACTTGCCTTTGCATTCCGCGCGAGAACCGATTAGTGATCCCGCTCCCAAGGTGAGGGGCCATAGCTCAGCTGGGAGAGCGCCTGCATGGCATGCAGGAGGTCGGCGGTTCGATCCCGCCTGGCTCCACCAACCTTCGCCCCGTCGTCGCCACGAACTCAGAGCGCGAAGGCCGGGAAGGTTGCCCGTCGTAGCCCGCAGTGCGAAGACGGGCGCGATTTCCAAAAATCGTCTCCCTAGACACGAATTGTACAGTTCACGAACGTCGCTCGTCGCCGGAACCGGTCTTGCGAGCACTTCGATGAAGTACGTCTATCTTCTCGAAAGCATCAATTGTCCGGGCGAGACATACATCGGCATGACCGATGATCTGCGGACGCGGGTCTCGACGCACAATAGCGGTCAGGCCAGACATACAAGCAAGTTCAAGCCTTGGAGCCTCGTCACTTACCTTGGATTTTCGGACCCTGAAAAGGCCGTGGCATTTGAGCGCTACCTAAAGTCGTCTTTCCGGATGCGCATTCGCGAACAAAGGACTTCGATGGCCGCCTCCGAGCGGCTTTTTTATTGCGCCGTTGCTGACAGCATTGCCGATCGCATTGCATGATGCACACGCAATAACGCCGCCGGGGGAACGTCATGCAAGGCAAGATCGCGCTCGAGGAACACTTCGCCATCGATGCAACGCTGGGCGACTCAAAAGTATTCGGCGCACAGGTATGGGACAGGCTCGGCCCGCGCCTGATCGACATCCAGGACATGCGGCTTGCCGAAATGGACAAGCACGGCGTCGAGATGATGATCCTGTCGCTCAACGCGCCGGCGGTGCAGGCCATCCACGACGTCAAGCGGGCGATCGCCGTCGCGCGCGAGGCCAACGACGTGCTCGCCGACCACGTGCGCAAGCGCCCCACCCGCTTCGCCGCCTTCGCGGCGCTGCCGATGCAGGACCCGGAGGCCGCCATCGCAGAGCTCACGCGCTGCGTGAAGGAACTCGGCTTCGTCGGCGCGCTGGTCAACGGCTTCAGCCAGGCTGGCGCGCCCGACACCGCGCTCTATTACGACCTGCCGCAGTACCGGCCGTTCTGGCGCGCCTGCGACCAACTCGGCGTGCCGTTCTACCTGCACCCGCGCAATCCGCTGCCGAACGACATCCGCGCCTACGACGGACATAACTGGCTGCTCGGTCCCAATTGGGCGTTTCACGCCGAGACCGCGGTCCATGCCTTGCGGCTGATCGGCAGCGGGCTGTTCGACGAATGCCCGAATTTGCAGATCGTGCTCGGCCATCTCGGCGAGGGCATTCCGGTCTATATCTGGCGCATCGACGGCCGTAACGGCTGGATGAAGGAGCGGCATCGCTATGCGGCCAAGCACGGCGTCGGCCATTATTTCCGCAAGCATTTCCATCTCACCACGTCGGGCAATTTCAGCACGCCCGCGCTTCTCAATGCGGTGAGCGAGATGGGCGCCGACCGCGTGATGTTCTCCGTCGATTGGCCGTTCGAGAGCGTCGAGGAAGCCTGCGTGTGGTTCGACAGGGCCGAGATCGGCGCAACCGAGCGGGCCAAGCTCGGCCGCGACAACGCAATCAAGTTGTTCAAGCTGAAATTGGACTAGCGGGACACCGTGGCGCGCTTGCCGCGCGCCACCTTGCCTAGTTGTCCTTCTTCTTCGTCTTCATCGCCAGCTTCGACCAGATCGGCTCGTCGGATCCGTTGCCCCAGGCGATCGGGCGATAGAACGAATGGATGCCGTAGCGCGCCAGCTTGTGCATTTCACGCACCCAGTTCGGATGCACATAGAGCGCGTGATAGTGCGTCGCGGTGCCGACAGCCGGTTCATAGAGCTTGCCGGCGAGCGTCTCTTTGGCGATACGGTTGGCGCGCGCCCAGGCGCCGCGCTCGTTGATGGTCTTGCGCTTGCCGTCACAGGCGAAGGTGAACTGGCAGGCGAGATGATGGTCGGCGTTCTGGTAGATCACGCCGCACACGTCTTCCGGATAGAAGCCGGAGAACACGCGGTTCATCACCACCTGAGCGACCGCGACCTGGCCCTTGTAGGGCTGGTCACGCGCTTCGAAATAGACGGCGTTGGCGAGGCAGCGTTCGGCGCGCGCCAGCGACTTGCCGTCGAGATGCAGGCGCTCGATCGGCGACGGCGGCGGCACGCCGGGCGCCGGCGGCGGCAGCAGCGCGAGTGTCTGCGGCAGCGCGATCGACGGCGTGTCGAGCGCGGTCGACGGAGCGGCTTCGCGCGAGATCGCGGAGGCGTCGATGCTGGCGAGCTGGATCGGCGGACGGGCGATCGCGGCCGGCGCAGGCGTGCGCGCGATCGCCGACGAATCGGTCATCGCGGTTTCGACGGCGTCCTGGTGTCCGACGGCGGCGAGTTGCTCGACCGGAGAATCGGTGAGCTTGCGGATCATCGCGGTGACCGACTGCGGCCGCGACGTGTCCTTGGCGATGACCTCGGCAGGGATCGGTATGGCGATGAAGGCGGTCGCGACCTCGTCGGGGCGGCCGAACGAGAAGTTCTGCAAGCCAGCGCGTAGCGACGCCATCACGACACTGCGGTCGTGCACGAATTCGGCCGCGGCTTCGACCGCGCGCACATTCATCAGATCGAGCGCGCTGACCGACAAAGCGGCAACTGCGAACACGATGCACACGCGCTTGGCGGCGACGAAGACCTTCTCTTCGATGGTCGGATCGGACGCGTCAAAATCGATACTGCGTGTCAGCACTGGTCGCTCCCGCTGGCAGACGAAATTCGTCGTTCGAAGCGGTGCGATACTAGGGCCGACGCCGGGCTAATGGACGCTCTTTAAGAAATTTTTGACCAAAGAAGGCAAACGTAGATGCTTAATTCACCAAGATGCTTACAATTTTATCGATCGTCTTAACCCTCTACTCGAATTGATAGCGCGCAACGGCGCTTTCGTCCCACGTCATGCCGTTTCCGGGGCGCTCCGGAATGTACGCGTGGCCGTCCTTGATCGTGATCGGCTCCGCGAGGACGACGTTCGCCCAGTCCATGTATTCGAGGAAATGGCAGGTCGGCGTGACCGCGAGCAGGTGCGCGCTGACTTCCGGGAACAGATGCGACGACATCGGCAGCTTGCGCGCGGCCGCGAGTTCCGCCGCTTCGCGCCAGCCGGATACGCCGCCGATGCGCTCGAGATCGGGCATCACGAAATCGGCGGCATTGGCGTCGAGCGCCGCCGCCATGCCGAACGGCAACGAGAAATTCTCGCCGATCTGCACCGGCGTATTGAGCGCACGACAGAGCGCCGCGGCGCCGGCATAGTCGTCGTGCCGGATCGGCTCCTCGAGCCAGTAGATATTCTCGCCATCCAGCGCGCCGCCGCGCACCAGGGCTTCGTCGAGCGTGAGCGCCTGGTTGTAATCGACCATCACGAGCGCGTCGTCGCCGATGCGCTTGCGCACGGCGCGCACCGCGGCGATGTCTTCGCCGAGCGTGGCGTAGCCGAACCGCAGCTTCACCGCCGAGAAGCCCATGCCGAGCAGCGTCTCGGCCTCCGCGGCGAGCGCGCCGAGATCGCCGGTCAAGCCGAGGCCGCAGCTGTTATAGGCGGGGATCGGCCGCGGCGCGCCGCCAAGGAAGCGCACCAGCGGCTTCCCGGCCGCGATCGCCAGCGCGTCCCACAGCGCCGTGTCGAACCCGGCCAGCGCCATGCGCACGACGCCCTGCACGCCCATGAGGGCGAAGCGGCGCATGATCTTCGCGTTTATCGCATCGGGGTCGGCGCGCTCGCCTTTGGTCAGCGCCTCGATCTCGCGGACGATGGCCGCGATGCCCGGCGCCGAGGCCTTCAGATAGCCGAAGACATAGCCGCGGCCGGTGATCCCCTCCTCCGTCTCCAGGTCGATGAGCACCAGCGGCACCTGCCGCAAGGCGGCCTTGCTGGTGCCGAGCACGAAATTCAGCGGGACCTCCACAGCGCGCGCCCGGACGGAGCGCACGGTGAGCTTGGGCAGCGGCGGCAGGTGCGGCATGTCATTTCCCCGGCAGAAAGGGCGGAAAACCCGTGTTCTTGAAGACTTAACCCGCCCCGCCCATATTAGGAACCAGCGGGCCGCCCGACGCGGCCTGTGAAGGGGCGCCAGCCGGGCCCCACGTCAAAGTCGCTTTCAGCGAGGACTTTGAGTACCGATGACCCGAGTTCCGTCACTTTCCAGCCCGTTCCTGCTTGGCTTCGACGAGATCGAGCGCATTCTCGACCGCGTCAGCAAGGGCTCCGACGGCTACCCGCCCTACAATATCGAGCGGCTGCCGCGGGACCCACAAAACCCGGAACGCCTGCGGATCACGCTCGCCTTGGCCGGCTTCACCCGCGACCAACTCGATGTCTCCATCGAGGAGAGCCAGTTGGTGATCCGCGGCCGGCAGCAGGACGACAAGACGCGTCAGTTCCTCCACCGCGGCATCGCCGCACGCCAATTCCAGCGCACCTTCGTGCTGGCGGACGGCATGGAGGTAATGGGCGCCGACCTGCGCAACGGGCTGTTGTCGATCGATCTTGTTCGGCCTCAGCCGGAACGGATCGTGAAGTCGATCGCGATCAATGCCGAGGAATGACGAACTCGTGAGCAAGGACTCGACCGCGTCACGCGTTGAATCAGAAAGGAGTCGAGGGCCATGACCAACGACAAAAACGCCGAACCGAACGGAACTCATCCTGCGGTCACGCAGGAAGCGCTGGCGCATATGGGCGACGGCCGTCTCGCTTACGTGCGGCAGATCCGGTCCGAGAAATTCGCCGAGATTTTCCCGCAGGCGCCGCAAATCGAGCCGGGCGTGGACCTGTTCGCGCTCTATGCCGCCGACGGCACCCCGATCATGCTGACCGACACGCGCGAAGCCGCGGTCGCCAATGCATGGAGCCAGGAGCTCGAGCCCGTCAGCGTGCACTGATTTTTTCAGTCGCGCGAAGGCGCGGACCACATACATTGCGTGATGGCCGGGCTCGTCCCGGCCATCAACGTTTTTGGATTTGATAATTTACGCGGCGCTGCTCGCCGGCGGCATCGCCAGCACGGCGTAGAGCGCGTCGGCGTCGCGCGAGTCGCGCAGCTTGCGCGCGATCTCCGGATCGCGCAGCAGGCGGGCGACGCGGGCCAGCGCCTTGAGGTGATCGGCGCCGGCCGCTTCTGGCGCGAGCAGCAGGAAGATCAAATCGACCGGCTGGCCGTCGAGCGCCTCGAAATCGATGCCGCGCTCGAGCCGCGCGAACAGGCCGAACAGGCGGCCGAGCTTCGGCAGCTTGCCGTGCGGGATCGCGACGCCGTTGCCGACGCCGGTCGAACCGAGCTTCTCGCGCTGCATCAAAATTTCAAGAATCGAACGTTCGTTCTGACCGGTGAGTTCCGCCGCGCGCGACGCGAGTTCCTGCAACGCCTGCTTCTTGCCATTGACCTTGAGCGCCGGAATGACGGCGTTCGCAGCAATGAGGTCGGTGAGCGTCATGGACATGTCCGATGAGCGGTGTGGGCCGGCGTCGATTGGTCAGGGGGGTTCTGAAGGCGGCGGACCATAAGGACGGTGCCAGCCGCCGTCAATGGGCGGCTTTGGGCGGGATAATTGTGGATTCCCGGCATTTCAGAGGCCGCGGCGCGCTTGGCTGTCCTTGCGGCGGCGCTTGTAGCGCCGCAGCCGCTTTTCGATCCGTAGCGCCGCCTGATCGGCGCTTTCATAGGCATCGGGCGCCTGCCCCTCGGCCTCGATCGAAGCCCCGGAATCCAGATGCAGCACGCATTCGGTGCGAAAGCCGATGCCGTCCTTGCCGACGGTGGCGAAGCCCGAATAGCCGCCTCGGAAATATTTTGATGTCGCCTCTTCGACCCGCCCGCTGATCCGTTCCTGCAGCGCCAGCCCGACGCTGATATTTTTTCCGGAAACCCGCAACGGCATGCGATTTCCTCCTTCTTCTCGGCGGCGTGCGAAACCGCGCCCCTTAGCTTAGGGCGATGCGAAGTCCGGCGAAAGACGTTCGCACGGTCAAGCGCGAAGCTCGTGCGATCCCAAAGCCTTGCAAAGGGGAAAAGTTCCGATCTGCGCGGCGCAGTGCCGCACGTGCGTCAGGCCATCGCCGCCTGCTTCTCACGCCGCCTCTGCACTGAGGACGGGATGCGCATCGCTTCGCGGTATTTGGCGACGGTTCGGCGCGCAATGTCGACGCCAGCTGATTTGAGTTTCTCGACGATCGTATCGTCGGAGAGAACGTCCTCGGCGGTCTCGCCGTCGATGAGTTGGCGGATGCGATGCCGCACTGCTTCCGCCGAATGCGCCTCGCCGCCGTCGGCCGCCGCGATCGCCGAGGTGAAGAAATATTTCAATTCGAAGATGCCGCGGCTGGTCGCCATGTACTTGTTGGCGGTGACGCGCGACACCGTCGACTCGTGCATGCTGATGGCGTCGGCCACCGTCTTCAAATTCAGCGGCCGCAAGTGCTGGACGCCGTGGGCGAAGAAGCCGTCCTGCTGGCGCACGATCTCGCTCGACACTTTCAGGATCGTTTTGGCACGCTGGTCGAGCGCGCGCACGAGCCAGGTCGCGGTCTGCAGGCAGTCGGCTATGTAGCTCTTGTCCTTGTCGTTCTTGGTGCCCTTCGACACCTGCGCATAATAACGCTGGTTGATGAGCACCTTTGGCAGCGTGTCGGAATTCAATTCCACCTGCCAGGTGCCGTCGGGCGCGGCGCGCACCATGACGTCGGGGACGATCGGCTGCACCGCCGTCGAGCCGAAGGCGAGCCCCGGCTTCGGATTGAGCGCGCGGACCTCGGCGATCATATCGGCGAGATCCTCGTCGTCGACGCCGCAGACCCGGCGCAGCGCGGCGAGGTCGCGCTTGGCCAGCAGTTCGAGATGTGCGAGCAGGACCTGCATTGCCGGATCCAGCCGGTCGCGCTCGCGCAGCTGGATCGCCAGGCATTCGGTGAGATTGCGCGCACAGACGCCGATCGGATCGAACGCCTGCAGGATGGCGAGCACCGCTTCGACCTCGGCAAGCGGGGCGCCGAGCTTGTCGGCGACGGCCTCGAGGTCGCCGGCGAGGTAGCCCGCCTCGTCCACCATGTCGATCAGGTACTGGCCGATCATCCGCCGCACCGGATCGGCGATCGCCAGCGCCAACTGCTCGGCCAGGTGCGACGCGAGCGTCGTCTCCGACGACACGTAGGCCTCGAGATTGTTGTCGCCCTCACCGCCGCCGGCCCCGACGCTCGACCATTCCGAATAGGCGGGCTGCGGCGCCTCCGGCTGTGCGGCCTGTCTCGGCGTGTCGTCCGGGAAGACGTTTTCGAGCTCGGTACCCAGCCCCTGCTCCATGGCGCTGCGGCTGGTCTCGAGTTCCTCACCGTTCCAGTCGGACGGGCTCGGCTCGTCGCGGGTCTCGGGGGCGGCCTCAGGCTCGGCCGCGGGGCCATCCTCATCGGCGCCGCGTTCGAGCAGCGGATTGCGCTCGAGCTCGCCCTCGACGTATTGCGCCAGATCGAGACTGGAGAGCTGCAGCAGCTTGATGGCCTGCATCAGCTGCGGCGTCATCACCAGACCCTGGGTCTGGCGGAACTCCAGTCGTTGCGACAAAGCCATTCGGTTTCCCTGCGGAAACTGGTCTGATTCTTGCTTCGGCCAGACTATACCAGTTCGCCCCAAACGGCCATATGCGATTCCGCAGTGCGGGATCGCTCAAATAATTAGCAGCAGTTGCAGCGGGATAATAAATTAGGCAGGCGGCTCGCGCCGGGTAGGTCAGAGCCGGAATTCCTCGCCCAGATACAGTCGCCGCACGTCCGGATTGGCGACGATGTCGTCCGGACGGCCCTCCATCAGCACCTCGCCCGAATAGATGATGTAGGCGCGGTCGGTCAGGCCCAGGGTCTCGCGGACGTTATGGTCGGTGATCAGCACGCCGATGCCGCGGTTGGTGAGGTGGCGGACCAGCTGCTGGATGTCGCCGACGGCGATCGGGTCGATGCCCGCGAATGGCTCGTCGAGCAGCATGTAGCTCGGCCGCGTCGCCAGCGCGCGCGCGATCTCCACGCGGCGGCGCTCGCCGCCGGACAGCGCGATGGTCGGCGTCTTGCGCAAGCGCGTGATGTTGAACTCTTCGAGCAGCGCGTTCAGATCGGCCTCGCGGCGGCGGCGGTCGGGCTCGACCACCTCCAGCACCGCGCGGATGTTCTCCTCGACATTGAGGCCGCGGAAGATCGAAGCCTCCTGCGGCAGATAGCCGATGCCGAGGCGGGCGCGCTGATACATCGGCAACGGTGTCACGTCGTAGCCGTCGAGCTCGATGCGCCCACGATCGGCCTTGATGAGACCCGTGATCATGTAGAACACCGTGGTCTTGCCGGCGCCGTTGGGCCCGAGCAGGCCCACCGCCTCGCCGCGGCGGACGTAGAGCGTCACTCCGCGCACGACCATGCGGCTGCCGAAGCTCTTTTCGACGCCATGCGCAGCGAGATAGGCGTGGCGAACCTGCTGGCGCGGATCGGCATCGCGCCGCGTGCGCGCGGCGAGTTGCTGGCCGGCCTGCGCCGCATTGCGGGCGGCCGGCTGCGGCTGGGGCGCGCGAGCGTTTGCGCCCGCGGCGCCGCCGCGTCGGGGGCTGCGCTGGAAAATCGAAAGGATATTCACCGATCACCCCCGCCGCGCCGGATCGCAGGTCCGCGATCCCGCACCGGATGCCGGACCTTACCTGATTCCCGATTGTCGGGAGCGAAATGCGGGCGGCCGGCCAATGCCGCTACCGTACGCCTGGACGCGGCGGCGGCGCATTGGCCGCGCCGCCGGGCTTCCTATCGGGCATGCCGCCGCTGCTCGGCAGGAACAGGCCCTGCACACGGCCATGACCGTTCTTCGCCGATTCAACGCGCGAGACGCCGCTCGTCAGGTCGACGATCAGCTTGTCGCCGCGCAGCACGTTCTTGCCTTGCGTCATGATGACGTTGCCGGTGAGCGTGACCGTATTGCTTGGCATGTCGAAGATGCCGAGCTCGCCGGTGGCGGTCTGCTCCTTCTGCGTGACGATGACGCCGCCCCGCGCCTCGAGCTTCTTGATCTTCTGGTTGCCGCCGGGACCCGCATTGGCCTGCTGCATCGGCTTGCCGGCGCTCGCGGTTTTGGCGTCGTCCTGCTCATAGAACACGACCAGCGACTTGCAGCGCATATCCGTGTCGCCCTGCTTGACGTGCACGTCGCCCGAGAACGTCGCAACCTTGTCCTTGTCGCGCACCACGAGCGTCGCCGCATCGATGTGCACCGGCTCGTCGCGATTTTGCGAAAAGCCTTGCAGCGCGTTGGGCGGTCCCTTGGACTCTTGCGGCTGCGCTTGCGAGTGCGGCTGTGCTTGCGAGTGCGGTTGCGTCTGCGAGCGCGGCTGCGCCTGCGCGACGGCAACGCCGATCAGAATGGCAATGACGGAGGAGATGGCGCGGCGCATCACGGTTTGGCGGCTCCGCCTGTCGCGGTCTGCGGCGCCTGATCGCCGAGATGATTGAGATCGAGAGTGACGCCGTTGGAGAAGCGCACGAGATCGCCGGAGTCGAGAATCTCGAGGCGGTTGGCGTCGAGTTGGCCTTGCAGAAACTTCAGCGTCACCGGCTTTTCCGAGAGCACGTTGCCCTTGTTGATGTCGACCGTGGCTTCGCTGAGCTGGCCTTCGTATGTGTTGTTGGACACGAGAATGTCCTTCTCGAGCTTCAACGTTTCGGTCTTGGCGTTGTAGAAGCCGGTCTTGGCCGTCATCAGCGTCACCGTCTGGTCTTGCATGTGCACCTTTGCACGCAGATTGTGCAATTCGACCAGGTCGGGCTTGGTCAGATCCTGCTTGGCCGCTTCGGCGGACAGCTCGTAGGGGCGCGCATCGTGCGTGAAGCCCGAGAGCCGCGGCTTCTCCATGGTGATCTGCGTGCCGGAGACGACGAGGTTGTCCATGTTTACCGGCAGCTTGTCGAGCATGCGCAGCGGATTGAACCAGGTGATCAGCACCATGAGCACGAGCGTGCCGGCGACCACGACCGGCAGGGTGACGCGCAGGACGCGCACGAGCCGGCTGTGACGGCGCGCGGCGCGGAAGGCGCGATCGCTGTCGGTGCGGCTCATCGTCCAGTAGGAGCGCGCCGTCTGCGGATCGGTTCTAGCAGTGATCACACGGTTCATGCGGTGGTCCGGTGCGGACTCCGGTTCAGCGTCCCTGACGACGTTTTAAGACGTCCCCCAAGCCCTCATGGCCGCAGAATGTGGCTCCCCGGCGGCGCCGGGGTCAGCCGCCCCGATTCTCTCAACTGAGCAACAGCTTACACGGAATGTGAAAAAATGTCCTGATCCGCCCAGCCGGCGAGATCGAGACGCGCCCTTTCGGGCAGGAAGCGGAAGCAGGCGGCCGCGAGCTCGGCGCGGCCCTCGCGGGCGAGCATGGCGTCGAGCTTCTCGCGCAGGCCGTGCAGGTGCATCACGTCACTGGCCGCGTAGGCGACCTGCGCATCGGTGAGCGAGTCCGCGCCCCAATCGGAGGATTGCTGCTGCTTGGACAGGTCGACGCCAAGCACTTCCCGCGCCAGGTCCTTCAGGCCGTGCTTGTCGGTGTAGGTGCGGGCGAGGCGCGAGGCGATCTTGGTGCAGTAGACCGGCTGCGGCATGACCTTGAAGGTCCTGGCCAGCACCGCCAGGTCGAACCGGGCGTAGTGGAACAGCTTGACGATCGAGGCGTCGGCGAGGAGCCGCTCGAGGTTCGGCGCCCGCGTCTGTCCGGCGCCGATCTGCACGACGTCGGCGGAGCCGTCGCCAGGCGACAGCTGCACGACACAGAGCCTATCGCGGGCGGGATCGAGGCCCATCGTCTCCGTGTCGATGGCCACCGAGCCCTTGTAGGCCGAAAGGTCGGGAAGGTCGCCGCGGTGCAGGCGGATGGTCATTGCGGCTTTCCGGCTGGAATGGCGGCGAGGGCCTGCGTCATTCCAAGAAACTTTCGTTGAAACTGTGCGGCGATGGTGCCCAGGAGAGGACTCGAACCTCCACGGTGTTACCCGCTAGTACCTGAAACTAGTGCGTCTACCAATTCCGCCACCTGGGCACTGGCGGCTCTAGGTATTGGGCCTAAACCCCCTTGTCAATTGAGGCCTTGGCGAGAGGGCGGCGGCCTGTACAGCGCGGGTGCGATCGGGTATTTGCCGCGATGGCCGGGCCTGTTCGCCGGTTCCCCTCTGTTACCGAAGCGAGAGCGGCATGACCGCACGCAGTCCCTACGACACCCTCGTCACCGTTTACGGCGGCTCCGGCTTCCTCGGCCGCCATCTCGTGCGCGCGCTGGCCCGACGCCATTACCGGATCCGCGTCGCCGTCCGCCGCCCGGACCTCGCCTTCCATCTGCAGCCGCTCGGCCGCGTCGGCCAGATCAGCCCGGTGCAGGCGAACCTGCGCAACGCCGAATCGGTCGAGGCCGCCGCCCGCGGCGCCGAGGTGGTGATCAACCTGGTCGGCATCCTGTTCGAGCGCGGCCGCCAGCGCTTCGATTCGATCCACACCGAGGGCGCGGCCAATGTCGCCCACGCCGCGAAGGCGCAGGGCGCGCGCGTCGTCCATGTCTCGGCCATCGGCGCCGATGAGACCGCGACCAGCAGCTACGCGCGCTCGAAGGCCGTCGCCGAGAAGCTCGTGCGCGAGATCGTGCCTGAGGCGACGATCATGCGGCCGTCGATCATGTTCGGCCCGGAAGACAACTTCTTCAACCTGTTCGCTTCGCTCGCCCGCATGTCGCCGGTGCTGCCGCTGATCGGCGGCGGCCACACGAAATTCCAGCCGGTCTTCGTCGGCGACGTGGCCCAGGCGATTGCAAAAGCGGTCGACGGCGAGGCGCGCGCCGGCGCGACCTACGAGCTCGGCGGGCCCGAGGTGCGCACCTTCCGCGAGATCCTCGAATACATCCTCAAGACCATCGAGCGGAAACGGCTCCTGGTGCCGCTGCCGTTCCTCGTGGCGAAGATGCAGGCCAGCCTGATGCAGTTCATGCCGACGCCGCTCTTGACGCCCGACCAGGTCGAGCTGCTGCGCACCGACAATGTCGTGTCCGCGGAAGCAACCGCGCAACGCCGCACCTTGCAAGGTCTCGGCATCGCGCCCGAGTCGATCGAAGCGATCGTGCCGTCCTATCTCTGGCGCTTCCGCAAGACCGGCCAGTTCCGCACGCAGCCAACGCAGTAGAGCACGGCGCGAATGCCGGTCATCACCAACATCGAAGACCTTCGCCAGCTCGCGCGGCGCAAGGTGCCGAAGGCGCTGTTCGACTATGTCGACACCGGCTCCTACGACCAGATCAGCTACCAGGCCAACACCAGCGAACTGAAGGCGGTGCGCTTCCGCCAGCGCGTGCTCATCGACGCCAGCGCGCGCAACCTGTCGACGACGCTGCTCGGCGAAAAAGTGTCGATGCCGGTCGCCATCGCGCCGACCGGGCTCGCCGGTCTTCTGTGCGGCGACGGCGAGATGGTGGCGGCACGCGCCGCCGAGGACGCCGGCATCCGCTATTGCCAGTCGACCATGTCGATCTGCTCGATCGAGGACGTACGCTCGGCGATCAAGGGCCCGTTCTGGTTTCAGCTCTACGTCTTCCGCGACCGCGGCTTCTCCGAGCAGATCCTCGCGCGCGCACAGGCCGCCGGCTGCACCGCGCTGTTCGTCACCGTCGACCTGCCGCTGCGCGGCCAGCGGCACGCCGACCTGAAGAACGGCCTCGAAGTGCCGCCGCGATTGACGCTGCGCAACGCCTTCGACATCGCCACCAAGCCGGGCTGGGCGATGAGCGTCATGCGGGGCAAGCGCAAGACCTTCGGCAACATCGCGGCCTTCCTGAGCAAGACATCGCAGACCGGCGCGCTCGCCGCCGGCAAGTGGGCGTCGGAGAATTACGACCCGACCTTGTCGTGGAACGACATCGCCTGGATGCGCAAAGTGTGGCCGGGCAAGCTTGTCCTCAAGGGCGTACTCGACGCCGAGGACGCCAAGCGCGCCGCCGATTACGGCGTCGACGGCATCGTCGTGTCGAATCATGGCGGCCGCCAGCTCGACAGTTCGCCAGCGACGATCGTGGCGCTGCCGCGCATCGCCGACGCGGTCGGCGATCGCATCGAGATCCTGTTCGATGGCGGCGTGCGCTCCGGCCAGGACGTGCTGAAGGCCCTGGCGCTCGGCGCGCGCGGCTGCCTCATCGGCCGCGCGCATCTCTACGGGCTTGCCGCCATGGGCGGCGCCGGCGTCACGAAAGCGCTCAGCCTGATCGAGAGCGAACTGCGCCTGAGCATGGCGCTCACCGGCGTGCGCGACATCGCCGAAGTCAGCCGCGACATCCTGTTCGACGATTACAGCGATCCGCGGCGGAATGTGTGAGCCGTCTTCATCCCTCCCCTGAAAGGGGCGGGTGGCTCCGCGCGTCGCGCGGAGACGGGTGGGGTCGCGCCTCGATGAGGCAATAGTCCCCACCCGGCTCGCTCACGCTCGCCACCCTCCCCCGCAAGCGGGGGAGGGATAAGAGGCTCACAGAAAATACAGCGCGTAGATGCCGACGCTGCCGAGCAGGATGCGCCACCACGCGAACACCGCGAAGGAGTGCCGCTGCACGAAGCCGAGGAATGTCTTGACGACGATCCAGCCGAAGATGAACGAGAAGATGAAGCCGACGGCGATGGTCGTCATGTCGCCGTTGTGCAGCAGATCGGCGCGGCTCTTGTACGCCTCGTAGGCGAAGGCGCCGACCATGGTCGGCATGGCCAGCCAGAACGAGAACTCGGCCGCGGCGCGGCGGTCGGCGCCGAACAGCATGGCGCCGACGATGGTCGCGCCGGCGCGCGACACGCCGGGGATCATCGACACGCATTGGATTATGCCGATGGCGAGATACATCCACAGTGGAAAATCGGTCGCGTCGTGGAATCGCGGCTTCAGGTTCAATCGGTCGACCGCAAGCAGGATGAAACCGCCGACAATGAGCGAGATGCAGACGATACGCACGTCGAACAGGGTGCTCTTGATGACGTGATAGGCGAGCGCGCCGATCACCGCCGCCGGCAGGAAGGCGAGCAGCACGCCGATGATGAAACGCGCCGCCGCCCACTGCGTGAACATGTGCGTCGCCAGCGCCCAGATACGGCCGAAATAGATGGTCAGCAGTGCCAGGATGGCGCCGAGCTGGATCAATACCGCAAAGGACTTGCCGAACGAGTCGTCGCCCCAGCCGAGGACGTGCTCCATCAGCAACAGATGTCCGGTCGAGGATACCGGCAGGTATTCAGTGAAGCCCTCGACGATGCCGAGCACCGCCGCCTTGACGAGATCGATGTGCCCGGAGATGAGGTTCATCACCGGCGCCGGGATGGCGGCGAAAATCATGGGGGTTCTGCTCCGGAAGGCTCAGTCGGCGGGCTCGCGCTTTTCGCGCATAGGGAGGCGGCAGGCAAATTAAAACTCCCTTAACCGCGCTGCAATTTGCTTGGGCGGGCGCCTTCCTATAGTTCAGTCAATCCCACCGTTCCCCGCGTCATCATTCGGGCTTCATGCTGACCCTTTTCCACCATCCGCTGTCGCCGCAGTCGCGCTATGTGCGCCTGATCCTCGGCGAATACGGCATTCCCGTCCGGCTGGTGGAAGAGCGGTTCTGGGACCGGCGCGAGGAGTTCCTGCTGCTCAACCCCGCCGGCGAGGTGCCGGTGCTGGTGGCCGAAGGCCAGCCGGCGGTGCCCGGCGCCGGGGTGATCGCCGAATTCGTCGAGGAGATCCTGCCGCCGTCGGAGGCGGTCGACCGGCTGTTGCCGGCGGCGGCGGCCGACCGAGTCGAGGTACGGCGGCTGGCCAACTGGTTCAATGCCAAGTTCGAGGCCGAAGTCAGCGGGCCGCTGGTGTTGGAGCGGGTGTTCAAGCGCTATATGACGCGCGAGCAGGGCGGCGGTTCGCCCGATACCGATGCGCTGCGCGCCGCGCGCCACAATATCCGGTATCATCTGGCCTATATCGGGTGGCTGGCGCGCTCGCGCGACTGGCTGGCAGGCGAGCGCATGTCGCTTGCCGATCTCGCGGCCGCCGCGCACCTGTCGGCGATGGACTACCTGGGCGAAGTGCCGTGGAGCGAAGACGAAGCAGCGAAGCAGTGGTACGCGCGGGTGAAGTCGCGGCCGTCGTTCCGGCCGCTTCTCGCCGAGACGCTGGCCGGCCTGCCGCCGGCCGAGCACTACGCCGATCTGGACTTCTGACCGATCCTTCCGAAATCAAGCAGGCGATCGCGGAGAGGGCGCACGCGCTCGGATTCGACGCCGTCGGCATCGCACGGCCCGACGCCACACCCGAGACGAAGGAGCGCCTCGAACGCTTCATTGCCGAAGGCGCCCATGGCGACATGGACTGGCTCGCCGCCACCGCCGGACGGCGCGGCTCGCCACTCTCACTCTGGCCCGACGTGCGCTCGGTCATCATGCTCGGGCTCAATTACGGGCCCGACGAAGACCCGCTTGCGATCCTTGCGCGACGTTCGAAAGCGGCGATCTCGGTCTACGCCAAAGGCGACGACTATCACGAGCTGATCAAGAAGAAACTGAAAGAGATCGCGCGCTGGCTGATGGCGCAAGCCGGCGGCGACGTGAAGGTGTTCGTCGACACCGCCGCGGTCATGGAGAAGCCGCTCGCCGCGAGTGCCGGGCTCGGCTGGCAGGGCAAACATACAAATCTGGTGTCTCGCCAATACGGCTCCTGGCTCTTCCTCGGCGCGATCTTCACCACGCTCGAATTGCCCGCCGACGCGGCGACCGAAGACAGTTGCGGCTCGTGTCGCGCCTGCCTCGATATCTGCCCGACCGCCGCGTTTCCGGAGCCGTACCGGCTCGACGCGCGGCGCTGCATTTCGTACCTGACCATCGAGCACAAGGGCCCGATCCCGCGCGAGCTGCGGGCGCTGATGGGCAACCGCATCTACGGCTGCGACGATTGTTTGGCGGTGTGCCCGTGGAACAAGTTCGCGCAAACCGGCCGCGAGGCGAAGCTCGCCGCACGCGACAACCTGCGCGCGCCCGATCTCACCCAATTGTCGCGGCTCGACGACGCGCAATTCCGCGCTCTGTTCACCAAGAGCCCGGTCAAGCGCACCGGCCGCGATCGCTTCCTGCGCAATGTTCTGATCGCCATCGGCAATTCCGGCGACGCCGCGCTGGCGGCGGAGGCGCGGCGACTGCTCGACGACGCCTCGCCGCTCGTGCGCGGCGCCGCGGTATGGGCGCTGTCGAGATTGTTGCCGCGCGAGGAATTGAAAAAATTGCGCAGTCACGACGACGATGCGCTCGTCAATGAGGAGTGGACTGCGGCGCTCTGAAGCGCTGTCATGGCCGGGCTTGTCCCGGCCATCTCGCTTAGGCGGGCACCCGATAATTCGCAGATGTCCGCTTCTGGACGCGCAGCAGACTCTCATGCTCGATCCGAGATTTACCGGTTATGACGCATAGCTGACGCGCAGGGATACAGTTCTAATCGATATGTTAAGCCGACGTAGGAAGCATTCCGTTAAGTTGGGCCCAACGATGGGAACGCATGATGGGTATCGAGCCGTCAGAACGTATTCTTCTCGGCCGGTGGAGCCGTGAGGGAGAACGCGTGATCGCAGACGAAGTGTCCGCCCGCATTCATTCCTTGATAAAATCGCACCTTGTCGAGCTCGGAAAAGACACAAGCGGCTGGAATACTCTCTACCGCGATCCGGACGACGGACGATACTGGGAGCTCGCCTACCCCAAAAGCGAGCTTCAGGGCGGCGGTCCTCCTCAGCTGAAGTGTCTCACCACCGACGAAGTGATGGAAAAGTACGCCGCTCATCTGAATCGGCCTTGAGCGTGGCGCGATGCGGACGGGCTCGCTAGTTAACTGAGAACGCTTCACATCGGCTTCTGGCCCATCACATCGGTTAGCCGATGTCTGCTTTTGTGCCGCTCTTGGATGTGAAGCGGACATTCAAGCCCGATGACAGCGGTCTCGCCGTATAGATACGGTCCCGGGACGGATACCGTGCCTTCCTGAACGGGATCACCGGGTCTCGCGCCTTCGGCGCGGCCCGGTGATGACAACAACTCAAAACTCCTTCACCGCCGCGATCAGCCGCTCGATGTCCTCCGGCCGCGACAGGCGATGGTCGCCGTCCTTGATCAGCGTCAGCACCACGTCGTCGCGTGACAGACGCGTCACCAGCGCCTCGGCGTGACGCCACGGCACATCGGGATCCTGAACGCCCTGAAGGATGTGCACCGGGCAGCCGGGCTCGATCAGACCGCCGAGCATGAGATGCTTGCGCCCGTCCTCGATCAGGCCGCGTGTGATCGGATAGCCGCCCGCGTCGTATTCCGACGGCCGGGTCCACTCGCCCTTCTCCTCGATCTCGCGCCTGATCGCCGGCGAAAACTGCTTCCACATCAGTTCCTCGGTGAAGTCGACCGCCGGCGCGATCAGCACCATGCCGGCCAGCGGCGCATGCGGCGCGAGGCCTTTCAACTCGCGCAATCGCGCCGCCAACAGCAGCGCGATCCAGCCGCCCATCGACGAGCCGATCAGCACCTGCGGCCCCTTGGCGAACTGCGTGTAGACGGCGAGGCTTTCCTCCAGCCAACGGCCGATCGTGCCGTCGCGGAACTCGCCGCCCGACTCGCCGTGTCCGGAATAGTCGAAGCGCAGGCAGGCGCGGCCCGCCTCCGCGGCCCAGCGGTCGAGCGCTTCCGCCTTGGTGCCCTTCATGTCGGACTTGAAGCCGCCGAGCCAGACCAGGCCCGGGCCCTTGCCCTCGCGCACGCGCACGGCGATGGTCCGGCGAGGCGCAGGCGATTCGATGGTCAGGGATGTGAGACGGGCTTCGCTCATGCTTGAGGCCGTTTCAGCGAGGGATGCGATGGCTTCTTCTCGCCGCATCGAGGCCCTGCGCGCAAGGGGACCGGCGTGAGGGTCGCCCAGCCGAACCGCGCCAAGCCGCGCTCGCTCGCCGGCGCCACCATTCTCCAGATCGTGCCGGCGCTCTCCGACGATCCGGCCGGGCACGCCGCGGTCGAGATCGCGCTGGCGCTGATGCAGTCGGGCGCCCGCGCCATCGTCGCCGGCGACGGCGGGCCGCTGGTCGGCGAACTGCGCGCCTTCGGCGGCGAGTGGATGCCGCTTGCCAACGACACCTGGAATCCTTTGCGCATCCGGAAGAACGCGGCGCGGCTCGCGCATCTCGTCGCCGCCGAGCGCATCGACATCGTGCACGCGCAGAGCGCGGGCGCCGCCTGGAGCGCGCTCCAGGCGGTGCACCGGCAGCCGGTGTTCCTCGTCACCTCGTTTGCCGACCGCATGCCGTCCGGCCGCTGGCCGCTGTCCATGCTCAACGCTTCGCTCGCGCGCGGCGACCGCATCATCGCGCCGTCGAGCTACGTGTCGATGGCCATGCTCGAGCGCTACAGGATCGCGCCCGAGCGCATCACCGTCATCCCCCGCGCGGTCGACACGGCGACCTTCAGCCCGGCGGCGATCTCGGGCGAGCGCATCGCCGCGCTGCGTCGCGTCTGGGGCCTGCTGCCGGAGATGCGCGTCGTGCTCGTCGCCGGACGCATGGCCGCGCACAACGGGCAGATGAGCGCCATCGATGCGGCGCGTCTCATCGTGGCGCGCGGCCGCCGCGACGTCGCCTTCGTCTTCGCCGGCGAGGACCGGCTGCACCTGCGCTACGCCGCGAGCGTGCGCAAGCGCGCACGCGTCCATGCGATCGACACGCTCTGCCGTTTCGTCGGCCACGTCGCGGACATGCCGGCGGCCATGGCCGTGGCCGACGTCGTCGTCGTGCCGGCGCTGCAGACGCCGCTGACCGGCCGCCTCGTCGCTGAGGCGCAGGCGGTCGGCCGGGCGGTGGTGACGACCGCGGTGGGCATGTTGCCGGAGAACGTGCTGGCGCCGCCGCGCATGCGCGAGGACCTGCGCACCGGCTGGGTGGTGCGGCCTGGGCAACCCGGCGAACTCGCCGGCGCGGTTTCAGCCGCGCTCGCCCACAACCCCACAGCTGCCGAGGCGCTGGGCGCCCGCGCCCGTCAGTTCGCCGAGTTCATGTTCTCGCCGCAAAGCGTTGCCGAAGCGATCCGCGGGGTCTATACGTCGCTCCTATCACGCGACAGTTGACGCCCGTCTGCCACAGACCCCGATCCAAGGGCTCCGTCTCCGTTGCGCCGCATTGCTTGAAGGCGCCCGTTCCGAGGTTGCGATTTGTCGATGATGTCTGCTTCTGCGTCGAGCGGCGTGCGGCAAGCTGCGCATGAGCATTCGCACAATGCGATACGCGTCCTGATCGTCGCGCCCGCGCTCGAGGCCGGCGCGGCGGACGCCGGCGCCGTCGAGCTGACGCGCGTCCTCCAGCACGCCGGGCATCATGCGATCGTCGTCTCGAACGCCGGTCGCCTCGTCGCCGACATCAACGCGGCAGGCGCGGAATTCGTGCCGCTCGACGTCGCCACCACCAATCCGATCCGCATCCTGCGCAACGTCTTCGCGCTGAGAAAGCTCGCGCGCGACAAGCGCTGCGACTGCATCCACGCGCTCGGCCGTTCCGGCGCCTGGAGCGCGCTGATCGCGGCGCGCATGACGCGGCTGCCGTTCCTGACCAGCTGGTACAAAGGCTTCCGCGACCAGAACCTGTTCAAGCACCTCTACAATGGCGTGATGGCGCGCGGCGACCGCGTCGTCGCGGTGAGCGAGCAGCTGGCGCAACTGGTCCACGACCGGTACGGCACGGCGTGGGAGAAGCTGACCGTCGTGCCGTGCAGCGTCGATCTCGATCGCTTCGATCCCGAGCGCATGACGCAAGGACGCATCGACGCCATCCGCCACGCCTGGGGCGTCACCGGCGAGACCAAGGTCATCCTCGTCGTCGGCCGCATCCTGCGCCGCAAGGGCCACCACGTCGTGGTCAAGGCGGTCGAGCGGCTCAAGAAGACGGGGTTGAAGGACTTCCTCTGCGTCTTCGTCGGCGAGGACCGCGGCCGCACCCACTACACCGGCGAGCTCTGGGACCTGGTGCTGGCGACCGGCACCATGGAGGTGATCCGCATGGCCGCGCCAGTGCACGACATGCCGGCGGCCTATGCCGCCGCCACGGTCGTCGTCTCGGCGGCGATCCAGCCCGAGGGCGTGCAGCGCGCGATCCTCGAGGCGCAGGCCATGGGCCGGCCGATGATCGTGTCCGACCTCGCCGCCGGCAGCGACGTGGTGCTCACCGCCCCATTCATGACCGAGAGCCGGGTTTCCGGCCTGCGCTTCCCCGCCGGCGACGACAGCCGCCTGGCGGCCACCCTGCTGCGCCTGCTCTCGATTCCGGCGCCGATGCGGTCGGCCATGGGCGCCCGTGGCCGCGACTGGGTGCTGGGCCATTTCAACGCTGAAATCGTCGCGGAACAGACTTTACGCATTTACGAGGAGGCCACCGGCCGACCGGCGGCCGCAAATGCCAAGGTTGCGGCCTGAATGCCGCACAGAGTTACAATTTGATCGATAAATCGCCCTTTCCGGGCTTCTTAACCCAGGAACCGCGTTGACTTATTCGCGGTTTCTACCAATCTCTTGTCCCGGGGCCGAGGCGCCCCGGCTTTCGTCGCAACAGCAGAGGAGACAACAGCCATTCGTCGTCCGATGAAGTCCGCGCTGCCCGTTCAAAAGGACGGCCCGCGCATCAACGAGGAGATCCGCGTCCGCGAGGTTCAGCTGATCGATGCCACCGGGCACAACCACGGCCCGACACCAATCCAGACTGCGCTCGAAATGGCGCAGGCCGCGGGGCTCGATCTGGTCGAGATCGCCCCGAACTCCGCGCCCCCCGTCGCCAAGCTCCTGGACTACGGCAAGTACAAGTACCAGGCGCAGAAGAAGGCGGCCGAGGCCCGCAAGAAACAACACGTCGTCGAGATCAAGGAGATCAAGCTCCGTCCGATGATCGACGACCACGACTATGACGTGAAGATGCGCTCGATGAAGCGCTTCTTCGAGGAAGGCGACAAGGTCAAGATCACCTTGCGCTTCCGCGGCCGCGAGATGGCCCACCAGGAACTCGGCTACCAGTTGCTGAACCGGGTCAAGGGCGACATCGGGCCGATCGCCAAGGTCGAGTCCGAACCGCGTTTCGAAGGCCGCCAGATGGTCATGGTGCTGGCGCCGCGCTGAGCGGCTCGCGCCGGCAGGTTCCCTCCCCCGTTGGGGGAGGGCTGTGGTGCGCCCCCCTTGACCGGTCCGCGCCGGGCGAGCACCGCCCGCGCCTGTTGAAAACTGTGCCCGCCTCTGCCATAACCCCGCCCGCTCGTCGCCCGGCTACATAGGGCTGCCGTGGCGACGAACCCCGCTCAATCCCGAGCACCCGCCTAAACCTTTGTGGTTGAAGGCATTTTTCGGCCGTTGCGGCCCGTTCGCAGTCGCGCCGTCAGGAGAGCCAAATGCCCAAGCTGAAGACCAAATCGGGCGCCAAAAAGCGCTTCAAGATCACTGCTCAAGGCAAGGTGAAATACCAGCAGTCCGGCAAACGTCACGGCATGATCAAGCGGACCACCAAGACGATCCGCGAGCATCGCGGCACTGCGGTGCTGTTCAAGACCGACGGCGACAACATCAAGAAATACTGGATGCCGAACGGCTGATCCGGATTTCCAAGTCGCTCATCCCGTTTTGCTGACCTAGCTCAGGAGTATTTCCCATGGCCCGCGTGAAACGTGGCGTCACCTCGCACGCCAAGCACAAGAAAGTCCTCAAGGCCGCCAAGGGCTATTATGGCCGCCGCAAGAACACGATCCGGATCGCCAAGCAAGCGGTGGAGAAGGCGAACCAGTACGCCTTCCGCGACCGCAAGCGTCGCAAGCGCACCTTCCGCGCGCTGTGGATCCAGCGCCTGAACGCCGCGGTGCGGCCCTTCGGCCTCAACTACTCGAAGTTCATCGACGGCCTCGCCAAGTCTGGCCTTCAAGTCGACCGCAAGGTGCTCTCGGATCTCGCGATCCACGAGCCGACTGCTTTCGCCGCGATCGTCGAGAAGGCCAAGGCCGCGCTGCCGGCTCAGGCTTAGTCAGCGCTCTTTTGCGCCACGTGCCTTTCGGTTGTCATGCGCGGGCTTGTCCCGCGCATCCCGCTTAGGGACGCACTGCCCTCCTAAGCGAGATGGCCGGGACAAACCCGGCCATGACGAAGGAGGCATGTGGCGAATGCCGCAAAGCACGAGCCCATGTCCGACATCGCCAAGCTTGAATCCGAACTCATGACCGCCGTTTCCTCGGCACAGGACGAGGCGGCGCTCGAGGCCGTGCGCGTCGCAGCGCTCGGCAAGAGCGGCTCGGTCTCCGCGCTCTTAAAGACGCTCGGGTCGATGACGCCCGATGAGCGCAAGATGCAAGGCCCGGCGATCAACGGCCTGAAAGACAGACTCGGCGGCGCGATCGCCGCGCGCAAGGACGAGCTCGCCGCGAGCGCGCTCGACGCGCGGCTCAACAGCGAGACGGTCGACGTCACCCTGCCGGTGCGCGAGACGCCGGCCGAAACCGGCCGGGTGCATCCGATCAGCCAGGTGATCGACGAACTCACCGCCATCTTCGCCGACATGGGCTTCGCGGTGGCGGAAGGTCCCGATATTGAGACCGACGACTACAACTTCACCAAATTGAACTTTCCCGAAGGCCATCCGGCCCGGGAGATGCACGACACGTTCTACTTCAATCCGAAGCCGGACGGCTCGCGCCTGCTGCTACGCACGCACACCTCGCCGGTGCAGGTGCGCACGATGTTGTCGCAGAAGCCGCCGATCCGCGTCATCTGCCCCGGCCGCACCTATCGCAGCGACTCGGATCAGACCCACACGCCGATGTTCCACCAGGTCGAGGGCCTTGTCATCGACAAAGGCTCGCATCTCGGCCACCTCAAGTGGATTCTGCAGGAGTTCTGCAAGGCCTTCTTCGAGGTCGACAACGTCAACATGCGCTTCCGGCCGTCGTTCTTCCCGTTCACCGAGCCGTCGCTCGAGGTCGACATCCAGTGCCGCCGCGGCAAGGACGAGATCCGATTCGGCGAGGGCGAGGATTGGCTGGAAATCCTCGGCTGCGGCATGGTGCACCCGAACGTCATCCGCAATTGCGGGCTCGATCCAGACGAGTACCAGGGCTTCGCCTGGGGCATGGGCATCGACCGCATCGCGATGCTGAAATACGGCATGCACGACCTGCGCGCCTTCTTCGAGGCCGACCAGCGCTGGCTCGCGCATTACGGCTTCCGCCCGCTCGACTTCCCGACGCTCGCCGGGGGGCTCTCGTCGTGAAATTCACCCTCTCCTGGCTGAAGGATCATCTCGACACGAGCGCATCGCTCGCTGAGATCGTCGATAAGCTCACCATGATCGGCCTCGAGGTCGAGCGCGTCGAGGACAAGGCGAAGGACTACGCGCCGTTCAAGGTCGTGCAGATCCTCGAAGCCGTGCAGCATCCGAACGCCGACCGTCTGCGCGTCTGCAAGGTCGACAACGGCACGGGTGCGCCGCTGCAGATCGTCTGCGGCGCGCCGAACGCGCGCGCAGGCCTGAAGACCGTGCTCGGCCTGCCCGGCACCTACATCCCGGGCAAGGACATCACGCTGTCGGTCGGCAAGATCCGCGGCGTCGAGAGCCAGGGCATGATGATCTCCGGCGCGGAGATCGGCTTCAACGAGGATCACAGCGGCATCATCGAGATGCCGGAGGATGCGCCGATCGGAACGCCATTCGCCGAGGTGCTCGGCATCTCCGAGCCGGTGATCGAGATCAATCTGACGCCGAACCGTCCGGACTGCACCGGCGTCAACGGCATCGCCCGCGATCTCGGCGCGACCCTGATCGGCGACTACAAGGAGAATGCGCCGAAGCGCATCGACGGCAAATTCCCCTGCCCGATCACGGTCAAGATCGATGCGCCCGAATTGTGCCCCGCCTTCGCTCTCAGACTCGTGCGCGGCGTCAAGAACGGCCCGTCGCCGGAATGGCTGCAGAAGCGACTGACCGCGATCGGCCTGCGGCCGATCAACGCGCTGGTCGACATCACCAACTTCCTCACCTACGACCGCGGCCGCCCGCTGCACGTGTTCGACGCCAAGAAGGTGAAGGGCAACCTCACCGTCCGCCGCGCGCAAAACGGCGAGACGCTGCTCGCACTCGACGGCCGCACCTACACGCTCGACAACGCGATGTGCGTCATCGCCGATGAGCGCGCCGTCGAGTCGCTCGCCGGCATCATGGGCGGCGAGGAATCGGGCTGCGACGAGACCACCACCGATGTGCTGATCGAATCGGCGCTGTGGAACGAGCTCAACATCGCGCAGACCGGACGCAAGCTCGGCATCAACACCGACGCGCGCTACCGCTTCGAGCGCGGCGTCGATCCGAACTTCACCGTGCCCGGACTCGACCTCGCGACACAGCTCGTGCTCGATTTTTGCGGCGGCGAGCCATCCGAAGTCTTCCTCGCCGGCGATCCTACTCCGAAAGAGAAGGTGATCGACTTCCCGCTGTCCGAATTGCCGCGTCTCTCCGGCCTCAAGCTGTCGCTCAACGACGTGCGCCGCATCCTCGAGAAGCTCGGCTTCTTCGTCGCCGGCCAGGGCGAGCGCGTGAAGGTCGCGATGCCGTCATGGCGCCCGGACGTACACGGCCGCGCCGACATCGTCGAAGAGATCGTGCGCATCGTCGGCGTCGACCAGGTTCAGCCTACACCGTTCCCGCGCGGCGAGAATGCGCGCAAGCCAGTGCTGACCACGATCCAGCAACGCACCCGCAAGGCCAAGCGCGCGCTTGCTGCACGCGGACTCGTCGAAGCGGTGACGTGGTCGTTCGTGTCGAAGCGCGAGGCCGAGCTGTTCGGCGGCGGCCAGGGCGAGCTCGCACTGGCCAACCCGATCGCCGCGGAGCTCTCCGACATGCGGCCGAGCCTGCTGCCGGGCCTGATCATGGCGGCGCAGCGCAATGCCGATCGCGGCATTGGCGATGTCGCGCTGTTCGAGGTCGGCCAGACATTCAAGGGCGACAAGCCCGAAGACCAGTTCACCGCCGCCACGGGCCTGCGCCGCGCGCTGGCGAAGCCCGACGGCACCGGCCGCAACTGGTCGCGCGCCGTGACGCCGGTCGACGTGTTCGACGCCAAGGCCGACGCCTGGGCCGTGCTTGCCGCCGCCGGCGCCCCGATGGCTGCGCTGCAGATCGTCGCCGGCGGACCGGCCTGGCTGCATCCGGGCCGCTCCGGCACCATCCAGATGGGCCCGAAGAACGTCATCGGCTGGTTCGGCGAACTGCATCCGCGCACGCTTGCGGCGCTCGAGGCGGAAGGGCCGCTCGTCGCCTTCGAAGTGCTGCTCGAGACCATCCCCGAGCCGAAAGCGAAGGCGACGCGCGCCAAGCCGATGCTCGAACTGTCGGCGTTCCAGCCGGTCGAGCGTGATTTTGCCTTCATCGTCGACCGCAAGGTCAGGGCCGGCGATATCGTCCGCACGGCGCAGGCGGCCGACCGCAAGCTGATCACCAATGTCAGCGTGTTCGACGTCTACGAGGGCAAGGGCATCGACCCCGACAAGAAGTCGGTCGCGATCGCGGTGACGATCCAGCCGCGCGATAAGACGATGACCGACGCCGAGATCGAGGCGTTGGCGGGTAAGATCGTCGCCGAGGTGGTCAGGCGCACGGGCGGGACGCTCCGGGGTTAGTTGTTCGCGAACCTTGCCCCATGGTCATTGCCGGGCTCGACTCGGCAATCCATGAGGCAACGCCCGACGCACAACAGTACGTCGCATCTCGCGGAAGCTCGTCATGGATGCCCGGGTCAAGCCCGGGCATGACGGAGAGTATGTGGCTTCGCTTTGCGAAAGCTAAGCCGCCAGCAGATCCGCATACGCAAACCCGTCGCGCTCGACCGTCTCGCCAACGCGCACCGGGATCGGCCGCGACAGCATCGGACCTGCGAACACGAACGAGTGGAATTCCCCGTTCTCGCCGCACGGATCGATGCCGGCGGGAAGGTCGCCGAGCAGCACGTCGTCGAACCGGCGGCCGGCGAAATCCGCGGACAGCTTCTTCAGATCGACGGTCGCGAGATGCGCCTGAAGCCCGCCGGCGATCATGTCGCGCGCCAGCGCATCCGTCGGCTTCAGCCACAGCGGAAACACCGGCGTGATGCCGGTCTCCTTCAGCTTCTCGACGCGATAGGCGCGGATGTCCTCGAGAAAGAGATCGCCGAAGATGATGTGCGTGATGCCGTCAGCCTTGGCCTGCGCGACCGCCTCCGCCATCGCCTTCTCGTAGATATCGTTCGTGCACGGATGCGGGATGTGCACCAGAACGGGCGTCAGCCCGGCTGCGGCGATCTGCATCTCCAGGAGCTGTTGCCGCACGCCGTGCATGGCGACGCGCTCGAAGGTGCGGTTGACCGTGGTCAGCGCGCAGACGACATCGTAGTCGCCGCTCTGGCGCACGACGTGCAGCGCCCAGGCGCTGTCCTTGCCGCTCGACCAGGCGATCAGCGCTTTCGGCCGCATCACTCCTCCCCGCGCCGCTTGCGCTTCTTGGTCGTGCGCGCCTTCGGTTCCTCGCGCTTGCCGCGGCCGAGGAAGCGCAGCACCGCTTCCGCCGTGCGCGTCCCGGACTCCCAGGCGCCGTTGACCGTGCCCCATTGCGTCTCGCTGAGCGCCTCGCCGGCAAGCCAGATATGGCCGAGCGGCTCGGCCAGCACCTTGCGCGAGTCAGAATGACCGGGCCCGGCGGCCGACATCGCGCCGAGCACGAACTCCTGCGCATTCCAGCGCGTCACGCGGCTCTTCCTGATGAAGCGTTTGACGTTGGTGTCGAAGGCGTTCGACAGCCAGGTCGTGGCAAAGTCGAGCATCGCCGCCTCGCCCTTCGCCGACAGTTCGCGGCCGAAGGCGCCGCCGACGCTGACGACGTGCAGGCCCGTGCCGGAGATGTTGGCGAGCAGCGCCGCGGTCTTGTCGCTGGTCGCCTGCTCGAACACGAGATCGTCCTTCTGCAAGGCGAGCGGATTGCCGGGCATGTCGAGCGCGATGTGGTCGAGGCTGCCGAGCGGCAGGTTGGCGATCGCGTTCTTCACGTTCTTCGGCAGCGGCGGAATGAACTCGATGTCGTCGCCGGCGAGCACGTTGGTGGACGCGGTCAGGATCACCGCGCGCGGATACCAGAGCGATTCCGGCGTCTCGACGACCGTGCTCCTGCCCCAGGCGATCATGCTCACCGGCGTCGAGAGCTTGATGGTGAGTCCTTTGGCGAGCGTGGCGACCAGCGTGCCGTAGCCCTGGCGGCAGAAAGAGTCTCCGGTGCGCTCCGCGGTGCGCACCATGTCGGCTGCCGAAATGCTGGCGAGATCCTTCGACGTGGCAAAGGGTCCGAACATGAATTCGAGCGCCGGCTTCCATTGGCCGATATCGTGCGGCAGCAGGCGATCGGCGGCGAGATCGCCTTTCGCCTTCGGGGGCTCGCGCAACGCACGCTGCGCGCGCACCTGCGCGGCGAGGAACAATTCGAGCTCGGCGTCGCGCGCGCGGCGCGGGCCGACGCGGACGCTCTGCCAGCGCGGCGCCGGATAGACGTCGAGCCCGGCCGGCGCGCCGCCGGCGAGCAGAGGGTTGCCGTCGGGATTGTGGATCCAGTGCGCACCGAGATCGAACGGCGCGCCAAAGGTCGTCGTGTCCGTCGCGCAGCGGCCGCCAATGCGGTCGGACCCTTCGAACACGAGGACACGTATTTTCTCCGCCGCGAGGCGGCGCGCCGCGGCGATGCCGGCGGCGCCGGCGCCGATGACGATCACGTCGGCATCTTCGCCCGGAGGCTTGGCCGCAAAGGCCGGACTCGCCATCAGCGCAGCCGATGCGGCGAGGAAGGAGCGACGGCTCAGACGCGGCATGACATCGGCGGCATGGTGTCCGAAAGGTTTCGAAAGACGCGGCCACAATGCACGAATGCGCGTGGCAGCGCAATTTCCATGGCTAACGCCGATTAACGCATGGGCGCACAATGAACCAATTTGCAATGAGTCCGCATTAAGTTTGTCACCAACAAGACGAACGCGTGGTCCACGCGCTTCATTTGAGGGGAGTGTCGCTTCGGCGTCGCAGTCCTGACGCTGGGGGAATGGGCGTCATGGGGATGATCGTCGAGGGGGTCGGGCGCGTCATCGCCCGCTATCTGGAGAAGCCGGCGCTGGGCTACGAGCCCTTTACGCCGAGCGACCCGGGCGCGCTGCGGAGCGCGCTGATGCCCGGCGACGTTCTGCTCGTCGAGGGCAACAATCACATCTCCGGCGTCATCAAGTATCTCACGCAATCGACGTGGTCGCACGCCGCGCTCTATGTCGGGCCTATCGGCGACCGCACCACCGCGGACGGCGAACCGCTGGTGCTGGTCGAGGCGAATATCGGCCATGGCGTCGTCGCCGCGCCGCTGTCGAAATACGCGCGCTTCCACACACGCATCTGCCGCCCGGTCGGGCTGACCGAGGACGACTGCGCGCGCGTCTGCGCCTACGCCGCCGAGCGCATCGGCTTCGACTACGATCTGAAGAACATCATCGACCTCATGCGCTATCTGTTGCCGCTTCCGGTGCCGCAGCGCTGGCGGCGGCGCATGATATCGCTCGGCTCGGGCCATCCGACGCGCATCATCTGCTCGGCGCTGATCGCGCAGGCTTTCGAGACCGTGCGTTATCCGATCCTGCCGAAGGTGACGCGCGCGGAAAGCCAGGCCGCGGCGGAGGAACTGCTCGAGATCCGCCATTCCTCGCTCTTCGCGCCGCGCGACTTCGACATCTCGCCCTATTTCGAGGTGGTGAAGCCGACCGTGCGCAATGGCTTCGACTACAAGGCGATGGCTTGGGCGGACCTGGCGGAGGCGGAGGGCGCACCGCTGGTGCCTGAGGCGGAATCGGCGAACGAGCTGTCGCCGGCAATCTAGTCCGATGTCATGGCGGGCTTGTCCCGGCCATCTCGCTTAGAAGGGCACTGTGCCCGCCTGATCGGGATCGCCGGGACAAGCCCGGCGATGACATCCAAAAATGCCACCGCTTGTGTTCCAATGCACGCGGCCCTACCTCTCTTCCATGCTCGACGCCGCCATCAAGGCTCTCACCGATATGCTCCGGCCGCCGCTGCGGTCGGTGCTGGTCAAATCCGTCCTGCTCGCGCTGGCGCTGATCGTCGTCATCGGCATCGCGCTGCAACGCCTGTTTGCCTCGCTCGCCGAGAGCGGCGCGACCTGGGCCGAGCAGACCTCCGGCTTCGCGCCGCATGCGGCTTGGGCGGCGCTCGCCTGGTTCCTGTCGATCATGGCGACGCTCGGCATCGTCACAGGCGCCGTGTTCCTGATGCCGGCGGTGACCAACGTCGTCGGTAGTTTCTTCGTCGACGACGTCGCCGACGCGGTCGAGCGGGAGCACTATCCCGCCGACCTCACCGGGCTCGCACTGCCGATCCTTACGGCCGTCGTCGAGGGCCTGAAGTTCGCGCTGCTATCGGTCCTCGTCTATTTCGTCGCGCTGCCATTCGTGCTGTTCGCCGGCTTCGGAGTACTGATCCTGTTCGTCGCCAACAGCTATCTGCTCGGCCGCAACTTCTTCGAGCTCGCGGCGATGCGCTTCTATCCGCCGTGGGAGGCCAAGCTTCTGCGCAAACGCAATGCCGGCTACGTGTTCTTCGCCGGCATGATCATCGCCGCGTTCGTGTCGATCCCGATCGTCAACCTGGCGACGCCGGTCTTTGCCATGGCCTTCATGGTGCACATCCACAAGCGCGTGGCGGGCAAGCGTGTGGAGTTGATCGAGCCTAAGCGCTCACCGTCATCCTGAGGTGCCCGCGCGTAGAGCGGGCCTCGAAGGATCTGTGAGTCAGAGGTCCTTCGAGGCTCGCTGCGCTCGCACCTCAGGACGACGGGAGAGGCCAGGTCCTATGCCGTCGTCTTCCCGGGCCACTTGCACAAATCGGCGATGATACACTTCTCGCACAGCGGCTTGCGCGCGACGCAGGTGTAGCGGCCGTGCAGGATCAGCCAGTGATGCGCATGGCGTTTGTAATGCGCCGGGATCGCCTGCTCGAGCTTCTCTTCCACCTCGAGCGGCGTCTTGCCCGACGCCAGCCCGGTGCGGTTACCGACGCGGAAGATGTGCGTGTCGACCGCAATCGTGTGCTCGCCGAAGGCGGAGTTGAGCACGACGTTCGCCGTCTTGCGGCCGACGCCGGGTAGCGCCTCGAGCGCTTCGCGCGAGCGCGGCACCGCGCCGCCGTGCTCGGCGACGAGCCGCTGCGACAGCGCCACGACGTTCTTCGCCTTGGTGCGGAACAGGCCGATCGTCTTGATCAGCTCGCGCACGCGGTCTTCGCCGAGCGCGGCCATCTTCTCCGGCGTGTCGGCGGCGGCGAACAAAGCCGGCGTCGCCTTGTTGACGCCGGCATCGGTCGCCTGCGCCGACAGCACCACGGCGACCAGGAGCGTAAACGGATCGACGTACTGAAGCTCGGTCTTCGGCTCGGGCTCGGCGGTCTGGAAGCGGCGAAACGCCTCCTCGACCGCGGCCGGCGTCCATTGCGGGATCGCGCCGGCGGCCGCACGCGTATCGGCCTTCACGCGCTGCTTCAAATCTTTGACCCTGGCGGCCTTGCCCTTGCGCGCTTTCGCGAGCGGCTTAGCTACCGTCTTGCGCGCGGGCTTCTTCGGCTTGCGGCTCGTTTTTCTGGCCATGTTCCCGGTATAGTGTTGCCCATGACCGCCGACAACGCCGACGATCTCGAACCCACGATCTTTTCGGCCGTGCTGACGCCGCACCGCTCGCTGCACTCGACCGGGTTCCTGATCCTGATGATCGCCTATGGCGCGGTCTCGTTCGTCGCCGGCATCGCTTTCTGGCTGATCGGCGCCTGGCCCGTGTTCGGCTTCATGGGCCTCGACGTGCTGCTCTTGTATCTCGCGTTCCGCATCAATTATGCCCGCGCCGCCGCCTACGAGGAGTTCAAGGTCACGCCGACGGCGCTGACCGTGCGCAAGGTGAGCCATCGCGGCGCCGTACGCGAATGGCTGCTCAATCCGTTGTGGGTCAAGCTCGAGCGCGAGACGCACGAGGAATATGGCATCGAACGGCTGTATCTCCTGTCGCGCGGCAAGCAATTGACCGTGGCCGCCTTTCTTGGGCCCGACCAGAAGGCTGACTTCGCCAAGGCCCTGACCAATGCGCTCAACGAGGCCAAACGCGGCGTGACGCGGACGGTGTTGCCCTAAGGCAGAAATCGGGTGGTGGCCGGGGGCCGCACGGCCTAGATTTGCACCATGAACATGAACCTGGACGACTTCGCTCCTGCGATCCGGCTCCCCGAGTTCGCGCCGCTTGCGACCGCGGCGGCCGATTACGACGTCGTGCGGCGCGCCATCGCACACATCCGCGGCAACTGGCGCGCGCAGCCCGAAATCGAGACCATCGCGCACGCCGCCGGTGTGACCCCGACCGATCTGCATCATCTGTTCCGCCGCTGGTGCGGGCTGACGCCGAAGGCCTTCCTGCAGGCGCTGACGCTCGACCGCGCCCGCGAATTGCTGCGATCATCGGCGAGCGTGCTCGACACCGCCTACGAGGTCGGCCTGTCCGGTCCCGGCCGGCTGCACGATCTCTTCGTCACGCACGAGGCGATGTCGCCCGGCGAATGGAAGGCCGGCGGCGAAGGGTTGACGATCACTTACGGCTTCCACGCCTCGCCGTTCGGCACGGCGCTGGTCATGATTACGCCGCGCGGCCTCGCCGGGCTTGCGATGGCCGATCCCGGCAAGGAGCGCGCGATCCTGCGCGACATGAAATCGCGCTGGCCGAAAGCGAAATACGTCGAGGACTTCGCCGCCACCGCGCCGACCGCGCGCCGCATTTTCGATCCGAACCTGTGGCGCAAGGAGCAGCCGCTGCGCGTCGTGCTCATCGGCACCGACTTCGAGGTGCGCGTCTGGGAAAAGCTGTTGACGATCCCGATGGGCCGGCTCACGACCTATTCCGATCTCGCTTCCCGCTCCGGCAATCCGAAGGCGGCGCGCGCCGTCGGCGCCGCGGTCGGCAAGAACCCGATCTGCTTCGTCGTGCCGTGCCACCGCGTCGTCGGCAAGAGCGGCGAATTGACCGGCTATCACTGGGGCCTGACGCGCAAGCGCGCCATGCTCGGCTGGGAAGCGGGACAGGTGGGCGAAGCGGCTTAGAGTTTCTTCCAGAAGATGATGCTGTCGCAGAAACCGCCCTGCGGCCACATCGCGTAATCCGGAATCGTGCCGAGCCGCTGCCAGCCGCCCCGCTCGTAGAGCCGCTCAGCGGAATCGCTGGCGGTATCGAGGATGAGCAAGGTGCGCCCGCGCGCCTTGGCGATGGCCTCGATCGCTTGCATCAGCGCCGCGCCGACGCCCGCATTGCGCGCACTGCGGTGCACGAGCAGCTTCCTGATCTCGCCGCGGTGCGGCTGGTTCGGCGGCGTGTCCATGCCGAGCTGCACAGTGCCGACGATGCGGTCGTCCAGCTTTGCCGCCAAGAGCACGATCTCGCCGCGCTCCATGGCCACGACGACCTTGCGGAAGAACTGCGTCGCATCGTCCGGACCGTAAGGCAGCATGAAGTTGACCGAGGCGCCGCCATTGACGCAGTCGGCGAGCACCTCCGACAGCTCGCCGATCGCCGCCGCGACGCCGGCGGCATCGAGCTCGACGATCTCCACGGCGCTCATGTTCTTTTCCCTCCTGCGGGGCGTCGCGCCAGTGTCGCCGGAGGGCGCAGCGCCGACAAGCGACCCGGGTGAACTGCAGCGCCAGCGGCGAGTTGACGATGAGAGGCCGATCCTCCAAAACCCCGCCGACTTGGTCCGAAACCGGGATTTCTCCGCATGCAGAAGCGCCGTCCTGTGATGCTGGTGGTACTGGACGGCTGGGGCTGGCGCGAGGACACCGCCAACAACGCCATCCGCCAGGCCAAGACCCCGACCTTCGACCGTCTCTGGGCCGCCTGCCCGCACGGCTTCCTGCGCACGTCGGGCAAGGATGTCGGCCTGCCGACGGGCCAGATGGGCAATTCCGAGGTCGGGCATCTCAACATCGGCGCCGGCCGCGTGGTGATGCAGGACCTGCCGCGCATCGACAACGCGATCGCCTCCGGTGAGATCGCGAAGGCGCCGGCCGTCACCGATTTCATCGCGAAGCTCCGGAAGAGCGGCGGCACCTGCCACCTGCTCGGCCTCGTCTCGCCGGGCGGCGTGCATTCGCATCAGAACCACGCGGTCGCGCTGGCCAAAATCCTGACGGACGCGAACATCCCCGTCGTTGTCCACGCCCTCACAGATGGCCGCGATACGCCGCCGCAAGCGGCGGGCGAATACATGAAAGCCTTCACGGCCGCGCTGCCGCCGTCCGTCAAGGTCGTCACCGTGATCGGCCGCTATTACGCCATGGACCGGGACAAGCGTTGGGAGCGCGTGTCCAAGGCCTACGATGCGATCGTCGCCGGCGACGGCGCGCACTTTGCCGATCCGCAGGCGGTCATCGCCGACGCCTACGCGAAGAAGATCCACGACGAGTTCATCCTGCCCGCCGTGATCGGCGGCTACGCCGGCATGAAGGACGGCGACGGCGTACTGTGTTTCAACTTCCGCGCCGACCGTGTGCGCGAGATCCTCGGCGCGATGCTCGATCCGGCGTTCACGGACTTTGCGCGCAAGCGCACGGTGAAGGTTGCCGCCGCCGTCGGCATGGCGCAGTACAGCGAAGATCTCGACCGGCTGGTGGCGACGATCTTCCCGCCGCAGAGCTTCCCCAACATCCTCGGCGAAGTCGTCGCCAACGCGCACCGCACGCAATTGCGCATCGCGGAGACGGAGAAATATCCGCACGTCACCTACTTCCTCAACGGCGGACGCGAGGAGCCGTTCGAGGGCGAAGACCGCATCATGGTGCCCTCGCCTAAGGTCGCGACCTACGATTTGCAGCCCGAAATGTCGGCGCCAGAACTGACCGACAAGGCGGTCGCTGCGATCAAGTCCGGCAAGTACGACATGATCGTCCTGAACTTCGCCAACCCCGACATGGTCGGCCACACCGGTAGCATCCCGGCAGCGATCAAGGCCGTGGAGACGGTCGACACCGGGCTCGGCAAGATCGCGAGCGCGATCGAGCAGATGGGCGGCGCGCTGCTCGTCACCGCCGATCATGGCAATGCGGAGATGATGATCGACCCCGCGACCGGCGGCCCGCACACGGCGCACACGCTCAATCCGGTGCCGCTGATCCTGATGGGCGCGGGCAACCGCATCGTCGTCAAGGAAGGCCGTCTCGCCGACATCGCGCCGACGATGCTCGAATTGATGGGACTGCCGAAGCCGGCAGAGATGACGGGCTCGTCACTGCTGCAGGGCTAGCATCAAGGTTCGCGCGGCCACGTCGGCGGATGCGTGCCGAGCGGCACCGACGGCCGGGCCCAACGTACCGGTGTTTCCGACAACAGCGCCGGGTGACGCACGGCCGACAAGCGGCCGAAGCCGGAAGCGCTCGCCTCGAGGCAATCAAGGACGTCCTCACGGGCCGGGTCCGTGACGCCCAGCCCGTCGATGCGGCCGTGCGAGCGCAGCCAGTAACCCGTCTGCGCCAGCGAAGCGCGCACATGCCAGCTTCCGCCTTCGCGCGAGCGCCGCAGCAGCGCCGTCATCGCGCCAAAGGCCAGCAGATAGCCCGTGGCGTGATCGAGCACTTGCGCCGGCAGAGGCTTCGGGCCGCCGATGCCGGCCGCCTCCGCTTCGGCGGCGTTGAAGCCACTCGCCGTCTGCACTAATGAATCGAAGCCACGCCGTCCGGCCCACGGGCCATCGTGCGAATAGGCCGACAAACTGACATACACGATGCCGGGGCGCCGGCGGGCAAGGTCGGCCGGTCCGTAACCAAGCGCCTCGAGCCCACCCGGGCGATAGCCTTGCACGATGACATCGGCCTCGCGCAGTAACGCCTCGAACGCATGACGGCCGGCCGGATCGTGCAGATCGAGTTGCGTCGACAGCTTGCCGCGTCCGGTATCGATGACGAGCGGGGCTACCGACGGCAGATGGGGCGATGTCACCAGCATCACTTCGGCACCGTGCGCCGCGAGCGTCAAACCGCCGACCGGGCCGGCAATGATGCGGGTGAGGTCGAGCACCTTGATGCCGGCGAGCGGCCGGTCGCCTGATGGCCATGCCGGCGCCGGCGCATCGCCGATACGCTCGATCGACATCAATGGCAGGCGGCTGATCGCGGCGCCTTGTGGATGCGCGTCCCATTCCCGGAACGTGCGCATCGCCGTGACGACGAGCTTCGCTTCCGCCGCTGCTTCCTCGAAATCGAAGGCCTTCCAGCCGCGCAATGCTTGCCCGACGGCCTTCCTGTCGTAGGCACATTGCAGCAGCTTCAGGACGCCGTCGCGATGATGCCGGAAATTCGTGTGCAGCCGCACGTAGCGGCCGTCTCCACATTCGTAGGTGCCGGCGATCTTGTCCCACAGCTCCGGCGCGGGACCGCCGTCGATCGTGAGATAGCGCTCGCTGCGCGCGGCGACCGCCGCGGCGCGCATATCGACGCCAACCTTTTGCCGGCGTCCGGTGCGGGCGTGCCAGATTTCCGCCGCCGCAAACGCGGATACGGCGACGCTCACCTGCATCGCCGTGCCGACCGCAAACGACGATGGCAGGACCGGCTCGCGGCCGGTCGGGTCCAGATGTTCGAGCGCAGCGGGATCGTGACCATGCTCGCGCCAGAGCGTCGTCAGGCCCGCCCGTGCATCGATCGCAGCGGCCGGCACTAGAAGTCTTTCAGCCCCAGCACGTCCAGCATCGAATAAAGGCCGGGCTTCTGCTTGGCCGCCCACAGCGCCGCGTGCAGCGCGCCGCGCGCGAAGATCATGCGGTCGGCGGCCCTGTGCGTGAGTTCGATGCGCTCGGCCGGACCGGCGAACATCACCGTGTGCTCTCCGACCACCGAGCCGCCGCGCAGTGTGGCGAAGCCGATATCGCCCGTCTTGCGCGCACCGGTATGGCCAACGCGGCTCATGACTTCGTGCGTCTTGAGATCCACGCCGCGACCGTCCGCCGCCGCCTGCCCGAGCAGGAGCGCCGTGCCGGACGGCGCGTCGATCTTCTGATTGTGGTGCATCTCGAGCACTTCGATGTCGAACGCGGCATCGAGCGTCTTCGCCACGCGCTTGGTCAGCGCTGCCAGCAGATTGACGCCGAGGCTCATATTGCCGGACTTGACGATCGTCGCGGTCTTGGCCGCATCGGCGATCCTCGTATCGTCGGCGGCGGAACACCCGGTCGTGCCGATCACGTGCACCTTGCCGGACTTCGCAGCGAGCGCGGCGAGCGCCACGGTCGCGGCGGGAATGGTGAAGTCGACGATGCCGTCGGCCTTGTCGATGAGCGCCGCGGCGTCGCTCGTGATCTTGACGCCGTTGGCGCCGGTGCCGGCGAGCTCGCCCGCGTCCTTGCCGAGAAGCGGCGAGCCGGGGCCCTCGATGGCGCCTGCGAGCGCGAGACCCTTGGTCTCGGCGATGGCTTTGACCAGCGTGCGGCCCATGCGCCCGCCCGCTCCCGCCACGATCAGCCGCATGTCGGACATCGGTGTCTGCTCCCGAATTGTAGAGGCGGATATAACGGGCTGAGGCGCGTCCTGTCACCTCTGCCAGCGCCCTCCTGTCGTTCCGGGGCGCGACCGAAGCGAGCGGGCCCGGCCTGACGGCTGCGCCCCGGAATGACCATCACGGCTGCGGACCGTCGTAGCCCTCGACGATGATGATATCGGCGTCGGCCGAACCGAGGCGCAGCTTCTTCGCCTCGGCGTACTCCGGCGAGCGGTAGCAGGCCTGCGCCGAGGCATAATCGGGAAACTCGATGATGACGCTTCGCGAGCGGCCGCGGCCTTCGACGCTTTCGCTCTGGCCGCCGCGCGTTACATAGCGCGCGCCGTATTTTTTGAAGATCGGCTGAATGGCGGCCGTGTAAGGCTTGTAGCCGTCCATGTCCTTCACATCGACCATCGCAATCCAATAACCCTTGGCCATCGCCAGTCCTCCCTATTTGCCCGTCGCCTGTTCGATCTCCGCGACGATCGCATCCGCGGCCGCCTTCGGATCGTGCGCATCGACGACCGGACGGCCGACGACGAGATAGTCCGCGCCGCCTTCGATCGCGCGCGCCGGCGTCATGATGCGCTTCTGATCGCCGACGGCGCTGCCGGCCGGGCGGATGCCCGGCGTCACCAGCGCCATGCCCGGGCCGGCAATGTCGCGCAATTTCGTCACTTCCTCGGCCGAGCAGACAAGGCCGTCGACGCCGATGTCGCGCGCCTGGCCGGCGCGCGCCGCGGCGAGCTCGGGCACGGTCATGTCGTAGCCCGCCGCCGCGAGATCGCTGTCGTCGTAGGACGTAAGCACGGTGACGGCGAGGATGCGCAGCGTCGAGCCGCGCTTGCCTTCGACCGCGGCCTTCATGGTCTGTGGATAGGCGTGCACGGTCAGGAACGTGGCCCCCAGCTTGGCGACGCTCTCGACGCCCTTCTGCACGGTGTTGCCGATGTCGTGCAATTTGAAATCGAGGAACACCTGCTTGCCATCGGCGATCAGCCTGCTGGCGAAGGACAGCCCGCCGGCGAAGCCGAGTTGATAACCGATCTTGTAGAAGCAGACGGCGTCGCCGAGACGCGCCACCATCTTCTCCGCGTCCTGCACCGAAGGCAGGTCCAGCGCCACGATCAGCCGTTCACGCGCGTCGAGCAATTCGTTCACTCCTCACATCATAAGCCGGGCCACGTCCACGAGCCGCGCGAGCTCCGCGCGCAGCAGGTTCATGAGTCGAGCTTCCACCAGATTATCCATGTCGTCGAAGGCGCGCTCGGCGTCGGGGATCGCTACCTGCTCCGGGATGACGAGCGCGCCGCAGCCGAGTTCGAGAATCTGACGCAGCGCTATCAGCGAGCGCAGACCGCCGGCCGGCTCGGGCGAGGCCGACGCGATGGCGAAGACGCGGTTCTTGAACGCGGCATAGGTCGGATCGCCCTTCTCGCGCACGCGCGACACCCAGTCGATGGCGTTCTTCAGGAGCGGCGTCACCGAGGCGGAGTATTCCGGGCTGGCGATGAAGACGCCGTGATGCGCCACAATCATGTGTTTGAGCTTCACCGCATTGTCCGGCTGGCCGGCGCGCGCGTCGAGATCGGCGTCGTAGAGCGGCAGCGGATAGTCGGCGAGCGAGATGCGCGTGACGTCGGCGTCGAGCAGCGTCAATTCCTTGGTCGCCAGCGCTGCAAGCCGCACATTGTGCGAGCCTGAGCGCACCGAGCCGGGCAGGACCAGGATTTTCGGCGAGGCCATGAAGCTTTCTCGTCGTCGACCGGCGATCGGGAATTGAGGAAGTACCCTAAAGACGTTGATGCCCGGCACAAGGCCGGGCATGACGAATTCAGAAGCAGCGGCGCGGTCTCACCGCCCGCGATAAACCCACACGCGCGCCGGCGGGAGATTGAGCCAGACGAGGCTCGACGCCTCGGCGCTGATGCCGGCAAGCGTCTTGGGGATCGGCGGCACGACGCCGTAGGTGAACTGCACCAGCGGCGCGCCCGGACGCAGCAGCGCGATGACGTCAGCCATCAGGCGCAGGCGGGTGCGCAGCGGCTTGGTCAGCAGCGGCAGCGACGAGACGACCGCGGCGGCCGGCTCCTTCAGGTAGGTCTCGAGCAGCCGGCGCAGGCGGTAAGCGTCGCCCTGGATCACCGTCGCAGTCGGATAGCGGGTGCGCAGCAGGCGGCAGAAATCGGGATTGTATTCGACCAGCACGAGCCGGGAGGGATCGACTCCGCGCTCGACCAGAGCGGCCGTCACGGGGCCGGTGCCGGGACCGAGCTCGATGACCGGCCCGGTCGCGTTCGGATCGATCCGCCGCGCCATCGCCCGGGCGAGCGCCTTGCTCGACGGCATCACCGCGCCGGTGCGCAGTGGCTTGTCGATCCACGACCGAATGAACTGCAGCTCGTCGTCGAGACGAAGCGGCTTTTTGGCGACTCGAGCGACGGAATGGGGTGGCATGTTTATACGGGCGCGCCTGGGCGGCCGAACCCTGTCATTGACGTGTCATGGGTAGAGGCGACGGTTGATCGGGTCAAGTCGGCTACTCGGAATGGCTGCTGCGAGTCCCCAGACCATCGAGGAATTCTTTCACCCGGCCGAAGAAGCCTGAGGACTCCGGCTGGGTCTCGGCGGAGGAGAGTTTCGCGAATTCAGCCAGAAGCTCCTTCTGGCGCTTGTTCAGGTTCTGCGGCGTTTCCACCGAGACCTGAACGTACATATCGCCGGTTTGTTTCGACCGCAGCACCGGCATACCTTTGCCGCTCAGCCGGAAGCGGCGGCCGGTTTGCGTTCCACCCGGAACCTTGACTTTCGCTTTGCTGCCGTCGATCGCCGGCACCTCGAAATCGCCCCCCAAAGCCGCCGTAACCATGGAGATCGGCACGCGGCAGTGCAGGTCGGCGCCGTCGCGCTGGAAGAACTCGTGCGGCGCCAGCGACAGAAAGATGTAGAGGTCGCCCGGCGGCCCGCCGCGCAGGCCCGCCTCGCCCTCGCCAGCGAGCCGGATGCGGGTGCCGTCCTCGACGCCGGCCGGGATGTTCACAGAGAGCGTGCGCTCGCGCGTGACGCGCCCGGCGCCGCCGCAGGCCTTGCACGGGTCCTCGATCACCTGGCCGCGGCCCTGGCAGGCCGGGCAGGTGCGCTCGAGCGTGAAGAAGCCCTGCGCGTGCCGGATCTTGCCCATGCCGCCGCAGGTCGAGCACGCGGTCGGCTTGGTGCCGGCCTTGGCGCCCGAGCCGGAGCAGGCTTCGCAGGTCACCGAGGTCGGGATGCGCACCTGCGCGGTCTTGCCCTCGAACGCGTCCTCGAGGGTGATCTCCATGTTGTAGCGGAGGTCGGAGCCACGCTCGCGCCCGCTCGAGCGGCCGCCGCGGCCGCCGCCGGGCATGCCGAAGATGCCCTCGAAGATGTCGGCGAAGGCCGAGCCGAAATCGGCCGAGAAGCCGTGGCCGCCGCCCATGCCGCCCTGCTCGAAGGCGGCGTGGCCGAAGCGGTCATAGGCCGCGCGCTTGTCGCCGTCCTTCAGGACGTCATAGGCCTCGTTGAGTTCCTTGAACTTGTGCTCGCACTCGGCGTCGCCCGGATTGCGATCCGGATGATGCTGCATGGCGAGCTTGCGGAACGCCGCCTTGAGCTCGGCCTCCGTGCAGGTCCGCGAAACGCCCAGCACCTCATAGTAGTCGCGTTTGGACACCTGCTCTAGTCCCCGAACAGTAAAAACCTCGTCCCGAAGACGCTACGCGGCTTGCAGGACGAGGTTTTTCATTGCGTGGCCGTCAGGCCGACTTTTTCTTGTCGTCGTCGACCTCGGTGAACTCCGCGTCGACCACGTCTTCCTTCTTCTCGCCGGCGGCCTCCGAACCCGGAGCGCCGGGCTGCGCGGCTTCCTGCTGCGCCTTGTACATCGCCTCGCCGAGCTTCATCGACGCCTGCGCCAGCGTATTGGCCTTCTGCTGGATCGCGTCGGCGTCGTCGCCCTTCAAGGCTTCCTTCAGGTCCGCCATCGCGTTCTCGATCGCGCTGCGCTCGGCATCTCCGACCTTGGAGCCGTGCTCGGCGAGCGCCTTCTCGGTCGAGTGGACAAGCGCCTCGGCGTGGTTCTTCGCCTCCACCGCGGCCTTGCGCTTCTTGTCTTCCTCGGCGTGGGCCTCGGCGTCCTTGACCATCTTCTCAATGTCGGTCTCGGACAGACCGCCGGAGGCCTGGATGCGGATTTGCTGCTCCTTGCCCGTGGCCTTGTCTTTGGCCGACACGTTGACGATGCCGTTGGCGTCGATGTCGAAGGCGACCTCGATCTGCGGCACGCCGCGCGGCGCCGGCGGAATGCCGACCAGGTCGAACTGGCCGAGGATCTTGTTGTCCGCCGCCATCTCGCGCTCGCCCTGGAAGACGCGGATCGTCACCGCGTTCTGGCTGTCCTCGGCGGTCGAGAAGACCTGCGCCTTCTTGGTCGGGATCGTGGTGTTGCGGTCGATGATGCGCGTGAACACGCCGCCCAGCGTCTCGATGCCGAGCGACAGCGGGGTCACGTCGAGCAGCAGCACGTCCTTGACGTCGCCCTGAAGCACGCCGGCCTGGATGGCCGCGCCGATGGCGACGACTTCGTCCGGGTTGACGCCCTTGTGCGGCTCCTTGCCGAAGAACTGCTTAACGACCTCCTGAACCTTCGGCATGCGCGTCATGCCGCCGACCAGGACGACTTCCTGGATCTCGCTCGCCGACACGCCGGCGTCCTTGAGCGCCTTGCGGCACGGCTCGACGGTCTTCTGAATGAGATCGTCGACCAGCGCCTCGAGCTTGGCGCGCGTGAGCTTGATGGTCAGGTGCTTCGGACCGGAGGCGTCCGCCGTGATGAACGGCAGGTTGATCTCGGTCTGGGTCGTCGACGACAGTTCGATCTTCGCCTTCTCGGCGGCTTCCTTAAGCCGCTGCAGCGCCAGCTTGTCACGGCGCAGGTCGATGCCCTGCTCCTTCTGGAATTCGTCGGCGAGATAATTGACGAGACGCATGTCGAAGTCTTCGCCGCCCAGGAACGTGTCGCCGTTCGTGGACTTCACTTCGAATACGCCGTCGCCGATCTCGAGAACCGACACGTCGAACGTGCCGCCGCCGAGGTCGTAGACCGCGATGAGGCCGTTCTTCTGCTTGTCGAGGCCGTAGGCGAGCGCGGCCGCCGTCGGCTCGTTGATGATGCGCAGCACTTCAAGGCCGGCGATCTTGCCGGCGTCCTTGGTGGCCTGGCGCTGGGCGTCGTTGAAATAGGCCGGGACGGTGATGACCGCCTGATCGACCTTCTGCCCGAGATAGGCTTCCGCGGTCTCCTTCATCTTCCCGAGCGTGAAGGCGGAAATCTGCGACGGTGAATAGGGCTTGCCGTCCGCCTCGACCCAGGCATCGCCGTTCGACGCCTTGGTGATCTTGTAGGGGACGAGTCCCTTGTCCTTCTCGACCATCGGGTCGTCGTAGCGCCGTCCGATGAGGCGCTTGACCGCGAAGATCGTCTTTTCCGGATTGGTGACGGCCTGACGTTTGGCCGGCTGGCCGACGAGGCGCTCGCCGTCGTCGGTGAAGGCGACGATGGACGGCGTCGTCCGCATGCCTTCGGCGTTTTCGATCACCTTCGGCGTCTTGCCTTCCATGACGGCAACGCAAGAATTGGTCGTGCCGAGGTCGATGCCGATGACCTTGCCCATGGTTCTTCCTCTCAATTGCGGCAGGCTGGCCGGGCCACTTGGCGCCCGAACGGGATGCCGGCGGCTCATCCGCCAAGGCCCCCTCTCGATCCAGCCCCCTGGATACGCGATTCACCGCTCTCTGCGGCTCACTGGCTCATATAGGAGGGCCCCATAGGGCCGCAAGATGTGCCCATGGGAGTTCACTTTTCGGCCCCACCGCGGCTCAGGATCAGGACCCCGTCCACGGTCGCATACGGCCGGTAGACGGCGATCTCCGCGGCCAGCACCGGATCGGCGCGGGCCCAGGCGAGCCAGTCGAACCGGGACAGCGGCTGCACCAGGATGACGTCGGGGCGGTTGCGGCCGATGTCCTCGGCCAGCCAGGCTCGGTCCTGCCGGAGGTAGGCTTCGAGCCGGGCGTCGGTCGCCGGGTCGAGGTGCTCGTTGAGCCGGCGCAACATCACACCGACCGTGATCCACTGCGCCGAGACGCGGGACACCCAGGTGCCGCCCACCTGCCGCACCAGCGGATGACCGACGGCGAGGTCCGCCGTCAGCGCCAGCATCTTCGGGTGCGGTTTGAGCGCCCGGATCGGCGCCGCGAGCGCCGAGCAGTCGACCGCAAAATTCATCCACACATAGGTCGTGACGGCGGGCATCGCCGCGATGACGGCCGTCGCCGTGCGGGCGAGTCGGGCGCCGTGCCGGCGGTCGATGAACGCGAGCGCGAGCGCGATCAGCGCCAGCGCCAGCATCGGGTACGAATGATAGGGCCAGCCTTTCTGCTGCACGTAGTAGGACACCGAAAACCCGGCAGAGGCCGCGATGAGCAGCGAGAACGGCGCACGCAACGCCGCGCGCCCCTTCAACCACGCGACAAGGATCAGCGTCGCCGCCCAGATCGGCGTTGCGTAGAAGACGATGAGCGTGGCGAACGGGCGCGTCACCGGAATGTACACGGCGGCGAGCAGCGGCATCATCTCGGAAAAGAACTGCGGATAGGCGAGCGCGACGAATGCCGCGTAGGCCGCGAGCAGCGCGGCGGCAAGCCAGTTCTCACACGCAAAGATCGGCCGCCACGAACGCGCGCTCCACGCCGCCGCCGCTGCGGTGACGACGATGGCCGCCGCGAAATGCGGTTTGATGACGGCGACGAGACCGGCGGCGACGCCGGCCATGAGCATCGTCGCAAGCCCGGGCGCGGCGCCCTTGGCACGCAGCGCGGCAACCGACAGCCACGGCAGGAACAGGATCAATGCGATGTGCTCACGCTCGCCGAGGCTCTGCCCCGGCAGGATCGCCAGCGCGACCGCCACGATCGCTGCGAGCGGCCACTGCTGCCCGACGTCGATGACCTCGCCCTTGCGCAGGGTCCGGATCGACAGCCAGAGACTGACGCCGATGGCGGCGAAGACGAGCACGTCGACCATCGCTTCCGGCGCGAGCCCGGTTGCGCGGCCGAGCACCACCGGCGCCACATAGAGGAAGACCGTCGCCGGCGGATTGACCTCGATGAGGTCGACGTAGAGCCGCGCTCCGGCGAGCCATTTCTCGGCCATCGTCAGGCCCCAGCTCACGTCGGTGTTGGCTGAGGTGACGAAGCGCAACGCGATCGCGAGCACCAGCACGGCGGCAAGCGGCACCCAGCGCGGCAGCGCGATACGGCGAGCGGCTGGAATCGCGAGCAGGCTCATGCGGCCCTTTGGGCTCCGGCGATGGGGATTTGCCGCGAAAAAGTAGCGATTTGACGTTAACGACCTGTTTCAGGCGCCGTGCCCCATGCGACAGTTGCCTCGATCCAAGACGGCAGGACCATCGATGACCGGATTCCGCAGCCTCTGCGCGCTGGCACTTCTCGCCCTCGTCCTCGGGCCCTGCGCCGCTATGGCCGGCCCTGTGTTCCCGCCAGGCTCCCGCGTTGGCCTCGAGCCGCCGCCAGGCATGGTGCTGAGCAAGCGCTTCGCCGGCTTCGAGGACGTCGAGCACAAGGCGGCCATTCTCGTGCTGGACCTGCCCGCGGCGGCTTATGTCGAGGCCGAACAGTCGCTGTTCGCCAAGCCGCAAACCGACGTCAAAGGCCTCGTCCGCCGCGCCTTTCCGTTCAACGAGGGCATCGCGCTGCTCGCAACTGGCACGGCGCAAGAAAATGACAAGCACCTGCACAAGTGGTTCTTCCTCGCCACCACCGTTGCCGGGCCGGTGCAGAACTTGACCGCTTTCATCACCGTCGAGGTGCCGGAGAGCGCCCGCAACGTCTACACCGACGCTGTGATCGAGAAGCTTTTGAAGAGCGTCGCCTTCCGCAAGCCGCCGGTTGACGAGCAACTCGCGAGGCTGCCGTTCGCGCTGAACGATCTCGCCGGCTTTCATGTCCGTCAGGTGGCAATGCCCGCTTCGGTCGTTCTCTCCGACAAGGCGGAAGGCGTCCCCTTCTCGCAGGCCTTCGTGATCGTCACGGTCGCGCCGGGCGGCCCGGCCAACGCGGCCGACCGCGCCCGCTTCGCGCAGGACCTGATCAACTCCGGGCCGGTGCGCGACCTCGCCATCACCTCCGGGGAGACGATGCGGGTCAAGGGCATGCCCGGCAACGAGGTCCGGGGAACAGGCAAGAATATCGAGAACGAACCGGTTCAGATCGTGCAGTGGCTGCGCTTCGGCAGCGGCGGTTTCATGCGCATCGTCGCCGTCAGCCCGAAGGAGGAATGGGACGCCATGTTCCCGCGCTTTCGCGCACTGCGCGACGGCATCGAGAACAAGTAGCGTCCCGTGTCCGGATCAGAACTTGATCGTGCTGCGCACGCCGGCGATGAAGGCGTTCTCCAGCCGCACCGTCGCGTCGTTCGGATTCTGCCCGCCGTTCGGATGCACGATGTATTGCACGTCCGGCTGCACCGTCCACCACGGCGCGACCTGCAAGGCGTAGTTCACTTCGAACACCATCTCATGATCGCGCACGATCACCGCCGGCACCGTGTCCTGATCCACGGCCGCCACGTCCTTGCTGATCTTGGCGTAAGCGACGCCGAAGCTGAGCGTATCGTCCGGACGGCCCGGCAGCGGGCCTTTGAGGCCGAGGCCGGCATCGAGGTAATACGAGACGAGATTGCGGTCGGACGGCATGAAGCCGCCGCGCGCGAACAGGTTGAGGCTCGACGCCTTGCCGCGCCAGATCATCTGGTCGGCGACGCCGTAGAGGCCGTAATTGCCCTTGTGCTGGATCGGCGTCGCGGTCGGATCGGCGCCGAGCGAGACGGTCGCACCAGTCGCGTCGATACCGAAGTGACGGTCGCCGTAGTTGGCGGTCGCGTACCAGGCGCCGAGCTTATAGACGCCGGCGAGCCCGGTCGCTTCCTTGCCCCGGTTGATGGCGTATTGCGCTTCACCCATCCAGAGCGCGCCGCCCGAGAAGCTGAAGGTCGTGCCGTGCGCGTTGCAGCGCTGCGGCAGGTCGTTGCAGTCCTTGCCCGCCGGATCGCCCGAGAACACGGCCGCCTGCAGCGTCCAGTTCTCGGCCGGCTTGACCGCGAGGCGCGCACCGGGCGTGGCAAGCGGATAGGCCGGGCCGCCGCTCGTGATGTTGGCGGCCATCATGTCGGCCCAGCCAAACGTGCCGTTGATCAGGCCCGCCGCCGTCGGCGAGGTGAGGAATTCGTCGTCCGCGGCGAGCTGGCCGACGCGCAGCGAGATACGATCGTCGAACCAGTTCTGCTGATACCAGGCCGTGAACAGACGCGTCGTGTGATAGGCGTCGATGTTGCTCGGATCGGAGATGCTGCCGACATTGTCGGCTGTGTTCCAGTTGCCGTTGTTGACCTGGAAGACCGTGACGTGGGTCGTCGCGCCCTTCCAGCCGATCAGTTTCTCGAGATCGGCGTCGGCGGAGAACTCGAAGCGGCCTTCGTAGCTGCCGCGGCGCCGCAGCCCGCCCGAGAGCACTGAAAACGTCTCGCCGATATAGACGAGCGTCAGGTCGATGCCCTTGTCCTTGAGCGCGGTGCGGGCGCCGCCCCAGTCGCCGGTCAGCGTGTCCTGCTCCCAGATGGATTTCTGGGCCGGC